>ERZ887851.2816-NODE-2816-length-13267-cov-9.535649_pt1 | contig 13267 bp, 13 predicted proteins | sample MGYA00521100_ERZ887851 | MGnify/ENA primary metagenome ERZ887851 (study PRJEB32303, sample SAMEA104408602) | aquatic metagenome | biome: Brackish water; feature: Pelagic; material: water | place: Baltic Sea | collected 2014-06-06T16:11:00 | depth 11,444 m ...
ACCATGTCGACTTCTTTGTTATTTATTCTATCTTCTGTGTAAATCTCCAACTCTGTTCTAATTCTACCTTCAGAATTTAATTTCTCCCATCGTTTTTGAGCTTTCTTTTTCCACCATTCATACATGTAGTCCAAGTTATGTTTATGGAAGTTTTGACCTTCTTTTAAAGGTACCTCTCCTTGGGAGTTAACATGTTCTTTTACATTATCAAAACCAAAGTTAGAATAGTAATATCTTTTCTTAGTTTTGGCTTTCATACTTTCTTTTGTGAATAAATGAAATGCTTTATAAGCTTCTTCATTATAATGTCTTAAGTGATTTTTAAGTATTGAGATTGCTTTATTAAACTCTCTCATTTTTGGTCCTGAAGGTTTAGGGTCAACTGTGTTTCCGTTCCACTCTTCTTTACCATACAACTCTCTCATTCGCCTTCTAATTGGTTCATATACTTCTCCTGTTGGGAATAAAAATACATCGGATTCAGTCATTGCTTGATATCTCATAAATGGTTTAAGTCCATCGTATTGTGAAACACCTTTAAGGTCACCATACAATGATGTTGTTTCCATAAAACAAGTTTCTATTTTTTCACCATACTTTTCTTTTAACATGTTTCTTACTTCATGAGAACAAGCAATTAAAGCCAACAACTTACCACCAAGACAATTATAACCAAAAGGTTGTACAGGTACTATAATAGCCCCATTAATCATACTTCTATTAACTTGTGTTGCTACTACTTTTTCACCAAAATAATCGTTTCTAGGTTTGATTGCTAATACTGGTGATGCCATTCTAATAAAACCAACATACTTATTTGAATTGGTTTCTTTAATCCCCATCATGATTTGTCTACCTATTTGAGATTCTAAAGGTAGTGATGTTATGATTTGTGTGGTTGGTGTAAAAACTTTACCTTCAATAACTTCAAGTTCAAAATTCATGTCTTTAGGTTCAATAGAAAAGTCATTGAACATATCACCAGTATATTTAGAATGGTCTATACCATCTATCTTTTCCTTTTTTCTTTCTAAAAAGTAGTCTTGTATCGTATTTAGTTCTTGATAGAAGTTGACAAAATTATCTCTAATCTGTAAAGTTTCTTCTTCTGTTAATTTAGGTTCGAATTCTATTTTTTTTGCCATATCTATTTATTATACCTTAATAGTAATAATAATAGATTTAACAATAAAGATTTGTGAAAAAAAAAGAGGGTTATTTCCCTCTTTAATTTTTATAAAACTTAATATACTCTTTTCTGTCTTTTACAATTGTATACCCGATACAAAAAAAACTAGGTAACATAAATATTGTGAAGAATAATAATTCCATTAGTTAGTCAATTTATAATATGTCCAATCAAATAGTGATTGATTAACTTCTACACCATTACTTACAACAACCGCAGTACCTGCATCTGCTTCAACATTAACATTTCCGAATAGTGAGATATATCCAATAGCGTCTGCCCTAAAGTGTGCTTGTTCCAAAACATCTGAAATAACTTCACAATTATCAATCGTGAAAGGAGCGTTCCATTGTCCTTCACCACCATCGATTTCTAATACATGGTCTCCGTTTTCGGTAGGTATTATTAACACATTAGTCAAATCTCCATTATATCCTTGGTCAATGTCAATACAATCATCTCCAGTTGACCATACTAATAGGTTAGAACAGTTAACATTTCCACCAAACCATTCGATACCATCATCTTGATTTCCAACTATTTCGATATTATTGATTGTTGTTCCGTTACCAACACCACCTAATGTAAGTCCGTTGATTTCGTTTCCTTCACCAATGTTTGCTCCACCGTGTCTGATAGATACATAAGAAAAAATTCCACTATCATCCGTTTCATTAGTTCCACCATATAAACCATTTGGGTCTGAAGCGGGTATTCCTTCGATTTGCATCGATGTGTTTGACGCTGAGATAGGTGCGTTACCACAAATGATTACTCCACCCCAAAGTCCGTTTAAGGTTGGTTCCAATGAACTACCATATAATTCACCTATTTGAATGTTATCTATCTCTGATGTAAAGATAATTGGTTGTTGGGGTGTTCCTTGTGCATTTATTTTACCACCTCTAGCGATTATTAGTGCGGTAGCGTTAGCACCTGTACCAGAATTACCTTTGATAATAGTACCTGGTTGGATTGTTAATGTCACACCATCTTCTACTGATGTTCTTCCGACCAAATACCAAATCTTATCATTGGTTAAAGTCATATCACTGTCGATAATTAAAGGTAGTGCATTATCAATGGATTCATATTGACATGAACCATCGTCCTTTTCTGCGTGTTGATTGAAGTTTAATGCTGTTGGGTCCATACACCCTGGTTTTTTACAACCCACGATTAAGATTAAGAGGGTTAAAGTAAATAATAAATTTTTCATTTTTTGTTTTTTATAACTGTTATTTGTCAAATAAATAACGCCATAAAATTTAAAGTTAACACTTATTACTTTAAGGAATTGTTAAGTTTATATTAAGAGATTTTAAAAAATTTTTGGGACCTGTTTATAACTATAATTTGAAGGTTCTTTAGTGGGGTTTTCTCTATTGCTGACCCATTTTATATTGTAAAAATCATAGTCTTCTAAATTTTGACTTATATCAACAGTAAAGACTTCCCAATTCGCAACGGTTGATGGGTGTACTACTAATTCTATTACTTTTTCATTTTCATTAAGAAAATTTATTTGCCAATTAGAAACACTAACCATTCCAGATATTGTTACACCATCAATACTGACAACTGGTGTAATTGGGAATAAATCACTAGCCCATTTGGTTATCTTTTCTTTGTTTATGGGTCTTTCTATATCAGCACCAGCACCAAACATAAACCAACATCTATAGAAAAAGGCTTGGACTTGTCCATGAAACCTCATATCAAAATCATTCATTCTTTTAATCATTTTTCTTTTTGTTTTTCTAACCAAAAATCTAAAACTTTTTTAGCTTCATAACCCATATAGTTAACAGGGATTATTTCAAACTCATAGTCTTTTTCAGGGTTAAGATAAAATAATGCCATTCTACCCACTTTTTTCCTAGTTTCCATTTGAAACATGTAAGCGTATATTGACATTTGTAATGCATAGATATTAAACTGACAGTCTGATAGGTGAGATACTGGTTTTTTTAACCATTGTCCATATTGTGAAATATAGTTTAGTTTTTTATTAGTTTTAAAATCCCAAACATTAAAATAATCACCACAATCTTCAATAATATCGGCTGTTCCAGCTAAAGAATGTTTTTCTGAAAAAAGTATTGTTTCAGGATAAACTACACCCGTAGTCATTGGGTCTATCTTTTGGAATTTAGTTATTATTTCTTTTTCGTAATCACTCTTTGGTATATAAATCCTATCAGCTAATAAGTACCTTTCTAATATTTCGTGTACCTCTGTTCCATACTCATTTGCCTCACGATTAATACGTTCCCACTCATCAAGTATTTCTTGTTTAGACATACCAATATATTCAGGTTTTTTATCTTCATCCAATTGTAGAGATATGGCTCTAGCAACACCCTCTGTATCAAAATGTTCCTCCAACATAGAAAGAACCGTTGTAACAGACTTATATTTAACTTCTGTGTCTTCATGTATGTAAACATGTTCTTCGGGTTCTAACCAAACTTTTGATTTTCTTTTAGTTGCCATATTACTTGTTTTCAGTTCCCCATTCTTCGTTGAAATCACCTACTTCTGCACGGTGTTCGTCTGTTGGGTCGTATTTTTTTGTTACGTAATAAGCTAATATTGTTCCAGGTTCTAAAGCTTTATAACCATGATACACTCCAGGTGGTATTTCCAATACTCTTGGGTTTTTGTCTGAGAGGTATTTAAATTCACAACCACCTTCTTTTGTTGCCCAACCAACTTTTAAACTACCCTTTAAACAAATCCAATAATCAGTTTGTTTTTCGTGTTTATGCCACGCTACAATATGTTTAGTGGAGTTTATATAACTTATATTAATTTGACCCTCTTCTAAAGGGAAGACATCTAATAGTCTTTGTGCTCTGTCGTCTTCGTGATAATTCATTTATTTATTATTTTTTTAATTTCAATATCTTTTTTAGTTGGGCAATCGTCACAGTATGTTATGTCTAGTATTTTTTGTATTTCATCATCTACACCAATTAAAGCATCTGATTTACCTATATAGTTAATAACTCCTTGGTACCCTTCTAATCTAAACCTTTCGATTAATACATCTTTATTTATGTATCTTTTGTTAAACCCCATTATAATTCACTTTCTTTTAATTTATAAGCACTTTTCATAACATCTATTACACCTTGTCTACCAAAATCTTCTTGTATTTTGGCTATGTCATACCCTTCTTTCATTTTTATCACTTTAATTCTATTAAATAATTTCCCAACATTCAACTTTGAATAATGTTTTTTTGAGTCAAACCAAGCGTCAGAGTCTAACAATATAATAACATTAGCTGAAGCTTTATGGAATAATGAATGCATTAACTTATCGGATATTTTCTTACCTAGAATAGGTATAGAATTGTGTACAACTAAATGGTCAAAAGGACCCTCAACTAAATAAATGTCAGAGTCCCAATTTAAACAACACTCATTAAAAATAATTTGTTCTTTATCTGAATCAGGATTTAAATATTTTGGTCTTGCGTTAACGTAGGTCCTTGTTGCCCAATAATTTAATTCGTTATTAATATCGTATGAAGGGACTACAACTCTAGAGTCATACTGTCCACCACTAACAAACCCCATTTTAAATTTGTTAATTATTTCTTTTGATAACTTTCTTTGTTTGGTTAAATAGTTCCAAGCTTGTTTATATAATATAGACTTTGGGTTACCTTCTTCAAAAGAAATAAAATTTTTAGGTAATGTTAAATCTTCAATGACATTAACGTCTTTTAGTTTAGATTTAAAATCATCTAAATTATAACCAATCATTTTTAATTTCTTAACTTGGTCTTTTGTAGCAAACTTTCTAAACAATTTTTTCAAACCACCCTTAGTGCCATTAATTTCACCACAAGCCCAACAATGATAAACACCCTCAGCTAAGTTAACTTCAAGATTACCTTTACCATCACCTTCATATTCACCTTTTTCAGCAGAACATGTCGGGCAATCAAAAGCAAATTGTTGTTTTGACTCATTTCTTTTCTTAGGTTTACCTAAAACATCAGTTAAAATTCCATAAATCAATCTATTTTCAGCCATTTTAAATAATTGGTAGGTCAGGTTCTTTAATTATCTCACCCTCTTTGTTACATAAAGCAATACCTAAGTCATTATAAGCCTCCATAAAGTTTTTCTCACTATTTTTCTTAAGATATTGAGCAACTAAAACATTTTCTTCAGATAAGATTTGTATTGTATAACAATATTTAATTAAAAAAGAAAGAAATTCATCAAAAGTTTTTATTTCTTTTTTATGTATTTTTTCTATTAATTTTTTAGAACAGTTAGTCCTACCGTTACAATGTTCGTCTGTAATTTTACTTTCTTCTTTAAAAGCTTTTAAAGATAGGAAATCTTTTTTAAACATCTTTGTGTTTGTTTCATCGAATATTGGGCTTCTAAAGTGTGAAATATATTTGTGTCTTTTATATTCGTCTTTTGTTCCATAATAAAGTGTAGAATACATTTTAGCCTCTTCCCATAAACACTCTAATGCAAGTTTTTTCTTATTAGTCATATTACAAATATAACAATAATATTTTAAAAAAACAATAAAAGATTAAATTTTACCACCAACGATAATCATCATTGTTAATGTATATAACTAAACCAGCGGTAACTACTATAGCTGATATAATTAACAAAATTGTCAAACTACTTCTGCTTTAACTTTTTCAGTACAATTCCACTTACCTTCTTTACACATGATAGCTCTAGCACATGCGTAAGCGTCAGTCATATCAAAGTTTTCTTTTTTAAGAGTGTTGTTTCTAGTGTATTCCCAAACAATTTGTGGTTCTAAATTGGCCACTTTATCCCAAATAACAGTTTTTTTATCCACATTCCAATCATAACCACCAAACAAAACTGGTTTGTTTTTAGCTAACTGTTTGTCATTATAAGGTTCACCTTTTTTATTGTGAGTTCTTACTTGCATCAATTCAGGGAATGAGTAAGCTCTAGCATCGTATGATGAAATAAAGTCAGGTATCACATTTAAAACTTCCGATACCATTTTAGAAATCATTCCATTAAACTTTAATAGAGTACCTACCGTGTAAACATTGTTACTATTTAATAAAGGTTCTTCTATAACCACCTTATCTATATCTAACTCAATGTAACGAGTTAACAATCTTTCAAAAGCATCTACCTTTTTAAACATCTCCTCTAACTTTGTTTCGGGTCTTGGTTTAATTTTGGGTGTTATGTGTGTGAGTTCCAACAACCTACCATCTTCTTCAAATAATGAAATACCGATAGTCTTAGTTGAAACGTCTAATCCTAAGATTCTTGCCATTTTTAAAACTTTTTATTTATTTAATTTATTATGATGGGAAAATAGCTGGGTTTACTTCAGGTCCATAAACATCACCAATACCACCATCTAATCTAACCTTAAGGTTCATAACTATAAAGTTATCTGATTTTTTTATAATTTCTGTTGGTGTACCTATTGCTGTTACCACACCTGATGTATCGTATAAACATACCTGTGTTACTTTAACTTCTTCTTCACAATTTGAGTCACCTTCCGCTATAGCTTGTTTTCTTGAAGGATTCGTTGTAAATCTTAATATGTCTGGGTTAGCGTTAACTCTAACATCAGCAGAAACACTACTATCATAATCTTTAACTACTGCGTATGCTGTAGTTGGTGGGAATGTTGCTCTTGTTGTTCCCGTACCACCTGTAGCGGCTAGGAAATTAAATCCTTGTACAATATCAGGGTCCCAAAAACATACTATACCACTAATACAATCAACCATACCAACGGCTCTATCATACCCAAATCCATTAAACCTTGCTGTTTTTTTATTGTTAGAATAAGGGTTATCTACCTTATGTCCTTGACTAAAACCTGAAGTAGAACCTGAAGTTAAACTAGTGTAATCGTTAAATAAGAAAGCTATACCACTTTCATAACTACCACCACTATTACCTTTACCAGATTGTTGTCCCATTCCAGTATTGATAGTTACCTCTTTTAAGAATTCAAACTTTCTAGTATCACCTACAGTTTTAGCACAAGTTCCAGAAGTTTCTCTTTGTAATAAGTCAGGACTATCAAAAAAAGTTAAATAATTTGTTATAGACGTTAAACCTGTTAATGTGGTACTGGCACTAAAAGTAGCTCCAGTAAATAATGTTGGTATTACAATCGCTCCATCTCTACCTATCAAAGATTGTCTATAAGTCTCGTTACTTACTAAACCAACAACAATACCTGTATCGTAGTAAGCTTCATATATTTTTTCTAAAGATGTATTTAAATAACCACCCTGACTAAAATTAATGTTGTAATTATCAGCAATTTCGTTTGTATATAAACCTAAATTAGCATAAAAGTGTGACCAAACATTTGTTTTAAAGTTTGCGTCTGTAGAAGATGGTATATATGTCCACTCTATTTTATCACCAGGTATAGCGTAAAAATAATTACTTTCCTCTATTGTGTTTTCTAGATTGACACTCTCTGTAGATACTAATGAACTCATTTTTATTTTTTTTAGTTTCTTGTTATCACACTAGGTGAATTATTATTATTATTTATAACAACTCTATTATTATCAACACTACTTACAATAAAACTACCAGGTCTTAATCCTATGTCATTAACTGATAAAGGGATAAAGTCTGCCATTTGGAAATTTATTGTCTGTACCCTATCATTAGTTTTATAGTAAAGGTCGACAGAAGTCGGTGAAAGGAAAGCGTTATAACTTGAATTACTGTTATTTTCTAATTTATCTTTAAATCTATTTCTGTTAAGAAAGTCTGTATTATTTCTATAGTATATAGTTGACATAATTAATTAATTATTAAAATATTATCGTAACCTAATATGGTTGCGTTAGGGTCGTAAACAAAATTATAACTTATATTACCACCTATAACGTTTAACCCACCTGTTTCAGGTATTCTTAATCTAAGGTTAATAGGTAGTTCCCATTTATCAAAAGAAGTTTCCTCAAAATAAAACTCTACATGATTTTTAGCCTTTTCAATCATACCTTTTATTAATGATTGACCTTTTGAGTTAACATAACCCCATATGGCCTGTCCCATAAAACCATTTATATCTAAAGTTCTAAAATTATTGGGTTCATTTAAATAATATAAATCTGTTGGGTTTGACCCTATAATTACAGCTGGTGTAATTTCTTTATAATTATCGGTGTTGGTTACTGTTTCTAAACCAACAAAATTAGTTTTACCATTCACTACATACCCAAATTGTGGTGGGTTGAATGTGACGTAAGAGTTATGTCCTTCTAGGTAGTAACTACCTTCAATATTCACACCAAAACCTAATAATAAACTTGTGTAAAATCTATCAAAAGACCTATCTACTTGTGTTCTTTGTTCACCTTTATATTGAATATATTTACTATTAAATTTTAAATAATTTTCTTTATCTTTATTAGTAACAAAGTCATATAAAGCAACAAACCTACTTGTAGTATCTATATTTGACCAAGACTTATTAACAAAGTTTTGTTCTTGTTTATTTAAATAAACACCTTGTATTATTTTTAAACTTGTCTCCAAAGATTCTGTATAAGCTGTTGTTGATGAAACACCTTCTAACCAATTAAAGTATTCATGTAAATTAATAGTTACGTTTAGGTTAGATTTAGTATAATCTTGGGTACCACAATTAGATTTATAGTAATTAACTAACCATCTTTGTTGTGTCCTATCAATAGTTGTTTCTGTTGGTGGAGATACTTGAGCTGTTGTTGGTACTGCGTCTACACAAGATTTTCTAGCTGTAAATAAAGCTTTAGAACCAGTTATGTTCATTATGTCGTTTAAATTAGGGTCAGTTTCTACATAATAGATTTCGTTCATATCAGATAAACTAAAATATTTAAAACTTTGTTCAGCTCCAATAGACATTAATCTACGTAGACCATAATTAGTTAATTTTAAATTTACATTATTTGCCATTATTTTATGTTGTTTTGTATCTAGGTTCTTTTTGTGTTGTAGAACTTTTATGACTACCTGTTATTTCTAATATACCTTGTGGTTCTACACATAAGTGATATATAATGTCATCATCAGAAAAACTAAAGTATCTAAAAGTATCTTTAAATCCTTTTGATAAAAACTTAGTTTTACCGTAGGGTGTTAAAATTAATTTAACCTCATTTGTATCTTTAGGTAGGAACCCCATTATAAATCAAAAGCTATTTCAATTATCACAGTCGTTGTGTTATTTTTTTCTATTGGTAAATTCATTTTACCTATAGCAACTAAATCACCACCAGTACTATATATACCAACTTCAGATATATGTGGGTTTTGACCACTATTTGTCCATGTTGGGTTTGTTGTTGTATTAAATTGTGTTGGTGGTACTACTATTTGGAATTTTGTTCTCCATTTTTTCGACACACCAGCTGATTCAAAGTTACCAAAGAAAAAGTTTTCGTCACCAAATTGTAGTAAATTAGGTTCTGAGGTTGTTGGTATGTTTATGTAATCGTGTAGAAGATAATTATCTCCGTTTAAGTACTTATTTTTTGTAATAGTAAAAGTTGTGTTTTCTAAGTTTAATGGGTTGATTGTGGACCCAGTAGTATGACTAGTTATGTCACTAGTAAAGTCCATTACTTTCCACCCATCAGACGTTGGTTTTTCTCCTGTACTAACTCTTTGTGCTATTATTTTAAATTTGTCGGCTTCAAATCCTGTACCACCACTAATTGACATATAAGACAATTCTGATGTTGGGAATGTGATTTGTACATCTTTTTTAGCGTTGTCAGGACATTCTTCTTCTGTTAATAGAACACATGTGTAATCTTGTGTGTGAATACCTGTTGTATAACCTGATGTACTTTCTAGTAGATAAGTTACATATAATTCTTGAGTCTGACCCATTAACCCATCTGTAACTGTTTGTAAACCATAACCTAGTGTTGGTAGTGTCCAATTCCTATTTGATTTATAAGATAAAGCTGCAACAACCTCTTGGTCGTCTATAGTTACCACTTGTTGGTCAGGGAATATTCTACCTATAACATTGTTTTGTTCGTCAGCTAAATCAAAATACCCTACCTCTGTAGTAACACCACTTATTGTAACATATTTTTCTGTACTTATACCAGAAAAAGATTGTCCAATCATATCTGCTGTACCTGAACCTGAGAAAGCTCTTTTATGCCACATTAATGTGGGTAAGTTAACTATTGGTGATGCTGGTACCGTAGTATCTATATATAGTGATTGTCCGTAATTTTTTTCTGATTGGTTATTACAAGTTTGTTCGTTTGTGTAGTGAATTATAGCTATAGACCTATAGTCATTACAATTACTAGTTATTTCAGATGTGTATCCAAAATATTCTTTTGAACCAATAAAGTTTTCAGAACCATAACTAGGAAATGTTTCATAAGTACCTAAACCATCAGAAACACCAGCCATATCATAAGACCAAACATTATTTTGGTTCCATACAGTTCCACCACTATAAATACTACTTGAATCAAAAGTTCTACCACTAGGATAAAAAGCTGCCCAACATTCATTACCTCCAGCGTAACCTGGGAAATATGCGAAATTTCTATCTAACTCTACATTTAAATCATTTCCAGCTAAAGTTCCTGAAGTACCTTGTACCTTATACCATAGGTAAGGTACTGGTAAGTCTTCCTCAATAACAGTATTTGTTTGTGTTGCACTTATCTCATCGTTACTCATTTTAACCAACATAAAATCACCGTAGGTTGGTTCGTATACATTTGAACCGTATGTTGATGATTGTCTAACAGGTACAAACTCTGTAGAACCTGTTAAACTACCTAAAGGAATCATTGTATCCGATTGTAATGAGTAGTTGGTTGTATAAGCCGTATAAACAGTAGAACCTGTTTGTGTATTAAAAAAACCTAGTTCGGGTGCTTGTGATACCGTAGATAGTTCTAAAGCTGTTACTGTTGTTAACCCAACCCCAGCTTGTGATGCTGGTGTAGTTGTTAAAGGTAATAAAAATGTTTTCATTTCAGGCTGTTTAGCCTTTGCTCTAAGAATATTTTCTAATGTAACATCATATGTAGCACCTAAAGTACTATAATCTATTTCAGAATCACCTAATTTAAAAGAATTAAATGTTAAAGCTCCATTAGCCAGTAATCGTCTACCTCTATCTGTAAGTCTTGCACTTACTACAATATCAGAATTTTTATCTATATAACTCACGTTTTATGTTTTTTTTATAAATATCAATAACATTGATTTATTTTTTTTTATACTAAATATTTCTTTCTATATTTGTTTATTGCTGTTTTACCTGGTATTAAACCAAAGTAAAAATATGGCATATTAGTTTTAACGTCTATGTAAGGGTTTGTGTAGTAATTAGTATTTCCAACACTGTACGTACTTACTTGTGGGTTTGGGTTATACCTATCCTCTAATAATGTATCAATAGCAAATGGACCATTAACACCATCAGGGTCAAAATCTGTGAAACTACCTGTAACATCCCAAACAGGTGGGTTATCTGTATCATAACCACCAGTAGGTATTTCTACTGGTATTGTAACCACTGTGTTATGCTCTTTACATACTTCACTTATAGGGTCTCTATATTCTTGTTCTAGTTCCCTTTCATGACACTGTGGGTTACCTGCATTGGTAAATAATTTGTCTAAATTACAATTTGTTTGTCTTAATAAATAAATAAAGACATCTTTTGGGTCTTCAAATGAGGACTCATCTAATTTTTTAGTTGTTTCTTGTCTGTCAAAACCACTTTCACCTCCCGTACCTATTTTAATTACTTGTGGTGGGTTTATACCTGAAGCTGCTGTTGGTATGTTGTATGGACTTAGTTCACCTAAATTATCACCTGTATATGGGTTTATTTTATCACCTAATCTTAAATCACTTATATTACAATTAAATACTGTATTTCCTGCAGTATTCTCACTATTAGTACTTATACAATTTTTAATTTCACTAAAAACATCATCACACATTTCTATTCTACCTACACTAACTATTTTTGTAGATGATACCCAATTACAATAAAGGTATTCTTCGGAGTCGTTAGCTCCGTTTGGTAGTCCTGGTGTGTTTTTATGGACTTTTATTTCGGGTGTACCACCATTAACACCACCAACGTAATTTCTATCGTCAGAGTTATCTGAAGGCCCTAAAATTAAACACCTACCATCGTTACAAGTATTCTGTAAGTATTTAGCTTCTTCATCACCAACAAAGAAACTTGAAAATGCATTATAACCAGCGTAATTATCACCACCTATATTTGTACTTCCAGGTCCACAAAATTTATTCTTAATTGTACCATCGTTTTTAATTTTGGTTTTATTCTTGAATTGGAATAGGTAAGCTGAACCATTTAACCATGCGTCAAAGAAAGTAAATTTTATTGCTTTATTTTCTTTAGCTGACTCATATATAGAACAACACTTCCAATTTTCTAATTGGTTTAACGATACACAATTTGTTTCGTTTGGTATGAAAAAATTAAAACTTAAACAAGACTCTGTTTCACAAGTGGTTCCATTATTTTTAGGGCAACAAGGGGTATTACCAGTACCACTACCTGTTACCACGGGGTTACCATCACAAGTACAAGATTCTATACCACCACAAGTTGTATCTATATTATAAACATCATCACCACATTCTAATAATATATTATTACCTAAAAAACCAGTTAAAAACGCAAATGGTGCAAAATTAGCTAGTTGTCTACATTTTCCACCATTAGTAAATCTTAAATAAGAACATATCCTTAAGTTACCTAAAATGATAATTATTTTATAGAAAAAAGATATTAAATTTATTATTAATTTCTGTATAAAAAAAGCGAAACTAGCTTTTTTCATTGCTGTAGTAAAAGGAAAGTAATTATTATAATCACATTCATCACAACCTTTTAGACCAATAAAACTAAATCTATTAGAACCTCTTTTATATTTTTTAATGAACTGTGACAATGTGTATACTTGTTTCCACTCAAATGTATGAAAATCTAAATCTAAGTCACTTTCTAATGTTTTTGGTTTTGGTTCTTCTGGGTCTTGTG
>ERZ887851.2819-NODE-2819-length-13246-cov-25.879691_pt1 | contig 13246 bp, 14 predicted proteins | sample MGYA00521100_ERZ887851 | MGnify/ENA primary metagenome ERZ887851 (study PRJEB32303, sample SAMEA104408602) | aquatic metagenome | biome: Brackish water; feature: Pelagic; material: water | place: Baltic Sea | collected 2014-06-06T16:11:00 | depth 11,444 m ...
GAATATACTATGGATCAAGCTTTAGATTCTTTGCAAAATATAGTGAAAGAAAAATTACCTCCTGAAGTTAGAATTGCCTATAAAGGTGAGTCTGAAGAATATAAAAAAACTAATGTTGGAATATATCTAATTTTTATTCTAGCAATGCTAACTGCGTACCTTTCTATGGCAGCTCAATTTGAAAGCTGGATACATCCCTTCACGATTATGCTTACAGTTCCTTTAGCAATATTTGGTGGGATTATAGGATTGCTGATAGCCGGAAGTTCTCTAAATATTTATAGTCAAATAGGATTAATTATTTTAATTGGTCTGGCCGCAAAAAACGGAATTTTGATTGTTGAGTTTGCTAACCAACTTAGAATTGAAGGACAGAATATTGAAAAAGCAATTATTAATGCTTGCAAAATAAGATTGCGACCTATTTTGATGACGTCTTTATCAACGATAGCAGGAGTTCTTCCGCTAATCTTAGGATCAGGACCAGGAGAAGCAAGCAGACTAACTATTGGCGTGGTTATTTTTTCTGGAATGATATTTTCAACTTTTTTCACACTCTATGTAATTCCAACCGTATATTTAATGATTGGAAAAAATACGCAGAGAATAGATGCAATTGATATCGAACTTGAAAAACAGTTAAAATCTACTAATTAAAATAATATATATTTATTTCGGTCTAACTCAGATTTGCATCTAGTTAACTGCCTTTTATATATTTTTGCTTGGTCATTAACTTCTCTAGCATATGAAACTACATTTGGTTTTTTCTTGTAATCTTTATAATTATTCCATCCCTCGTGATAAGCTAGGTATTGTCGATAATAATCCTTTTTACTAATTTTTAATTTTTTGTAAGTTTGATCAACATACCAACCAATAAAATCTGAAGAATCGCTAAATGTAGCTCTTAGCGCTAAGTCATTTCCGGTTGCTCGTTTATACATATCCCAAGTACCATTCACAGCTTGTGAAAATCCAAAAGAGCTAGAAGGTCTTGTCCATGGAATAATTTTAAAAATTTTAGTTCTTTCTGGTTTGGCTAACCAATCAAATCCGCTCTCTCTTTTAACAATAGCCATCTGTAGTTCGATCGGAGCACCCCATTTTTTTTCTGTTGCATTGGCGTTTTTGAACCAAAAATATTTTTCAGAAAAGATTTCACAAACATTTGCAGTATTTTTTGGCACCGATACGCAGGCTGAAAATAGAAAGCTAACTAAAATAGATAAAATAATATTTTTATAGCGAATCACAAATCTAACTATAAAGCATAGAATTATTTTTTTGTAATTTTTATTTTATCAAAAATTTGAATGACACTTAAGCCAATTACAACGCCAGAAGTATTAGATAACATATCTAACAATTCAAAACTTCTGTTAGGAATCCAAATTTGAATTATTTCCAAGATCGATCCTAGTAATAATAAGCTAAAAGATAATTGTAAAAAAATATTTTTTTCAGAATATGCCAATAAACCAAAGATTGTTGTTATAAAATAAGCAATAAAGTGATGTGATTTATCTGAACCTGGCAATACATCATCGTTACCAAAAAAGATTAGACCCAATAGACTTCCTGGATATACGGATAACAAGACTATTGCAAAAATGTTAGTAAAAAAAATAAATTTGTAATAATTTATTTTAGACATTGATTAACCCAAGTTAAGAATTGTTTGCTTCCTTCTTCAACATCAAAAAAAACAACACAAGGATTTTCATAGGAATGAATTTTACTTACCATGTTCACAATATCTTTTGTTTTTGATTTTTTAGTCTTTGCTAACAAAATAGTTTCTTTATTTTTAATTAATTTACTTTTCCATTTAAAAATAGATTGAACGTTAGATACAATGTTGGCACAGGCAATAAGGTTGTTGTTTATTAGCTTAGTTGCAATTTGGTTTGCTTCTTTATTATTTTTACAAGTGATGTAGGCTAGTTTTATGTTGCTCATTTTTTTTAGATACAATAAATAAAATTATACGAATGGCAAATTTAATACTTGTACGACATGGTCAAAGTCAATGGAATTTGGAAAACAGATTCACGGGATGGTATGATGCAGAACTAACAGATCAAGGCAAACAAGAAGCAAAAATTTCTGGTGAACTTATTAAAAAATTAAATATTAAATTTGAACTCGCTTTTACTTCTTATCAAAAAAGAGCAATTAATACTTTAGCAATTATACTTGATAAAATAGACCAGACTAATCTTGCTACTATTAGAGCATGGCAATTAAACGAACGACATTACGGTGCCTTGCAAGGATTAAATAAAGCTGAAACTGAAGCTAAACACGGCAAAGAACAGGTTATGGCTTGGCGAAGAAGCTATACGATTTCTCCTCCGAAATTAGATAAAAAAAATTTAGAACATCCAATCCATAATAAAGCATATAAAGGAATTGATCCTGAGCTTATTCCTGATTCTGAGTCATTGCTAGATACGTATAATCGCGTCGTACCTTACTACACAAAAGAGATTGAAACTTTGTTAAAAAATGAGAAAAATATTTTAATTTCAGCTCACGGTAATAGCTTACGGGCTCTATGTAAAAAAATTTTTAATATTTCAGATACTATGATTACAAAACTTGAAATACCAACCGGTAATCCAATTTTAATTAAAATGAATAATCTAAAGGTTCAAAATTTTGAATATTTAGATCAGTCTAGGGCTAAAGAGATAATTACAAACCAATAGTTTTGGAGCTATTCAATTGATTGTAAATATTTAGATCTGTTGCGTGCAGAAATGGAACACTAGAAATTAGGCCATTCAACGAATCTTCTTTTATCAACTCATCCCAAATTATATTCATTGAAAAAATTCCTGTTTTATTTTTAAAAATAATAGGATTTAAAATTTGACAACCAGTATAAATATAATTTTTAATACTTTTAGTAAGAAAATTAAAATTATTTATATCAAAATCACCTTGCAAATTTTTATCAAAACTATTTTCTTTTGTAGCCAACATTAGAGCTGCTTTGTTTTTTCCTTGCTCAAATATATGTATTAATTTTTTTAAATCATTTGAGTAGTTTTTGACCCATACTGTGTCACTATTTAAAACTATAAAATTTTCGTTTTTAAAAAAAGAAAGAGCATTTAAAATTCCCCCTCCTGTATCTAAAATTTCCAACTCATGGGAAATAGCAATATTTGGATAATGTTTTTTAATAAATTCGTTTATTTGTTCGTGGAGGTAATGAGTGTTAATAATAATTTCCGATATACCATTTTCTAATAAAAATTTAATAGAGTATTCTAGGAGTTTAATTCCATGTACTTCTAACAGAGGCTTCGGACAATTTTTGGTTAGAGGCTGTAATCTTTTTCCAAAACCAGCTGCCAATATCATTCCTTTTTTAATCTTCATACAAAACTACTTTCTTTTTTCTAAAGGAATATATTGATCAAAAACTGCATTTAACTTAGAAAAAATTGGGTTTTTTAACCTATGATGAAGTAATGACCAAGTATATGGAACCAGAGATAAATAATTTTTTTTACCATCTCTAAAATACAAACGATTAAAAATTCCAATAATTTTTAATGCTCTTTGCACTGATAAAATATCAAAATCATTTTTAAATAATGAAATTTTTTTCCTAAAATTACTATTAGATTTGATTAAATAATATTCAAAAATTTTCTGTTTTAACTGGCTACTAGTTTTAATTCTTACATCGTCAATAAGGGATACAATATCATAAGCAGGATTTCCCATTAGTGCGTCTTGAGAATCAATAATACCAACTTTATTTTGATAGGACATTAAATTAGATACATGGAAATCACGATGAACAAAATATGTGTTAGGAAAATTAATGGTAGAGAAAATAGAACTCAAAATTGAGTTTGCTTTTTTTTTAAAAATTCTTATTTTGTTTTTGTGCACATGACGTGTAGCAAACCACTGAAAAAATAAATTACTTTCTTTCATTAAAACTTTAACATTATAAACTTTATTAATAACTTTTTTTGCTTCTGGATTTATTTTAATAGATTGAATTTTAACTAACGTATCCACTATTTTTTTATAATATTTTAATCTATTGTTATTTTTTTTCATCAATTGAAAAAAGGTTTTGTCACCAAAATCCTCAATAATCATATAATTAGCTTTTAAATTTAGCTCATAAAGTCTAGGTGCTAATAAATTAGATTTTCTCAAAAATAAGTTTACTTTTGAATACTGGTCTAGATTTATTTTTTTTTGTTTACGACAGTAAATTAAAATATATTTTTTATTTTTAATTTTAATTCTATAAAAATTTCGAAAGGAAGCGTCTCCTGCTACTTTTGGGTATTTATTATTTTTTAAATCTTCCGTAATATTTAACATTGCATGTTCTAAGATTACTATCTTTAGTATGTTTTAAAATAATATCTATTCTATTTTTATTTTTTTTCTTTATTAACTCGGGCCATTCAATAATATTTAGGAAGATATCTTCTTGGTCATAAAGACCTATATTAATTAAATCTTTAACTTTGCCAATTCTATACAAATCGTAATGTGCAATATTTACTTTTTTATTAATAGTAAAATACTGTACCACATTGAATGTTGGACTAAGAACCTCCTCTAGTTTTTTTTTATTTTTTTTTTGAATAGACTGAATTAAAAATCTAGAGAATGTAGTTTTGCCTACACCTATTTCACCTTGTAAGTAAATAGTGTCTCCTACCTTTACTTTTTTTGATATATCCCTGGCTAATTTTTGAAGTTGTTTTATGGAAATAAATTCCATTATAATTAATATCTATAAGAGTCGTGCTTAAACGGTCCTTGCTGCGCTACGCTTATATAATCAGCTTGTTCTTTGGTAAGTTTTGTCAATTTTGCTCCTACTTTTTCTAAATGAAGATAAGCAACTTTTTCATCTAAATGCTTTGGAAGCACATAAACTTTATTTTCGTACTTACTTGAATTGTTCCAAAGCTCTATTTGGGCCATGACCTGATTAGTAAATGAGGCGCTCATAACAAAACTTGGATGTCCTGTTCCGCATCCTAAGTTTACTAGTCTTCCCTCTGCCAATAAAATAATTCTTTTTTTACTTGGAAGTTCTATTTCATGAACTTGGGGTTTAATTTCTGTCCATTTGTAATTTTTAAGAGCGTCGACTTGAATTTCGTTATCAAAATGTCCGATGTTACAAAGAATAGCTCTATCTTTCATCATTCTCATATGATCCGCTGTAACAATATCTTTATTACCAGTGGCGGTGACAACAATGTCAGCGTTTTGAATTGCCTCTTCCATTAATACCACTTCATATCCTTCCATGGCTGCTTGCAAGGCGCAAATAGGGTCTGTCTCTGTTACCATAACTCTTGCTCCACTCTGTCTAAGTGAAGCGGCACTTCCTTTTCCAACATCACCAAAACCTGCAACAATCGCTACTTTACCTGACATCATAACATCTGTTGCTCTTTTAATTCCATCAACCAAACTTTCTCTGCATCCGTATAAATTATCAAATTTAGATTTAGTAACTGAGTCATTTACGTTAATTGCTGGAATTAATAATTTGTTTTGCGACTCCATTTTTTTCAAAGCCAATACTCCAGTGGTTGTTTCCTCTGAAACTCCTTTTACTGATTTTAATAAGTCTGCATACTCTTTATGCATTAATGCTGTTAAGTCGCCTCCATCATCAAGTATTAAATTTGGTTTCCAATTTTTATTTCCTTCAATGGTTTGTTTTATACACCACCAATATTCCTCTTCCGTTTCGCCTTTCCATGCAAACACTGGAATTCCTTTCCTTGCTATAGCTGCGGCTGCATGATCTTGAGTTGAAAAGATATTACAAGATGACCATCGAACCGAGGCGCCAAGCGCAGTTAGTGTTTCAATTAACACTGCTGTTTGTATAGTCATATGAAGACATCCAAGAATATTGGCTCCTTTTAACGGTTGTTTAGAAGCATATTCTTTACGCAGTGCCATTAATCCTGGCATCTCCGTTTCAGCTAGAGAAATTTCCTTATCTCCAAAATCAGCAGATTCAATATTTTTTACTTTGTAGTCCATTTTTTTTAACGTGCTTTAACAACTTGCATCTATGAAATCAATTAATTAATTACGTAACGGAAGTTTTATATCAATAACAGCTCCAGATTTTGAATTCTTTGAAAAATTATAAGCTTCTATTGATCCCTTATGCGAGTCAATAATATTTTTCACAATATTAAGTCCTAAACCAGAATGATTGATTGAACTGGCATCTGGACGATCACTATAAAATCTTTCAAAAATTTTACTGAGATTTTTTTCATCAAATCCTGGTCCATTATCTTTGACTCGTATTTGAACTTTTTTATCTTTTTGAGATATTAATAATTCTACTTTTTCATTTTTTGGACTAAAAGAAACAGCATTTTCTAGCACATTAGCTATGACTTGCTCAATTCTACTTTCCATTCCAAATATTGGTGCAACTTTTTCTTTTGAAGTATTTTTAAAAATAATTGATATTTTTTTTTGTAAAGTTTTTTGGTCTGTATTAAAATCCTCTATCACACTCTTAATGACTGGAATCAAATCAAATTCTTTTGCAACCGAGCGTGATTGTGCAGCTTCGTCTCTTAAAACTTGAGAATAGTCTGTAATAAGTCTTTCAATTCTATCAACATCATTGGCAATAATTTTTAGTAACTTATTTCTTTTTGTATCGTCCTCCGTAGTATTTAATAAATCAGAAGCTCCTTTTAAAGATGCAAGTGGATTTCTAATTTCGTGGGTAAGGTCTGAGGCAAATCTTTCTGCTAAATCAATACGATCATATAAGGTATTAGTCATATCACTTAATGATCTTGATAAATTTCCAATTTCATCATCTCTATTTTCTATCTTGTTGGAAAAATTGATTTTTTTTCTTTCTGGGGTTGCTTGATTTGCAAATACATTAAGCTCTCTTATGGGTTTGATAATATAAGCATTTAAAAAAAGAGAAAAAATTAAAATAACAACTGCAGCAACAACCACAGAACGAAGAACGAAATTTTTTCTCTCTTCTACTGCAAGCATAATCTCGTTGGAAATGTCAGAGATAACAATTATTAATTGTTCATTATTTTCTAATAGAATTTTTGAAAAAGTGTGGACAATAAAATTGCTTTTAGAGATTTCTGAGCCGCTAAAATTATTAGTATCACTTAGTTTATTCACTTGCTGTTGAAAAAAAATTTGATTAGAAAAATCTTGATTAGAATTGTCGCTTTTAGTTTTTTCTTCCTTTATTACTTTATTTTTAAGACTTTGTTGTTCAATAATAAGAGCTTTGGAAAAGGCACTTTCATCAAGATCTAAAAAAACGGAATCTAGCAATAATTCTTTATCATTATTAATAAATCTTATTTGACCAACTTCATCTAATAAAAATTTAGACTTGGTAAGAAATTCTTTCAAATCTTTGCTGGTAATTTTAGTTTGTTGTATATTTAAATTTGCCTCTATATTTTTAATAACTCGCAAATGTTGATTAGATCGTTGCGATATTAACTCTGGCTGTATTGCTTTTAAATATAGGAAAGTAAAAAAACCAAGTATGGCGAATGTAAATAAATTAAAAACTAAAAACTGAGTTAATAAAGATCTAAAAGATAGTAATCTTGCGATCATTACTGACCTACATTCCAACGATATCCACTTCCGTATCTTGTCTCTATAGCCGAAAAATCTTTATCAACTTTTTTAAATTTTTTTCTTATTCTTTTGACATGGCTATCGATAGTTCTATCCTCAATGTCATTATTTTCTCTATAAGCAATGGTCATTAAATGAGATCTTTCTTTAATCACCCCTGGTCTTTTGGCTAACTCGTACACTATCTGAAATTCTGTTGTAGTAAGTTTGTCTGGAAGTGCTTGATTGTTCCAAGTACATTCTAGTTGTTCAGGATCTAATAATAACTTACCTTGTTGAATTATATTTTTGTTAACTGAAATCTTTTGATCTTTTTTTCTTAATTGTACTTTTATACGCTCGATCAGGACTTTGATTGAAAATCCACCTGATTTTTTTACAAAATCATCTGCTCCTAATTTCAAGCCAAGCAATTCATCTACCTCTTCATCCTTAGATGTTAAAAAAATAATTGGTATATCTGTTTTTTTTCTAAGTTTTTTTAAAAGTTCTTCCCCATTCATTCTTGGCATTTTAATATCGATCACCGCTAAATCTGGAGGTAATCTAGTAATTCCGATATAAGCACTTTCGCCATCTAAGTAAGTTTGAACTTTAAACCCTTCATTTTCTAGAGCCATAGAAACACTGGTTAATATATTTCTATCATCATCTACTAGTGCAATTGTTTTATTCATTTGTAAAAACCAATATAATCAAAAAAAGTCAAAAAAAAGACTCCTTATTAATGAGCTTCGCTCCAATTTTTACCGCTTTTTATATCTACTGTGAGTGGAATACTAAATTTTAAGAGGGGCTCTGATGCATGTTCCATTTCATAAGAAACTTGTTTTTGAACATTAACTACATCTTTTTCTTGGCACTCTAATAAAAGTTCATCGTGTACTTGTATAAGTAAATTTGCATTAATATTTTTTTCTTCGATTTTATTGTCGATTTTTATCATTGCGAGTCTGAGCACATCAGCTGCCGTTCCTTGGATAGGAGCATTAATGCAGGCTCTTTCTTGAAAAGTTCTTAAAGTATGATTTTTATCATTAATATTTGGAAAGTGACATTTTCTATCAAATAAAGTTTTAACGTAGCCATTTTTTCTGCAAAATTTTATTGTTTCGTTCATAAATTCTTTTATCTCTGGAAACTTTGTAAAATATGATCTCAAAAAACTTTCTGCCTCTGTGTTGCTAACTGATATTTGCTTTGCTAGTCCATAAGAAGATATCCCGTAAATGATACCGAAGTTGATTGCCTTGGCTTTTCTTCTCATGTCTTCATCAACATCATGAATGGAAACTCCAAATATTTGGCTAGCCGTTAAATTATGAATATCTTCTTTGTTTAAAAATGCTTTTTTTAACTCAGTAACATCTCCCATATGCGAAAGAATTCTCATCTCTATTTGACTATAGTCAGCAGAAATAAGATTGGAATTTTTTTCTGAAATAAAGGCAGATCTTATTTCTTTTCCTTCAATATTTTTAATAGGAATATTTTGCAGATTTGGGTTCGCACTTGCTAATCTGCCAGTAGTTGTTGCCGCAAGCAAGAAAGAGGTATGAACTCTTTTAGTTTTATTATTGATATAAGTTGGAAGCGTATCGGTATATGTATTTTTAAGTTTAGATTTTTGTCTCCAATTTAAGATTAGTTTTGGAAATTCATGTCCCTGATCAGCTAAATTTTCTAAAACCGATACATTAGTTGCTAGATTGCCTTTTTTAGTTTTTTTTGTTCCAGCAATTTTAAGTTTATCATAAATAATATCTCCCAATTGCTTTGGTGATGCTATATTAAATTCCTCTCCAGATATTTTGAAAATTTTCTTTTCAAGATTTTGAATTTCAATTTCAAATTTTTTAGATAATTTTCCTAAAATAGTTTGATCTATTTTAATTCCATTGTTTTCCATTGAGGAGAGTATTTTTATCAAAGGTTTTTCCAAATTTTCATAAACGTTTAATACGTTTTCCCCAAATAATCTTTGTTCAAAAAATTCATAAAGTCTTAAAGTAACGTCTGCATCCTCACATGCATAATTTTTAGCTTGCTCAATATCTACAAGATCAAAAGTAACCTGGGCTTTTCCAATTCCTGCTACATCTTTAAATGAGATAGTTTTGTGTTGAAGATGTATTTCAGATAATAGATCCATGTTGTGTCTATTTTTTCCTGCATCTAAAGCATAAGACATTAGCATTGTATCTTCCATTGAAGTCATTTTAATTCCGTACTTAAGAAAAATTCTATAATCATATTTAATATTTTGGCCAATTTTTTTAATAGTTGAGTCCTCTAAGTAAGGTTTAATAATTGCCAAAACATCTTTTGAGTTAAGTTGTTTTTTGACAAGTGGATCTAATTTATTTTTATGCGCTAGTGGAATGTAAAATGCCTCGCCAATTTTAAAAGAGAGAGAAATTCCAACAAGATCTGCTACCATGGTATCGAGAGAATTTGTTTCAGTGTCTATTGCAAACAATCCTCTTTCATCCGCTTTGCTCAGTATCTTTTCTAACTCTTGAATATTCATGACCAAAGAAAATTTGTTTTCACTGCTATCTATTGGCGAGGTAGAAATAATTTTTTTTTTTGGTTCAGTTTTGGTTTCATTTTTTAAAGTAGAAGTTTTTTCATTTACAAAACTTCCATGATTTTCCTCTAATCTTGAAAAAAGCCTTGTAAATTCCATTTCTTTTAGAAACGTTAATATTTTATCTAGATTTAAAGGCTTTAAGATAAACTCATCCAATTCATTTGTAACAGGCACGTCTCTTTTTAAGGTAACTAGTTGTTTGCTTATAAAAGCCTTCTCTCTATTATCGAGCAAAGCCTGCCTTCTTTTCGGCTGTTTAATAGTTGAAGCATTTTCCAAAAGATTTTCTAACGAACCAAATTGATTAATTAATTCTGCTGCTGTTTTAATTCCTATTCCCGGAACGCCGGGTATATTATCAGAAGAATCGCCAGCTAAAGACTGAACATCAATAACCTTTTCTGGATACACCCCAAATTTTTCTTTGACTTCTTCTTTTCCAATATAATGCTCTTTCATTGCATCAAACATGAAAGTATTGTCATCAACTAATTGCATCAAATCTTTATCTGATGAAATAATTGTTACCTTTATATTTTTTTTTGATGCCTGTTCTTTGTAAGTAGCAATCAAATCATCTGCCTCATAATTTAATAATTCAATACTTGGAATATTAAAGGCTGTGACTGCTTTTCTTATATATTCAAATTGAGGTATTAAATCTTCGGGTGTATCATGCCGGTTTGCTTTATAATCTTTGTAAATGTCATTTCTAAAGTTTTTTCTAGCGCTATCAAAAATTACAGCTAAATGAGTGGGACGATCCTCTTTATCTAATGATCTTGCCTCTTCTAAGAATTTGTAAAGCATATTACAAAAACCACTTACTGCTCCTACGGGCAAACCATCACTTTTTCTCGTAAGAGGGGGCAAGGCATAATAAGCTCTAAAAATATAACCAGAACCATCTATTAGATAAATGTGCTTTTTAGAGTTCGTCATAAAACTAATTTCTTTTATAGAAATTATTAAGTAATAATACAATTATTACTTCATGAATAAATCCATAGCGCTTCAAATAGAAAAACTCAGCAAATTTTATAAACTTAAAAATGGTAATTCTTTACAAGCTCTAAGCAATGTTAGCTTAGATGTTAAACAGGGAGAAATTTTTGGCTTACTTGGTCCTAATGGTGCTGGTAAATCTACTTTAATTAATATTTTGGCAGGAACAGTTATTAAATCAGAAGGTAGTGTAAAAGTTTGGGGCTTTGATTTAGATTTAAATCCAAGACAGGTAAGAGCATCTATAGGAATAGTTCCTCAAGAAATAAATGTGGATCCGTTTTTTACTCCACGAAGACTATTAGAAATTCAAGCTGGCTTGTATGGTGTAGCAAAAAAAGACAGAATTACAGATAAGATATTAGAGTTAACTAGTCTAACGGATAAAGCCAACGCCTATATGCGTTCACTTTCTGGTGGTATGAAAAGAAGATTGTTGGTTGCTAAGGCAATGGTGCATCAACCACCTATATTAATATTAGACGAACCAACAGCTGGTGTGGATGTTGATCTAAGACAAAAACTTTTAGAAAATGTTAAAGAGCTTAATAGGCAGGGAGTAACTATTATTTTAACAACTCATTATTTACAAGAGGCGGAGGAGCTCTGCGATCGAATAGCAATCATTAATCATGGAAAAATTGTAGCATTGGATAAAACTGAAAATTTACTATCCGAAATACATTTGAAAAAAATAAAATTTAAAATAAAAAATTTTAAAAATATAGGTGACAAACTTGCAGATAATCTTCCAATTGAATATTCAAAAAATAATGAAATATCTATTAAATATGACAAAACAATCGTAAATATTGAGGACATCATTTTTAAAATAAAAGAAAAAGGTCTTGAAATTCAAGATATAATGACCGAAGATGCCGACTTAGAGGATGTATTTTTAAAATTAACAAACGAACAATGATTGAACTTAAATTATTAGATAAAAAAATTATAAACAAAACAATTTTTTATGTTTTGCTAATTTTTGCATCAACCTGTTTGCTTGCAATTTCCTCTAAAATAAAAATTCCATTTTATCCTGTACCAATGACCATGCAAACTTTGGTTGTTTTAAGTATTGGAATAACTTTTGGCCCAAGATTAGGGCTGGTGGCTCTTTCTGCTTATTTGTTGGAGGGAGCAATGGGAATTCCAGTTTTTGCTGGAACGCCGGAAAAGGGATTGGGGCTTGCTTATATACTAGGACCAACCGGAGGTTACTTGATTGGATATATAATAAGTGCTTTTTTAGCTGGAACAATAGATTTTAACAAACCAATTCACAAAAGATTTGCTTTTTTAATTATAGCTATTTCGCCAATATATATTTTGGGAATAGTTTGGCTTGGAATTTTATTTGGTTTTAACAAACCATTAATAGGTTGGGGCTTAAATCCATTTATTTTAGCAGAAATATTTAAATTGCTATTACTAAGTATTTTAATTCCAAAGTTATTACTATTTAGAAAAATAATTTCAAGTAAATTGTAAATTTTTGAATTTTACTTTCAATCATTTCGAGGGGCTTTGGAAAGTAAAAAGAAATATAAGTCCAAATACATGTGCCAATGGACTTGCACATATTATTAAAAATAAAAATTCTGAACTGGTTTTTAAAGAAAAATTTTTAACTAGCCTCGATAAAAAAAATATTATTTTTGGTGAAAATCAATATTTAATTGAAATAAAAAACAAAGAACTGCATTTTATTTTTAAATCAGGACCAAGATTAGGAACAATATTTCAAAAGTTTAGAATGAATACGATAAGTAATAGTTCTTTATATTTTTGTTTAAAAGATACTTATCAAACAACTCTATTCTGGATTAATCAAAACTATTTTCGAATAACTCACAAAATTAAAGGAAAAAATAAAAACTTATTTATTAGTAGTCATTATTATAAAACTAATAATATTAGTTTATTTAATAAATTTATTTAGGTGATCTTTTAGAAAGAATTCTTTGTAATGTT
>ERZ887851.2823-NODE-2823-length-13225-cov-4.648595_pt1 | contig 13225 bp, 7 predicted proteins | sample MGYA00521100_ERZ887851 | MGnify/ENA primary metagenome ERZ887851 (study PRJEB32303, sample SAMEA104408602) | aquatic metagenome | biome: Brackish water; feature: Pelagic; material: water | place: Baltic Sea | collected 2014-06-06T16:11:00 | depth 11,444 m ...
TACTATGGATACACCTATGTCTACTGGCAGCCATTCGCCGCAGCGACCTATGAAGACGGCGTGCTGACCTACTCCTCGGGCTACAAGAACGCGTACAGCGACGGCGACTACAGCTCGGCCTACCAATACGGCACCGGCCACGTCTACTGACGGTTGCGCGCCACCGTGCTGGGTTCCATCGACATCGTGAGTGCGGCGTACCGGCAGGGCGCATCGTCGCACACGGGCCCGTTGGGGTACCACGCTTCGTAGTCGGGGGAGAAGTGCTGGGACGCGAGCTGGGTGCGGTCCCGGCGCACCACCACCGTGAGCTGCGAGACGCTTGCAGTGCGCAATGACACCCCCTCCAGCGCCCAACCATCGGCGACGGGGGCATAGATGAGGGTCGCGAGCGCGGCATTGCATCCGGACTGGGGGCTCGGCTCCGGCAAGCGGGTGTGGCACTCAACGGTGTTGCCGTCGGCATGCAGCGTCAGGTGGTAAACACCAGCAGCGACAAGGGGAGAGTCGATGGCCACGTCGATGGCCGGCACACATCCGGTGGACGAACAGGACGGCCGAGCACAGCCCACGCCAAGCAGCGCGATGGCCAGCGGGCGCCAAGCAGCAGTGGCCCTCGGTGCGCGAGCAGGCGCAGGCCAGAGGAGGGGCGTGGCCATGGATGCCTCGCGGGACGGGGGACCGGGGGCTCCGAGCCGGAGACTCCCTGCACATCGGACAGCTCGGGCCGGTGCTGTGTTCCCCATCGGCCAGCGCAGGCAATGCTGTTGTCAGAGCCGGTCAAAGCTTGGCCCCCCGGGGGACGGGTCAGGCCAGTGCGCGGTCCAGGGCCGATGGCCACGGTGGCGGGGACTCCGCGAGAACACCGTCGTTTAGAAGATCTTGAATGAGCGCGGCCGCTTCGGAGGGCGTCGCACCCAGCCGACGGGCGGCCGCCAGAAGGGCCCCTGTCGACAGGGGGCGGGCGGCCCGACGGGTGAGGGCCGCGATGGCCTCGCCCACCAGAGATGCGCCGACCTGGCCATCGGCAGTGCACGTGATGATGACGTGTTCACGGGCACTCTGCACCGTTGGTCGAGAGAGTCGAAGCCCCTGAGCCAGCGCATCGAGGGACTGGGCGCCCAGCCGCTCCATCCCGTGCTGGAGGAAGTCCAGGGTGCCCGCCCCCAGGTCCACCACCACCACCCCAGGGCCGGCCTGGATGCCCTTGCCTCGCGCCGGCACCCACCGGCGGGCGCGGCACATGGCCCCCTCCAGCAAGGCCACATCGCCGGCTTGGGGGGCAGCCCAGTCCGCGAACGCAAGCGAGATGGAGCCCCGGCTCGCCAAGACCGCGGCGAAGGCATCCGAGCCAAAGAAAGCGTCCACCCGGGACACCCCGACAACTGCCCCGGTGACGGGGTACTCGTCGAGCAGAGCACGGGTCAAGCGACCCCGGCGGTAGCGGTCGGTGGACCATGCCCGGGGGTCTGGCGCGATGAGCAGCGCCCGATCTTCTGCGCTGAGCTCGGGCACCTGGTCGCGATAGACGGCGTCCCGAAAGACGCTGTCGACCATCATCCGCACCATAGATTGTTGGAGGCGCTGGACCCGGCGGGTGGGGCCCTTCACTGGGTTGCTCCAGTGGCGGCAAAGTGGCCAGCGGTGCGGGCCTCCACCTCCGCAAAGAGGGGGCGGACCACGTCGAGGGGGTTGCGCTCACACTCGACCACCACCGCCTTGAGGTTGGTGGCCCGAGCGAGCACATACTCGGCGATGGCCCACGTGTCGGGAAGCACCGCTGCGCCATGGTCATCGTCGACCCAGGGCAGCCCATCGTGGTCCATGACCGTGCCCCCCGCGATGTGCAGCTCCACGACCCGGTCCATCGGAAAGCCATCGAGCCCATCGAGGGCGCTTCGGCCCGTCACCCGCTGGACCATGGCGAGGTGGGCACAGTCGAGCAGCATGCCAGTGTCGGCTTGTTCGCAGAGGGAGGCGAAGAAGTCGAGCAGGTGCATCGAGCCCACAAAGACCGCACCGGGCGGATTCTCGGGCAGCACCTCAAGGCCAATGGTCCGCCGGAGGGTCCGGATGCCGGCCGCCATGGGCCCCACGGCTTCGGGGATGAGCACCGGCGGCAACAGCAGCATGTGGCCCCGTTCTCGGGCGCCAAAGTGCCACAGTCCCGCGTCCCCACAGAGCCAGGCCGGCTTGAGCACCGCCACCGCGGCGGCCACCTGGTCCAGCCAGTCGCGCTGCAGGTCCAGCGGGTCATCGAGGTTCACGTCGAGGAAGTGGTAGGTGGTCGGCCAGCCCTGGGCCACCCACGCCAGCGTGTCGTCATCCAGGCCCTTGGCGAGCTCGACCCCAACCTCCAGAAAACCGCCCCAGTGGACGTTCTCGCACCGAAGCGCGCGGGGGTCGAGGGTGTCGGCGGACCGGGCGCCGTACTCAGTGGACACGCCGAGGCCCAGCGTGGGCAGCTGCCGCACACGGTCAAGGAAGTCGGGCATCGCAGCCTCCGGAGGGGTGGGGACTGGGATGGCGGGTATCCCCGGGACCGCGAGGGCTCCAATGGTTGCCGAGCCACCGGGTGGGACTGTTCAGTGGATCCCCCAAAGTCAAGGGGAAAGATTCGGTTTTCCGGACGCAAACTGTCCGGTTCTGAGGATGCCGGGGTCTGCGCAACACCGTACACAGTGGGCATGACACCCATCGCTTCTGCATCCCCTGGCCGTCCCCAATCCCCTGGTGCTCAGGAGGGCACCGATGCGCCGGACGGCACGGCCGCGTCTGGCTTGCGGGTGCACCGCAGCAACCGTGTCGAGTTCCTCGCGACGGTGCTCGCCCACAACCTCAAGGACAAGGCGAACCCCGACGCGATGCGCCCGGAACATGTGGTGGTGGGCAACCGGGGCAGCGAGCGCTGGCTGGCGCACATGTTGGGCCAGACGCTGGGCATCACGGCCAATGTGGAGTTCCCATTCCCTGCGGGCATCATCGAGTCCCTGGTCGGGTGGGCGGTCGATGGGCCGAACCAGCCCGTGCCCAAGGCCGCAGCGGCGTGGAACAAAGAAAACGTCGCCTGGACCATTGCCGACGAGCTGCTGGGCCTGCCGTCCACGCCCTTGTGGGCGCCCTTGAGGGGCTGGATGGAAGTCGAGCCCCCCGCGGTGACGGGCAGTGTCGACCGGCGCTTGCTGGGGCTGGCGATGAAGCTGGCCGATGTCTATGACCGTCTCCAGACTTTCCGCGCCGAGTGGACCCAAGACTGGGCCCACAACCCTGAGCATGAGCGCCCCGAGGGTGTGCCCGAGTGGCAAGTGGTGCTGTGGACCCGCTTGATCAAGCGCCTGGGGCCCGAGACCTCCGCCGCCCGGATGATCCGTGCCCGCGACCGCTTGCGCCAGTCCGTGTCCCCAGACGGACTGCCGACACTCCACCAACCCAAAGACCCCCTCGCCCGCCAAGATTGCCAAGAGCTGCACTCGCTCCACATCTTCGGCATCAGCTCGCTGCCGCCCATCTGGCTGGAACTGCTCGCGGTCGCGGGCCGTCACCTCAACATCGACATGTACCTGCTGTCGCCGTCCAACCAGTACTGGGCCGATGTGCGGCGGGGCACGGTCGACCTGCCGTCGCCACTGCGGCTGGCCCGAGATCAGCTGCAAGCCCGCCTCGAAGCCGTGATTCCGGCGGATGAACCCGTCGGCGAAGGCCGCACACGCCCCAACCCCACGCTGGCCACCTTCGGGCGCATCGCACGGGACTTCCAAGCCGTGCTGGAGCGGGTTCCCGAGGGATACCGAGACATCCCCAACGAGGGCGAGGTGTTCCAAGACCCGGTGCCCGACTCGGCCGAGCCCGAGGGTGAGTCCGCCCCCGCCCTGAAGTGGCTCCAGTCCGACATTCTCCACATGCGCCATCCCGCCGACCACAAGGACGCGCTCGAGCACTTTGAGCGCCGTCGCATCGACCCGATGGACGACTCGATCCAAGTGCATGCCTGCTACGGTCCGCTGCGCCAAGTCGAAGCCCTCAGAGACGCCCTGCTGGACCTGTTTGACCGCCACGAAGGTCTTCAGGCGCGAGATGTGGTGGTGATGTGCCCCCGGGTGGCCGACTGGGCGCCGCTCATCACGGCGGTGTTCGGCTCGCCGGACCGCTGGGGGGGCGCGCCGCCGGTGCCCTTCCGGCTGGCGGACCGCTCGCTGCGAGAGCTCAACCCGGTGTCCGAGGCGCTGTTGCAGCTGATGCAGCTCGCCCAGGGGCGCTTGACGGCGCCGGCCGTGCTGGAGCTCCTGGGTCTCGAGCCGGTCCGGGCCCGCTTTGGCATCCGCGGCGAAGATCTGCCCGCCATCTCGGCGCTGGTGTCCCAAGCGGGGGCTCGATGGGGCCGGGATGCCGAGCACCGCACCACCTTCGACCAACCCGCTGATCCCATGTGCACCTGGCGGTTTGCCATGGACCGGCTGGCGCTGGGCGCCCTGATGGACGACAACGCCGGCCAGAACCGGCTGTGGCAGGGCATCAGCCCGGTCGAGTCCGCGGGGTCTGAGGGGCTGGACCGCATCGGCAGCCTGCTCGAGTTCACGTCGGCCTTGCTGCACCACACCGCGGTGCTCACCGAACCCCGCAGCCTAGAGGCCTGGCGAAAAGCCTTGACCGAAGCCCTCGATGCCCTGGTCACCGCGACGCCCGAGACCGCGTTCCGACTGCGCCAAGTGCGCTCGGCCATCGGGCTGCTGGGTGCCCACAGCGGCGGTGACCTGGGGGACCGGCCGGTCAGCGCCAGCGCGGTTCAGTCCTGGCTGGAGGGCCAGTTTGAGCAACCGGCGGGGCCCCTGGGCCAACAGACAGGCGCGGTGACCTTCTGCACGATGCTGCCCGAGCGGGGGGTTCCCTACGCGGTGGTCTGCCTGCTGGGCATGGACGAGTCAGCCTACCCCCGCCAAGCCGAGATGCTGGGCTTCGACCCGACGACGCGCTCGCCCCGGGTGGGAGACCGCGACCCCCGCGACGAGGACCGCTACCTGCTGCTGGAGGCCCTCCTCGCCGCCCGTGAGCACTTCTTGGTGTTCTACACGGGCCGGGACCAGCGCTCCAAAGAAGAGCGAGCGCCCGCGCCACCCATCGGTGAGCTGATGGACGTGGCCGAGGCCAGCTTCCTGCCTCCCGAGGGCTGGGACGACGTGCGCAGCTGGCTGGAGATCCAGCACCCCCTGCAAGCGTTCTCTCCACGGAACTTCACGGTGGGCGGGCTGGTGCCGGCCAACCCCCTGGGCACCCCTCGCACCCACCGCCTCGATGGCCGCACATGGAGCTTCGACCCTCGGCTCTGTCGCGGTGCGGCCGCACTGCGTCGCCCCCCCGCACCGCTGCCGCGCTTCTGGTCGGACAACATCCGCTTGGATGTCGATCCCGACGCGATTGTTGAGCTTGGGGGACCTCATCCGCTTCTGGCGCCACCCCACCCGGTGGCTGCTCCAGACCGAGCTGAGCATCTACCCGGGCGACCGCCACACGACGCTGGCGGACCGAGAACCGGTCGAGCTGGACCACCTCGAGAACTGGCTGCTCCAAAACCAGCTCGGCGACCTGATCATGGCCGACGACAACCTGCTGGACACCACGCTGATGCAGCAGCTGTGGGCCCGCGGTGATCTGCCCCCTGGCACGCTCGGCCGGGTGAGCCTCCACGCCGCCGAGTCGAAGGTGCGCCCCGCTGTGGCCCGGCTGCGGCCCTTCCTCCACGACCCACAGCCCGTGCCGGTGCAGCTCACCTTGGGCGAGTGGGAGCTGCGGGGCCAAGTGCCGGGGGTCGGTCCGGACGGGGTCGTCCGCCTCGTGCTCGGCGCCATCGAGGGCCGCAAGCTGGTCGAGGCCTGGTTCCTGGCGGCGGCGGTGACGGCGAGTGGTCGTCCATGTGCCCTCCACGTCGCCCCCACCAAGCCCGCCAAGGGCGAGGACCTCGCCACGTTGCTGCCGTTCGGTGGTGATGCCGCAAACGCAAAGGCTTGGCTGCTGCGGCGGGTCCAGGGCTTCCACGAGGGCCGGCGCCGCCCGCTGCCCTTTCTGGCCCGTGCATCCTGGGCGCTGGCCAACCGCAAGATGGGCCGAGGTGCCCCACCCATCGGACTTCAGTGGGGATACGACAACTTGCCGTCCGAAGCCCGCAAGGCCGGATTGACGGCCGCCAGGGAACACTGGTACGGCTCGGACCGACTGACCGGAGAAGCCCAAGATGCCGCAGTGGTGGCTGTCTTGGGCACGGACTGGCCCTACCCAGAAGACTCCGCGTCCGAAGCGGAATTCATCACGTTGGCCCTCGACTTCTGGGGACCGGTGCTGCAGGCCAGGAGCCAAGCATGAGTGCCCACCAACACGCCGTGTTCGACCACCAGACCGAGCTCGCCCGGGGCATCACGCTGCTCGAAGCCAGCGCTGGCACGGGAAAGACCTACCAGATCACCAACCTTGTGCTGCGCATGGTGCTGGAGCTGGACATCTCCTTGCCGGAGATCCTGGTGGTCACATTCACCCATGCGGCGACGGCCGAGCTCAAAGAGCGCATCCGCCAGCGCATTGGTGCGGCCCAGCGGGCTCTGGAGCAAGGGCAAGCGCCCCCCGGCGACACGTTGTTGGCCGCTCTGGTGGCCACCGCGCAGGCCGATCCCGAGCAAGGCAAGGTGCTGCGGCGCCGGACCCGTCGAGCCCGGGAAGAGTTCGACCAAGCGGTCATCTCGACCATCCATGGCTTCTGCCAGCGCATGCTGCGCCTCAACGCCTTCGAGTCGGGCACGTCGTTTGGCCGAGACTTGGTGGCCGACGACAGCGACGCCATCCGCAGCGTGGTGGATGACTTCATCGTCCAGCGCCTGCACAGCGCCCCCGAAGCGCAAGCCCAGCTCCTCCAGAGCACCTGCGGCTGGACCCGAGACAAGCTGACCACGCTGGCGCGGCTGGCGTTGAGTGACCCCGATCTGCCGCTGGTGCCCCCCAAGCCAACGGTCTCGGCGGCCGCTTGGCTGGAGCGGGTCTCTGCGCTGAGGACTGCGTGGGCCACGGCATCCGAGCCAGGCGGTCCCGTTGCAGAGCTCACCCGGCTGGTGGCCAAGAAGGGCAAGGCGTTCGATGGCCGCACCTATGGCGCCCGATACGCAGAAACACGTGCAACGGAAGCCGCCCACTGGCTGGCGGCGCCGGTCGCACTGCCGGGTGCCGCAACAACCTGGGTGCGTTGGTTCTCCCCCACCCAGCTCACCGACAAGGCATCTTCGGCGGTGGGCCAGAGCCTCGCCGCCGACCCCCTCTTCGCCGAGTGGGCGGACGTGCATGCCGCGGGCGAGGACCTCATCGCCTCCGCGCGGTGCGAAGCCGTCCTTCACTTGCGCGCGGCCTTGGCCGCCCACCACATCGCGGCCAACTCCCAGACCTTCCACGACCTGCTGCGGGACCTGGACCGCACGCTGGCCGACCCCAGCCGGGGGCCCGTGCTCGCCAATGCCATCCGGGGCCGGTTCAAGGCCGCCCTCATCGACGAGTTCCAAGACACCGATGCCCTGCAGTGGCGCATCTTCGGCCGGGTCTTTGGGGGCATCGGGGCGCCGGACGAAGACACCAGCGACCACTTGCTCTACCTGATCGGCGACCCGAAGCAGGCCATCTACGGCTTCCGTGGCGCCAACGTGCATGTCTACCTCAAGGCGCGCAGCGCAGCCCCGGCCGAGCGACAGTTCACGATGCGGCGCAACTTTCGGTCCGACGAGCCGCTGGTGGCCGCCATGAACCACATGCTCAACCACGAGGGCATCTTCGGCGCTGGGGGTGACGAGGGCAGCATCCGGTATGTGCACGTCGACGCCCACAACAAGACGCCCGGCATCACGTGGCCAGCATCGACACCAGCGGGCGACCAAGCCCCGCTCCAGCTCGTCTGGGCGACCGACAAGCTGGCGGGCGAGTCCGGGGATGAGCTGCTCGGGAACGGCCCACTGCACGAGCTCCTCGCCAGCCGTTGCGCGGCAGATGTGGTGCGACTGCTCCGCTCGGGCGCCGAGATTCGCACCCCCTCCGGGGACAAGCGGGCGGTGGCCCCTGGCGACATTGCTGTGCTGGTGCGGGGTCACGCACAAGGGCGCCGCGTGTGGGAAGCGCTCGGCGCCCGCGGGGTGCCCGGGGTCATCGCCAGCCAAGGCAACGTCTTTGAGACCGCCGAGGCGGTGAGTCTCGCCCGCTGGCTGGCGGCGCTCGACCCCGCCGCCAACGAAGCGAGCGCACGGCTGCTCGCCACAGATCCACTGCTGGGCTGCACCGTCGCGGACCTGCCCACGTCCGGCGATGAGCCCCAGGCGTCCTGGTGGACCAGCTGGCTCGATGCCTTGGCCCGGTGGCGGCGGCGCTTCCAAGCGCGGGGGCTGATGCCGGCGTTCCGTGCGCTGATGGAGTATCGCCCCCCGTGGACCGAGTCCCAGGATGGCCTCGCAGCGGATGTTCTCGCTGTGGTGGGGGGAGAGCGGCGGATGACCGACTTGCTCCACCTCGCCGAGCTGCTCCACGCCCAAGAAGCGGCGGCGGGGCTCCAGCTTGGCACCCTGCGCACTTGGCTGGACCGACAGCGCCTGGAGAAGGCGGACGTCCCGGACGCCGCGGAGCTGCGGCTCGAAAAGGACGACGCCGCGGTCCAGATTGTGACGGTCCACCGCGCCAAGGGCCTGCAATACCCGGTGGTCTTTGTGCCGTTCGCGTGGGGCGACGAGGGCGGGCGCGCGGGCCTGCCGATGATTGCCCCCCATCCGGACAACCCTTCCCAGCGCCGCTTGGTGCTGACCACCCAGGGTGACGACGCCGACGCAGCGGTCGAGGCCCAACAAGCTGAGCTGCGCCGAGAAGGGGTGCGCTTGCTCTATGTGGCGCTCACCCGCGCCATTCACCGATGCACCATCTACTGGCCGGGGGTGCCGCCGGCCGCCAAGACGGGCAACCCCAAGCCCCGGGCGTGGTGTGCCCTCGCCGCGGTCTTCCACGGATGCGCCCCCGGCGAACAAGTCGACGACCGGGTGGCGGTCGCAGCCGCGCGGGCCAGTGGGCTGAGCCCCATCGAACAGCGCTCCGAGCTGGTGCAGATCGCGGCCGGGGCCGCCCCGTTGATCCATGTATCCGACGCCGAGCCCCCTGAAGCCGACGTGTGGGTGCCCCCAGCGCCCGTCCACCCCCCGCTCCGGCCCCGCAAGCTGTCCCGCGCCGCCGTGGACGATGGCTGGCGCCGCCACAGCTACTCGGCGCTGACCCGGGCCGACCTCGCCGCCCAACGCGAAGAGCTGGTCGACCCGGTCCGGGGTCTGGGCTTCGATGATGACCGAGTGGCGGGCCACTCCGGTGGGGCCTCCCCCCACCCGGCCGCCGCTTCCGACGAGCCGGATGTGCCCCTCGCGCGGTTCCCGGCGGGGGCCGACGCCGGCACGTGCCTGCACGCCATCTTTGAGTTCCTCGACTTCCATCGTTGTATTCACGAAGATGACGGCCCTGAGCACCTTCAGGTAGTGCTTCGTCGCCAGCTGGGCGCCCACGGCTTCAACGATCCAGCGCTCGAGCCCATCGTGTCGACCGGCTTCCCCGCCGTGCTGCGCACCCCCCTCGGCCCCCTGCTGCCCAACACCACGCTGGGCGACATCCCCTTGAAGGACCGGCTGGACGAGCTGCGCTTTGACTTTCCGGTGGCCGGTGCCGGGGAGGGGGTCACGGCCGCCGGGCTGTCGGCTGCTCTCGCGCTGCGAGATCCCGACGACACCACCGTGCCCCGGGACTGGATCGACCGGGTGGCCCTGCTCGACTTCCCGCCGCTGGTGGGCTTCATGACGGGCAGCATCGACCTTGTCTTTCGGGCGCCCAGCCACGGACACATGCGCTGGTACGTGGCCGACTACAAGTCCAACCGCCTCGACCCGGACCGCACCGGCCGCACCCCGGCGTCCCACTTTGGCCTCGACCCAATGCGCCACGAGATGGCCCATCACCACTACTTCTTGCAGTACCACCTCTACACGCTGGCGCTGCACCGGATGCTCAAGTGGCGGCTCGGACCGGCGTACAGCTACGAGGACGACATGGGCGGCGTGCTCTACCTCTTCGTCCGGGGCATGACCGGCCCCGACGCCGTGACCGCCGCCGGCACCCGCGGTGTGTTCTGCGACCGGCCCCCCTTTGAGGTCATTGACGAGCTCGACACGCTCTTCGGTCGGGTGGAGGTGCCACAATGAGTGCCATTCAGCTCGCCCCAGTCTCGCCGGCGGACCGTGCCCACGCCCGCTCGGCCGCCGCCAACCTGACCGTGACGGCCCACCTCACCCCTTTCGTTGATGCGGACGTCTTTGACGCACTGGAGCCCACAGTGGTGGATCTGGTGGGCCGGCGGGTCGGCGAACACCGGCCGGATGTGCTGCTGGGACTGGCGCTCGCGGTGCGTGCCCCACGCCACGGGCATGTCTGTGTGGACTTGCTCGGCGAGCTGCCCGAGCTGCCCGAGCTGCCCGAGGCCGGGGACGCCCCACCCGCTGCCCAGTGGCCCGCCGACCGCCCAAGCTGGGTTGCGGCCATCGCGTCGTCCCCGCTGGTCCAGCCCCCCCCAACTACCGAGAACCCTGAACTACAGCCATTTGTGCTCTCGGGCAGCCGCCTATACACCCAGCGCTGCTGGTCTGACGAAGCCCAGCTCGCGGCGGCCCTCCGAGCCCGCTTGGACCATGTGTCTCCACCGTCCGATGTGCCCTTGCTCCACCAAGGGCTCCGGGCCCTGTTCAAGATGGACCCGGCGGCTTCGGTCACCCACCCAATCGACGCCCAGGTCTGCGCGGGGGCCCTGGCCGCCCAGTCCACCCTCGCAGTCATCACGGGTGGCCCCGGCACCGGCAAGACGTGGACCGTCCGCAATGTGCTGACCCTGCTGTGGGCCCAGCACGCCGTGCACCACCCCGACCGCACGCTGCGGGTGGCCCTCGCGGCCCCCACCGGCAAGGCTGCCGCCCGGGTGAAGGAGTCGCTGACCGACGGGTTGGCCACATTTCTCAAAGAGCAAGCCGCCGGCGCGCTGCCCCCCGGGCGCACCGCCGAGCACCTCGAGAACTTCTTGAACGCACTGGAGGCCCGCACGGTGCATCGCTTGCTGCGCATCGACCCCCGGCGCCCTGGCCGCTTCCGCCACACCGCCAGCAACCCCGTTCCGGCGGACGTGGTGGTCGTCGACGAGACGTCCATGCTCGACCTGACCCTGATGACCCGGCTGGTGGACGCCCTGGCTCCCTCGACCCGGCTCATCCTGCTGGGGGACCACAACCAGCTCGCCAGCGTCGAAGCGGGCAGTGTGCTCGCCGACCTGTGCAGCGCTGGCGGGCGGCTGGACGCATCGGTGGTGAAGCTGACCGAGAGCCGACGCTTCACGGCGGACAGCGGCATCGGGGCGGTGGCCAGCGCGTGCTTGGACGGTGACGGGAATGGCGCACTAAAGATGCTTCAGGACGACTCCCGGGCCGACATTCACTGGCTGCCCCTCAACAGCGCCAGCCGCTTGTCCCCGGCCCTGGCCCAGCTCATAGTGGATGGGTACCGCCCCTACCTGGACCGGCTGTTCGCAGGCCCCGTGGGCGACGAGAAGGAAGTTGCCTTCTACAAGGACGTCCTTCGAAAATTCAACAAGTTCCGGGTGCTCACCGCCCACCGCGCCGGCTCTTTGGGCGTGCGGGGACTGGTGCAAGTCACCGAAGCTCTGCTCGCCCGCCGGGTGCCACGGCTCAACCCACGGCCCGGGCCCTACGAAGGCCAGCCCGTCATGGTCACCCGCAACGACTACGGCGTCGGCCGCTACAACGGCGACATCGGCATTGTGGTCATGCGCGACGGCGCCTTGTCGGTGGTCTTTCCCGAAGGCGAGCACCTCGCGTGGCTGTCTCCGTCCCGGCTGCCCCCCCACGAGACCGTGTTTGCGATGACCATCCACAAGTCCCAGGGCTCCGAGTTCGAACACACCGTGGTGGTGCTCCCCCACGAGTCCGGGCCCATCCTCAGCCGCGAGCTGGTCTACACCGGCATCACCCGCGCCAAAGATCTCCTGACTGTCGCCGGTCGTCCGGACGTCTTGAGAGCCGGACTGAAGCGCAAGGTCGAGCGGGCCACGGGCCTCGCTGAAGCACTGTCCGGGGCGCCCGCGTGAGTGGCGGCCACGAGGAAGGCCGGTGGTTCCGTGCGCTTCGGGTTCCGGAGGGCGCGGTCGGCTGGCGTGTGGACACGTTCCTGTCGGCCCGGTTCTCCACGTGGTCCCGCACGTCGGTCCAGAGTGAGCTGCGCGCGGGCAACATCCGCAGCACGCGGCGGCGCCTCAAGCCAGCCAGTCGACTTGAGCTGGACGAAGAGCTGCGCATCTTCACCGCCGGCATGGCCCCCAGCGGCCCGCCCCCGGGCCTGCCCCAAGTCCTCCACGAGGACGACCGGGTGCTCGTGGTCAACAAGCCGGCGGGGCTGCTGGTCCACCCGGCGGGCGACCAGTTCGCCTACGCCGTCATCGGCATCGCCAAGACTGCCCGCCCCGACGACCTCATCGATCTGTGCCACCGCCTCGACCGCGACACCAGCGGCGTCCTTGTGCTCACCAAAGACCTCGAGGCCAACGCCTTCATCAAGAGCGCGCTGAACCGGCGGGACGCCGCCATGGAGAAGACCTACCTCGCCATTGTCCGGGGACCCGTGCCTTGGGAGACGGTGGACGTGCGCGCCCCCATCGGCGACCGCATCGACAGCGAGGTGCGCTTGCGGCGGGGCGTGGTCGAGGACGGCAAGTCGGCCCACACCACCTTTCGGCGCATCCAGCAGCTCCCCGACGGGGCCCTCGTCGCGTGCACCCTCCACACCGGCCGCACCCACCAGATCCGCGTCCACCTCGAACACATCGGCCACCCGCTGCTGGGCGACAAGGTCTATGGCCAGCCCGATGACGTCTTCATTGGGTGGAACCAGGACGGGGCGACCGACGCCGTCCGCGCTGCCGTGCGCTTTCCCCGGCACTGCTTGCACGCATGGCGCCTGCGGCTGCCCCATCCCGACGGCACCACGCTCAGCATCGAGGCGCCGTTGACCGCGGACCTGCAAGCCTTGGTCGATGGTGCGCCACCAACATGGCCAAGTCCCGCAACCACCACCCCGTCGGGATAAGCTGCTCCCAGATCCCGGAGGCCGCATGCTCGGACCGCTCCTC
>ERZ887851.2827-NODE-2827-length-13215-cov-60.688526_pt1 | contig 13215 bp, 9 predicted proteins | sample MGYA00521100_ERZ887851 | MGnify/ENA primary metagenome ERZ887851 (study PRJEB32303, sample SAMEA104408602) | aquatic metagenome | biome: Brackish water; feature: Pelagic; material: water | place: Baltic Sea | collected 2014-06-06T16:11:00 | depth 11,444 m ...
GGGGACATAAAGTCCCCTCTTTTTATACCAAATGTTTAGAGATATAGTAAAAGAACTATTAGAGGATTGCCTTACACAAAGACAAGATTTGTTTTTAATTGACTTTGATATTTTAGAGGGCAACAAAATTAGAATCGTGATTGATGGTGACAAGGGAGTTCTTGTAGAAGATTGTATGTTTGTGAGTCGAGGCATCGAACATAATATAGACAGGGACGAATATGATTTTGCACTAGAAGTTTCCTCTTCAGGGGCAACCACACCACTATCACACCCACGACAATTTCAAAAACATATTGGCAGAACATTAGAAGTTAAGACTGTAGAAAATCAAAAAATTGAAGCCGTGTTAACCGCCACCAACAAAGAAGATATCGTACTTGAATGGAAAGCAAGAGAGCCAAAACCTATCGGAAAAGGAAAGGTCACAGTTCAAAAAAAAGCAACCATTCTGTACACAGATATAAGTGAAGCAAAAGTGAAAATATTATTTTAATACAAGACTAAAATTATGGAAAATTTAGCATTAATTGATTCGTTTTCAGAGTTTAAAGACGAAAAGCTAATCGATAGAGTTACCTTGATGTCAATCTTAGAAGATGTATTTAGAAATACATTGAAAAAAAAATTTGGAGATGATGACAACTTTGATATCATTATCAACCCAGACAAAGGCGATTTAGAAATCTGGAGAAATAGAGTCGTAGTAGCAGATGGCGAGGTCGAAGAAGAAAATCAAGAAATCTCTTTGTCAGATGCCCGAAAAATTGAACCCGATTTTGAAGTTGGAGAAGATGTTTCTGAAGAAGTTAAGCTCATCGACCTAGGACGCCGTTCAATTTTAGCATTGCGTCAAAATCTAATTTCTAAAATTCATGAGCACGACAACACAAATATCTATAAGCACTTTAAAGACTTAGTAGGCGAAATATATACTGCAGAAGTGCATCACATTCGTCACCGTGCTGTTATTTTATTAGATGATGATGGTAATGAATTAATTCTTCCTAAAGACAAACAAATCCCCTCAGATTTTTTCAGAAAAGGAGAAAATGTTCGAGGCATCATTGAAAGTGTAGATTTAAAAGGAAACAAACCCTCTATTGTACTTTCGAGAACCGCCCCTATTTTTCTTGAAAAACTATTTGAACAAGAAATTCCTGAAGTATTTGACGGACTTATTTCTGTTAAAAATGTTGTTCGAATCCCAGGAGAAAAAGCCAAAGTAGCAGTAGATTCTTATGACGATCGAATTGATCCCGTAGGCGCTTGTGTTGGAATGAAAGGGTCTAGAATCCACGGAATCGTTCGTGAACTCGGAAATGAAAATATTGATGTGATCAATTATACAACCAATTTACAACTCTATATCACAAGAGCATTGAGTCCAGCCAGAGTCACATCAATCAAAATTAATGAAGAAACCAAACGTGCTGAGGTGATTTTAAAACCCGAAGAAGTCAGTAAAGCAATCGGTAGAGGAGGGCACAACATTCGTTTAGCGGGTCGTTTAACAGGTTACGAAATTGATGTATTTAGAGAAGGAGTAGAAGAAGATGTTGAGCTTTCTGAATTCTCTGATGAAATCGAAGCATGGATCATTTCAGAATTTGCAAAAGCAGGTTTAGATACTGCAAAAAGCATCCTCGAACAAGAGATTGAAGACCTTGTAAAGCGTACAGATTTAGAGTTAGAAACCATTGAAGATGTGGTTCGTATTCTGAAAGAGGAATTTGAAGAGTAAAATTTTAATTATATTTGGTACCCTGTAAGACCGGATTACCACAAGATTACGCGTTAGAAATACTGTTAAAAAACATCAAAGGCAATTTATGGCTGAAATTATTAGATTAAATAAAGTGTTAAGGGAATTGAATATTTCTCTCGATCGAGCGGTCGATTTTTTGGAAACAAAAAATGTAGAAATAGAAAAACGTCCTACAACCAAAATCACTTCGGAAGTGTACGACCTTCTTGCAGGAGAGTTTCAAACTGATGCAAGCAAGAAAGTTGCCTCTAAAGAAGTGGGTGAAGCCAAGCTGAAAGAAAAAGAAGCCTTACGTCTTCAACGCGAAAAGGAAATTGAGTTAAAACTCCAAAAATCCGAAGCCGCTAAATCAGTCATAACAACCAAACCAGTAATTCAAGGACCAAAAAAAGTTGGTAAAATCGATTTAGAGGGTTCTAAAAAATCAACTCAACAACCGCCTAAGGATACAAAACCTGCGGAGACTCCAAAAGTACCGGCTCCAAAAGCAAAGCCGGCACCAAAAGTAGCCCCCACTCCTTTACCAACAACTGGAACAAAAGAGAAACCCGTTTCAAAATCAGAAACCCCTCCACCAACACCAGCTGCGCCAATTAAACCTGTCGCCTCCAATTCCGAAGCGGTTGACCCAGATGACAATAAAGTTGAAACTACAAATTATCAAAAACTGTCTGGACCAAAATCTACAGGTCAAAAAATAGATTTAGCCCAGTTTAATAAACCCAAAAAAGAAAAACCCGCAACGCCAGCTGCTGAAGCTAATTCTGCAGATGCCAGAAAAAAACGTCGAAGAATTAGTAAAGTTGGAAACACTTCCAAACCTAGAGAAAACTTTAGAAACCGACCGCCACAAACAAGAACCCAAGCTCCAAAAATAGAGCCAACAGCAGAAGAAGTCCAAAAACAAGTAAGAGAAACCCTCGAAAAATTACAAGGGAAATCTAACAAAGGTAAAAAAGGAGCAAAGTACAGAAAAGACAAAAGAGACCAGCACCGTCAACAATCCGAGAAAGACCAAGAACAACAAGAATTAGAAAACAAAGTACTTAAAGTAACAGAATTTGTGACTGCTAGTGAAGTTGCGACTATGATGGATGTTTCGGTAACTCAAATTATCTCTGCCTGTATGTCTCTTGGAATGATGGTAACGATGAATCAGCGGTTAGATGCAGAAACCCTAACCATTGTTGCCGAAGAATTTGGATATTCAGTAGAATTTGTAACTGCAGATATTGACGAAGCAATTGAAGTAGTAGAAGACACTGCCGATGATTTAGAAACCAGAGCTCCCATCGTAACTGTTATGGGACATGTCGATCACGGTAAAACCTCATTATTAGATTACATACGAAAAGAAAACGTCATTGCAGGAGAGTCAGGAGGCATCACCCAACACATTGGAGCCTACGGAGTGACACTCGAATCAGGACAAAAAATCGCTTTTTTAGACACGCCTGGTCACGAAGCCTTTACGGCAATGCGTGCCCGTGGTGCGCAAGTAACCGATATTGCTATTATCGTCATTGCAGCAGATGATGATATCATGCCGCAAACAAAAGAAGCCATTGCGCATGCACAAGCAGCCGGTGTTCCAATTGTTTTTGCAATCAACAAAATTGATAGACCCACTGCAAATCCTGACAAAATTAAAGAAGCCCTGGCTAATATGAATTTATTAGTCGAAGACTGGGGTGGAAAAATTCAATCCCATGATGTCTCAGCATTAAAAGGAGATGGAGTCAAAGAATTACTAGAAAAAGTATTGCTAGAAGCCGAACTACTCGAACTTCAAGCAAATCCAAACAAACCCGCTTTAGGAACTGTTGTCGAAGCCTTTTTAGATAAAGGACGTGGTTATGTCTCTACCATATTAGTTCAAGCAGGAACCCTGAAAATTGGCGATTATGTCTTGGCAGGAAAAAACAGTGGAAAAGTAAGAGCCATGCACGACGAGCGTGGAAATGACGTCTTCGAAGCAGGGCCTTCAACTCCTATTTCTATTTTAGGATTGGACGGCGCTCCACAAGCAGGCGATAAGTTTTCCGTGTTTAAAGATGAAAGAGAAGCAAAACAAATTGCTGTAAAACGAACGCAACTCCAACGCGAACAATCCGTAAGAACACAACGTCATATTACACTAGACGAAATCGGAAGGCGAATTGCATTGGGCGACTTTAAAGAGCTAAACATCATTCTCAAAGGAGATGTAGATGGATCCGTAGAAGCACTTACAGATTCTTTCCAGAAACTATCCACCGAAGAAATTCAGGTTAATATCATCCATAAAGGAGTTGGTGCCATTACAGAAAGTGATGTATTGCTTGCAACTGCATCGGATGCGATCATCATCGGATTTAATGTGCGACCTATGGGCAATGCCAGACAAATTGCGGACAAGGAAGAAATTGACATCCGAATGTACTCCATTATATACGATGCTATTAACGATCTTAAGGACGCTATGGAAGGCATGTTGTCTCCAGAATTTAAAGAAGAAATTACGGGAACCGCAGAAATTAGAGAAACCTTTAAAATCTCCAAAATTGGTACCATTGCAGGGTGTATGGTTACAAACGGAAAAATTTACAAAAATGCTGGCGTTCGATTAATTAGAGAAGGTGTCGTCATATTTACAGGTGAACTTAGCTCTTTAAAACGTTTCAAAGACGATGTAAAAGAAGTGGCCAAAGGCTACGACTGTGGTATGCAAGTGAAAAACTACAACGATATTCGCGAAGGAGATATCCTTGAAGCCTTCCGTGAAGTAGAAGTTAAGAAAAAACTTAAATAGATCACTTCCTTGTCATCCTGATCACCTCTTGATTGTCATGCTGCACCCACCATAGGCGGGCAGGCTTATTTCAGCATCTCACAACCGAGCAGCAGTCCCTTACCTTGTCATTCTGAACCCCCTCTTGATTGTCATGCTGAACTTGTTTCAGCATCTGTTAGTATGGAATACGACCCTTACCTTGTCATTCTGAACCCCCTTCTTGATTGTCATGCTGCACGCCTCATTATTGTGATGCTGAACTTGTTTCAGTATCTGTTAGTATAGAATACGACCCTTACCTTGTTATTGTCTTTTTAAGACTTTTTTGGTTTAACAAGGAAGGCATTCGGAAAACGCGTTCTTACAAGACGCAGCCCTCGATCAGCTTCGAGTTGTGTTCTAAATTTTCCGACCCAAATTTTATAGTTTGGGGTTTCGTATGTCATTTCTACAGTTAGTTCAGGAAAATCAGTTTTGAAATTATCTAAAGCTGTTTCAGCCCCAAGTCGGATGCCGCTATAAATTTGAATTTTTATAAATGATTGGTCTTTGTTCAGTTCTTTTTTAAGTTCCAATACACGCTCAATTTCAAAACTTTTTTGAATGCTTACAGTTCCTTCTTGAGCCATCATTTTAGCTGAAAATAAGACACTTATAACGAGTAATTTCCAAATAAATAAATTCATAGTATTGTGTTGATTTTACAAATGTAAACGAATAAAATTAAAAGATAATATAATTGCTTATTTAGAATGTTTATAAATTATATATTTACGCATATCTAACATTTAAAAAATGGACATTAAATGTTACTTTTGCTGAAGATTTTAATAAGCGAATAGGGTCTATTTGCATGATAAAATTGAATCAAAGTTTAGAAATGACTTCTATCAACGCTATGAAACAGGGATTTAACTATTACGCGCTTTCGAAAACGCTATTTTCGGGGCTTTTATTTTTCTCAATTATATTCACATCGCTCTACGCTCAAGATGGAGATCCTGTTAAAGGGAAATCTTTATTTAACGCTAACTGTGCGGCATGCCACCAATTAGACAAAAAAATGACGGGGCCTGCGCTTCGAAATGTAGAAACACGTCTTAGCGAAAATGAAGTATTGGACAGAGCTTGGCTCAATGCATGGATTCGCAACAGCTCCGCCTTAATCAAGTCTGGTGATGCCTATGCGAACAAAATATATGCTGAATACAATGGGTCTGCCATGACGGCTTTTCCTCAGTTAACAGATCAGGATATATCCGATATTTTAGCGTACACCGCTCAAGATAAAGTGGCTCCGGTTGCTGCGACTACAACTGCTTTTCAAACCACATCCACAGAAGGTGGCGTTTCTCAAGAACTTATTTTGGGTGCCCTTGCTATTCTTTTTGGATTGTTGGCATTAGGACTGTTTTTAGTCCATAAAACATTGCGTCGTTTTGCCACAGCAAACAATGTTGAAATTGCTGAAGCAGTGAAACGAAAATCGCTTTGGAAAGCATTTATCCAAAACCAATTTTTAATGTTGGTTGTGGCAATTTTCTTTTTATTGTCTAGTGCCTATTTTGTGTATGGCTACTTTATGCAAGTGGGTGTCGATCAAGGCTACCAGCCAATTCAACCCATACATTATTCTCATAAAATTCACGCAGGCGACAACGGAATCGATTGTAAATATTGCCACTCTTCAGCACGTGTAAGTAAGCACTCTGGAATTCCATCATTGAATGTGTGTATGAATTGTCATAAATCAATTTATGAAGTGTCTCCAGAAACAGCAACCGAAGAATACAGCAAAGAATTTTACGATCGAGAAATCCAAAAATTATACGATGCTGTTGGATGGGATGATGCCGAACAAAAATATACAGGAAATACAAAACCAGTGAAATGGGTGCGTATTCATAACCTTCCTGATTTTGCGTATTTTAATCACTCGCAACACGTTACGGTGGCAGGATTGGAATGTCAAACATGTCATGGACCTGTAGAAGAAATGGAAATTATGTATCAGTTCTCTCCATTAACGATGGGCTGGTGTATCAACTGTCATAGAGAAACAAATGTAAAAGTACAAGACAACGCCTACTATGATAAAATTCACGAAGCCCTCACTAAAAAATATGGTGTTGAGCAACTGACTGCTGCCCAAATGGGAGGGTTAGAGTGTGGAAAATGTCATTATTAGGAATTAAATAAAACGATCAACAAGTAACATTAGATATATGTCATCAAATAAGAAATACTGGAAAAGTGTTGAGGAGCTAAATCCAAATCATAGTTCTGCTGTTGAGACGCTTAAACAAAAGGAGTTCACACAAGAAATCCCAGTAGATGAATTTTTAGGCGATAAAGAAACCCTAGATTCTTCTAGTACAACACGTCGTGATTTCTTAAAATATGTTGGATTCAGTACCGCAGCAGCATCTTTAGCAGCCTGTGAAGGACCTGTGATTAAATCAATTCCTTACGTAGTTCAACCAGAACAAATTATTCCTGGTGTTGCAAATTATTATGCAACAGCAATTGCTAATGGGTATGATTTTGCGAGTATTTTAATCAAAACACGAGAAGGGCGTCCTATAAAAGTAGAATCAAACAGTCTCGCAAAAGCCAGCGGTGGAATCAACGCCAGAGTACAAGCTTCTGTATTAGACTTGTATGACAATCAAAGACTTGCAGGCCCACAAAAAGAGGGTCAAGAAATCAGTTGGGGAGAACTTACAGCAGAAGTGGCTCAGAAATTAGAGGCATTAAAAGGATCAAATAAATCAATTGTATTGTTGACACAAACCTTTGCAAGTCCATCGACTTCAAAATTGATCTCTGACTTTAAACAAAAGTACGGAAATGTAAATCATGTTGTATATGATGCGATTTCAGAATCGGCTGCGGCAGATGCTTTTCAAAACAAATATGGTTCAAGAGGATTGGCCAACTATGATTTTTCAAAAGCCCAAACCATTGTTTCTATAGGAGCTGACTTTTTAGGCGACTGGCAAGGCGGAGGATTTGATGCTGCTTATGCAAAAGGACGTGTTCCTAAAAATGGAAAAATGTCGCGTCACATTCAGTTTGAAGCAAACATGAGTTTATCAGGAGCAAATGCCGATAAACGTGTGGCAATGAAACCCTCACAACAAAAAGTAGCACTTGCAAAGCTTTATGGAAAATTAGTGGGAACGGCTGTTGGAGGCGAACTTCCTGCACCTTTAGAAACGGCTGTAAACAATGCGGCGTCTGAACTGCTTAAAGCTGGTTCTAATGCGGTAGTCCTTACAGGAATTCAAGATGTGAATGCACAAAATATTGTTTTGGCGATCAACGAAAAACTTAACAGTAAGGCGTTTGATCCAAACACCCCAATCCTAACCCGTCAAGGAAATGACAAAGCAGTTGCTCAGCTGGTGTCAGATATGAACTCAGGTACCGTAGGTGCTGTGATCATGGCGGGGGTCAATCCAGCATATACACTTCCAAATGCAGATGCATTTGTGAAAGGATTAAAACAAACTGAATTATCAGTAGCCTTCACTATGAAAAATGATGAAACCGCTTCTGTATCACAATATGTTGCTGCGACGTCTCATTATTTAGAATCTTGGGGCGATTTAGAAACTAAAAAAGGACATTATGGGCTCATGCAACCAACAATTCGTCCTTTATTTGATACCAAACAATTTCAAGATGTTTTATTAGAATTAGTTGGGACTTCAGAGTCTTATCATGATTTTATAAAGTCGTATTGGAATAGTAATGTTTTAAATGGTACTTCTTGGAATGAGAGCTTACACGATGGGGTGTATGTGTCATCTTCATCTGCAACATTAGATACTGCAGATGCTTTTGATGGGAGTGCAATCTCAGAAATAGTAACTCCAGTGAATGTACTTGCCGCAACAGTATCTTCAGGAATGGAGCTTACATTGTATCCAAAAACGGGGATGGGAGATGGCCAACAAGCTAACAACCCTTGGTTGCAAGAATTTCCTGATCCTTTGACAAGAACTACTTGGGATAACTATTTAACAGTCTCGGAATTTGATGCTAAAGAATTAGGATTCTTTTTAGAAACCAGTACTTTTTTCAGTGAAAACCGTCATGATGCTGATGGTGGATTGAACGGAAAATATGCAAATGTGACCGTAAATGGTGTCACTGTAAAAGTTCCAGTGATCATTCAACCAGGGCAAGCAAGAGGCACCGTCGGAATGTCCTTTGGATATGGCCGAACGGCAGGTCTTAAAGCGGAAATGCAAACAGGTGTCAACGCCTACCCATTATACAATGATTTTAACAATGTGCAAACTGCTACTGTAGAGCTTACAGAAGGTAAGCATGAATTTGCTTGTGTTCAGTTACACAACACTCTAATGGGGAGAGGAGATATTATTAAGGAAACGACCTTAGAGATTTTCAATACAAAATCAACAGCGGATTGGAACCCAATGACTATGGTTTCATTGAACCACGAAGAAACGCCAGTGGATTCACCAGATGTAGATTTATGGGATGAGTTTGATCGTTCGATTGGTCATCACTTTAACCTGTCGATTGACTTAAATTCTTGTACAGGCTGTGGTGCATGTGTGATAGCATGTCATGCAGAAAACAACGTTCCAGTTGTAGGAAAAGAAGAAATTCGTAGAAGTCGCGACATGCACTGGCTACGGATCGATAGATATTATTCATCTGATGAGACATTTGAAGGGGATAACACCACCAAGGACGATATTCAAGGGTTAGGGAGTTCGTTAAGTACTTTTGGAGAAATGGAATTTCCATCTGAAAACCCACAAGTTGCTTTCCAACCCATCATGTGCCAGCACTGTAACCATGCACCTTGTGAAACCGTTTGTCCAGTAGCAGCGTCATCTCATGGTCGTCAGGGTCAGAATCATATGGCGTATAACCGATGTGTTGGAACGCGTTATTGCGCTAACAACTGTCCTTATAAAGTACGTCGATTCAACTGGTTCTTATACAACGAGAATGACGAATTCGATTACCATATGAATAACGATTTAGGACGTATGGTAGTTAATCCAGATGTTACCGTTCGATCTAGAGGTGTGATGGAAAAATGTTCGATGTGTATTCAAATGACACAAAAAACAATTTTGGATGCTAAACGTGACGGAAGAGAAGTAAATCCAGACGAATTCAAGACCGCTTGTTCGTCGGCATGTGATTCAGGAGCGATTGTTTTTGGAGATATCAATAATAAGAAAAGTGCAATTACTGAACTTAAAGATGATGAGCGTGCTTATCATTTATTAGATCATGTTGGTACAAAACCAAATGTGGTTTATCAAGTGAAAGTAAGAAACACAAACGAAGCATAAATAATTAAGAAATAATACAAAAGGATTATGGCGTCTCATTACGAAGCACCTATCAGAAGACCATTAGTTACAGGAGAAAAATCATATCATGATGTGACCTTGGACGTTGTTGCACCTGTTGAGGGAAAAGCAAACAAATTATGGTGGATAGTATTTTCTATTGCACTTGCAGCTTTTGGCTGGGGAATAGGGTGTATGATTTATACCGTCTCTACGGGGATTGGTACTTGGGGTCTGAACAAAACTGTTGGTTGGGCTTGGGATATTACAAACTTTGTTTGGTGGGTTGGTATTGGACATGCAGGAACTCTGATTTCAGCAGTACTCCTCCTATTCAGACAAAAATGGCGTATGGCGATTAACCGTTCTGCGGAAGCCATGACGATTTTCTCTGTTATTCAAGCTGGATTGTTTCCAATCATTCACATGGGAAGACCTTGGTTAGCATACTGGGTATTGCCAATTCCAAACCAATTTGGGTCGTTATGGGTTAACTTTAACTCGCCATTATTGTGGGATGTATTTGCAATTTCGACTTATTTATCTGTATCACTTGTATTTTGGTGGACAGGGTTACTACCAGATTTTGCTATGATTCGGGATCGTGCAGTAAGACCTTTTCAAAAGAAAATCTATTCCCTATTGAGTTTTGGATGGAGTGGACGTGCAAAGGACTGGCAACGTTTTGAAGAAGTATCTTTGGTACTTGCAGGACTAGCAACCCCTTTGGTTTTATCAGTACACACAATTGTATCATTTGATTTTGCCACCTCCGTAATTCCGGGATGGCATACCACCATTTTCCCACCTTATTTTGTAGCAGGTGCGATTTTCTCTGGGTTTGCCATGGTAAACACCTTATTAATTATCATGCGTAAAGTGTGTAACCTCGAAGATTATATCACTGTTCAGCACATCGAATTGATGAATATCGTAATTATGATTACGGGATCTATTGTTGGAGTTGCATATATCACTGAATTATTTATCGCTTGGTACTCAGGAGTTGAATACGAACAATATGCTTTCTTAAACAGAGCAACAGGTCCTTACGCTTGGGCGTATTGGGCAATGATGTCTTGTAATGTGTTTTCACCACAATTTATGTGGTTCAAAAAATTAAGAACAAGTATTATGTTCTCTTTCTTTATTTCCATTGTTGTAAATATCGGAATGTGGTTTGAGCGTTTTGTGATTATAGTAACCTCTCTCCACAGAGATTATTTACCATCCTCATGGACAATGTTTTCACCAACGTTTGTAGATATTGGAATTTTTATTGGAACTATCGGTTTCTTCTTTGTGTTATTCTTGTTATACTCTAGAACGTTCCCAGTAATTGCACAAGCAGAAGTCAAAACCATATTAAAGTCTTCAGGACAACGTTATAAAAATATTAGAGAAGCAGGTGGGAGCTTAGTAGGAACTGGTTCAGATGAACGAACAGCTCCAAAGTCAAAACCAGTGAAAAAAACACCTAAAAAGAAAAAAGAGTAGCCTATGGGATCTTCTAAAGTTATTCACGCACTATATACAGATGATGACGTATTGTTGGCAGCAGTTAAAGCTGTTAAAAATGAAAAGCATCACATCGAAGAAATATTCACGCCTTTCCCAGTCCATGGATTGGATAAAGCAATGGGATTAGAACCCACACGTATTGCCATCGCTGCATTTATGTATGGCTGTGTTGGTTTAATTGTGGCTACGGTCATGATGAATTATATCATGATAGAAGACTGGCCTCAAAATATTGGAGGAAAACCTAGTTTTAGCTATATCGAAAACATGCCGGCATTTGTGCCAATTATGTTTGAATTAACCGTCTTTTTTGCGGCGCACCTAATGGTGATTACATTTTATTTAAGAAGTAGAATGTGGCCGTTTAAAAATGCAGAAAATCCGGATCCAAGAACTACCGATGACCATTTTCTAATGGAAATCCCTGTTCATGACAACGAAAAGGAATTAAAAGCCCTTCTGACCAAATCAGGCGCAGTAGAGGTTCATATTGTTGATAAAGAAGCACATTAGTATTATGAAAAGTGTATCAAAAATAATCGTTTTAGTATTGACCTTTGGAACCGTGTTTTCATGTCAAAATGATAACAGTCCAAACTATCAATACTTTCCAAACATGTATAAGTCTATTGGCTATGAAGCCTATGGTGAATATGAAGTTTTTCCGAATTCTCAACAAGCCTTATTGCCTGTTGAAGGAACAATCTCTAGAGGACATTCTTTATATGAATATGAAAACACAAACGAAGGCTATGCAGCAGCACTTTCCGATTTGAAATCTCCTCTAGAATCCACTGAATTGGATGCTAAAAGAGGTAAGGAATTATATGATATCTATTGTGGTATCTGTCACGGAAACAAAGGAGCTGGACAAGGAAAACTTGTCAAAAGAGAAAAAATTCTTGGAGTTCCAAGTTATGCAGATAGAGCTATTACCGAAGGAAGTATTTACCATGTAATATATTACGGTAAAAACACTATGGGATCTTATGCAAATTTATTAAATGAGGAAGAACGTTGGCAAGTTACTGCCTATGTTGAAACCCTTAGAGCAGAATTAAAAAAATAAGAAAAGTAAAACATTTATATCAATATGTACACGTTTTCAAAAAGACTTAAAATTGTTTCTCTTGCTCTATTCGTTATTGGCGTAATAGGATGGGGGACAAGCTATGTAGAATCTCATGGGTTAACCCTTGATGATGTCAAAGTACTATTAGCAGATGAAAATTCGCACCACGGCGCAAATGCTTCCCATGGCGAAGAAACGACTGTAACAACACATCAAGAGGTTCAAACAGATGCACACGTAGAAGCGGCACATCATGACGATGCCCACGCAGAACACGTTCTGCATCAAATGCACAACAGACCTTATGCCGCTTTATATGTAGCCGCTTTCTTCTTTTTTATGATTTCTTTGGGTGTACTCGCTTTTTATGGCATACAATATGCCGCTCAAGCAGGATGGTCACCCGTACTTTTTAGAGTGATGGAAGCAATTACATACTATGTTTTACCTGGAGGACTCATTGTTTTAGGAATTGCTTTATGGGCAGGAGATCACATCTTTATATGGATGGATCCGGAAGTGGTAGCACATGACAAACTCATTCAAGCAAAATCGGGTTGGTTAGATAAAACATGGTTTGCGATACGTGGCTTGATTTTTATTACGGGATGGAGTTTATACCGTTATTTCTCTCGTAAATTTTCATTAGCACAAGATTTAGCCGATGTGAATGACAATAGTAACTTTAAAAAGAACTTTAGAATTTCAGCTGCATTCCTAGTATTTTATATCTATA
>ERZ887851.2828-NODE-2828-length-13215-cov-29.839666_pt1 | contig 13215 bp, 10 predicted proteins | sample MGYA00521100_ERZ887851 | MGnify/ENA primary metagenome ERZ887851 (study PRJEB32303, sample SAMEA104408602) | aquatic metagenome | biome: Brackish water; feature: Pelagic; material: water | place: Baltic Sea | collected 2014-06-06T16:11:00 | depth 11,444 m ...
CCAGCAAAGAGGGGAGCAAGTTCACTTTCTGCAGAGTCCACAATTTTTTGAATCGGTAAAGTGTGGTATTCAATACCGAGGTTTTCAGCAAGGTCCCGTGCATCGTCTTTGCTATGGTCGCTTGAAATCGAAGAGGGTAAACTTATGCCAATAACATTGTCTCTTCCTAATGCTTCAACTGCGAGTGCCGCGGTTAGTGCTGAATCAATTCCACCACTCAATCCAATTAGCCCTTTTTTGAACCCGCTTTTGTGGGTGTAATCACGCAAGCCTAGAACAATGGCTTGGCGAATACATTGAAGTTCATTGTCCTTTAAGGGTTCAATAGGCACTTTTTTTTCTAAATCGACTATTTGGCAACTGCTTTCAAAAGATGGGGAGAAATGGGTCGGATTTGCGGAGCTATCAAGGACCACGGAACTCCCGTCAAAGATAAGTTCGTCGTTTCCTCCCACTGAATTGACATAAACCAATGGGCAATTGATTTTTTGCACCACCTCCTGAAGGATTGAAGACCTTTGCATTTTTTTATCAACATGCCAGGGACTGGCAGAAAGGTTAATCAATAAATCCAGTTTTTCTTTTGCGATTTCTGTGATTGGATTTTCTGAATGTTGGTTGCCATTGGAATTCCAGATATCTTCGCAAATAGAGACCGCAATTTTTTTTCCCAAGAGAGAGAAATATAAAGGACTTTTTCCGCTTTCGAAATAGCGGTCTTCATCAAAAACATCGTAAGTGGGTAAAAGTCTTTTGCGAAAAACTTGTTTTACTTCGCCATCAAAACAGAGGGCAGCCGAGTTGTAATAAGATCGGCTTTGTTTTAAACCTATCTTCTCAGGGTAGCCTAAAAGGGCAGGGCATTCACCGGTAAGTTTTGCAAATTGATTTAATTTTTCTGCACAATCCTCACCAAATCGTTTTTTGAGCAATAAGTCTCGGGGAGGGTATCCACTTAGGGCAAGTTCAGGAAAAATAACCAGGTCGGCACCATCGCTCGAAAGTTCATCGTAGGCACATCGAAGGATTTCAAAATTACCGGTTAAATCTCCAACAGTTGTATTTATCTGAGCAATTCCAATCTTCATCTTGTTGAAATGTGGATATCAGTTAGCATGTAAGTAACTACCTATTATGTCTGCCGATCTTAAAAAAGCCACCCAGAAGCCCAAATATTCTTTTGTTTTGGCATCCGGTTCTCCGAGAAGAAAGGAACTACTGGCCAGTCTTTTGGAGAATTTTAAAGTAGAGACTGCATCTGTATCGGAATTGAAAGTACATCCGGATGGACCGATTGCATTAGCAATGGAAAATGCCAGGTTGAAGGCTGATGCAGTTTCTCAGCGTTACCCGGATAAATGGGTTTTAGGAGCTGATACATTGGTTGTTTTGGGAGATGATTCTCTGGGTAAACCAATTGACTTAGCTGATGCCAAATCGATGTTGATTCGATTGTCAGGAAAAACTCATTCTGTTCACACAGGAGTTTGTTTAGTGAACCGCTCCCAAGAGATCGAAAATTGTAAGGTAGTTAGTTCTTTGGTTAGTTTTAAGGTTTTGGACGATTCCACCATAGAAGAATATTTTCAAGTTGTTAACCCCTTGGACAAGGCTGGCGCCTATGCTCTTCAAACCCGTGCAGATTTAATCGTATGCTCGTTCGAAGGTTCGCGAAGCAATGTTATTGGGCTCCCGATGGAGCTTTTAAGAACATGGTTTGATCAACTTGATATTGTAACCCTGAATAAAAGCTGAGTTTACACTTCGATTGTCGGCTGATGTACTAAAGAGTAACTAACTTTAATTTTGATTAAAAAATCTCTTATTGTTTTAGCCTTATTATGGGTAGCTTTTTTAGGAATCATGATTTTTCGCGAAAAAATTGTGGAGCTTTTAGGAGGATCAACAAAACCAAAAGAAATTGTTGAGCAGGAAATCCCTCAAGTTGTCACTCCCCAGCCAGTCAAAGTGGAGCCAAAAACTCTTGAAGCTATTCCTTTTGAGCCTTTGCCCGATAAACCAGCTGCACCCCCTCCGGTGTTGGAGAAGGAAGAAAAAAAAGAAGTAGCCCTTGTCCAGAAGCCTACCAATCAAGAAACTCAAAGTGAGAAGGTGGAAAAAATACCGGAACCTACATTTGGTTTGATCTGTACCAAGTACGAAAAGATTCCTTCTCGATTTCGTTTGGCGTCTTGGGAGGGTGTTAAGAAGGTAGAACTTGAGGATTTAAGCAAAATCGACCCTGTAACCAAGAAACATCCGAGGTATTGGTTGCGTCTTCGAATCCCATACAAAGAGTTGATCCATGTGACTTCCAAAGAATCGTTTTTTAGACCAACAAATATGCAAGACCCCAACAAGAGGTTGCTGGTCCAATCATTTGAGGTCAAAAAGGAAGCACTTTCCTATTCAACCCTTAAAAAACCGATTGGCTATTTGATATTGCGTGACTTTAAAATGGGTGGACCTCCTTTTCAGTTAACAAGTGAGATGGATTCTCCGATGACCTCCTCATATTATTTACATTTCGAACAAATCATGGGTCCAAAAAAATTCTTTCATGATTTAACTGGTAAAAGAAATGGTCATAAATTTGGTGGGTGGGGAATCGAGTATCAAGTTACCAATCAAAACTTTGTCCAAAATAAAATAACAGTATTGAGGAAAGACTTGAAAACTCTCAAATTAGCTAAAAAGGACTTGAGTGGTCCAACCTCTCTTTAAAAAATTTGTATGTAATGATTATTAATAAAAAAATCCTCCTAAGCTTTTTTCTCCTGTTATCCGCATTACATGGTCACCAATCGGAGCAAGAGTCTGATCGTTGGATCAATGTTACTGGAACTGGAATAGTAAGTGCGTCCCCCGATCTCGCCATTCTGCGTATGGGTGTTTTATCCACTGCTAAAACCGCAAAATCAGCAACTGAGATAAATAATGCGTCAATTTTGAAAATCTTTGATGTACTTGAGGAGATGGGCGTGGATGAAGAACATTACGAAACCGCTCGATTTCAAATTACTCCGCAACGCCAATATCGTAAAGGATTGCCACCGTTAGTTACCGGTTATCAGGTATCCAATATAATCGTTGTTCGCATTTACGATCTCGATCGGGTGGGAGAGATTATGCAAACCACTGTTGATGCTGGCGGAAATAATTTTGAGTCTCTCAGCTTTGCGTTGGATGATAATGAAGAATATGTGGAAGAAGCCAGAGTACGGGCGATGGAAGATGCATTAAATAAGGCAGAAATTCTTGCGGGTGCTCTTGCTTCTAAAAAATTTCCTGAAGTTAAAGTAGGACTGCCCCTAACGATTCAGGAATTGAGTGGTTCCAACCGCCCGTTGCATGCACGTAGATTGATGAATTCTGATGCGATGATGGCAGAAAGTGTCCCCGTCCAAGCCCCAAGTGACCTCAGCACTGAAGTAAGGGTACAGGTAAAGTTTGCTTTGGAATAAGGCTTACTCCTAAGACTCTCTGGCGACCTTGGAGAGTTTACTTTGTTGCCTGCTTAGCTCAGTCAGTAGAGCAGAAGACTCTTGAAATTACCTAATTCTTTTTAAAATAGGGTATCGCCTTTATCTATACCAACTTAATGAGAGGTGTTGACTCAACCCGGCAGATATTCTCAGGAAATTATCAGATAGAAACCTTTGCTTACCCAATCCTTTCACCCACAAATGCCGTAGATTTGAAATCAATTGTCGAATCGAGCAGTTGGTAATGGTAGGGGCGGGGGGGCTCGAACCCCCGACAAATGGATTAAGAGTCCACTGCTCTACCAACTGAGCTACACCCCCAACGAAAGTGAGAACTATAAAAGTCCACCTTTTATGATCAATGATAAAAAACTATTCATTGAAAAAGTCCCGAGCATATTCTAACGAGCCTCTTTACTTATGGCTCTTAACCGAGAGCTATGCCCCAGTTGCAAACATGGACGAACCAGATCTTGCGCTAGCATCTGAGGTTGTAAGATTTATTTTCATTGGAACAAAGGACTTCAATGAAGACGTTTCGGGGAGATTTCCACATTTTCTCAATCTATGTTCGTCCCGTTTTGAGAGTGGTTTCCTGTTCGAATATCAGAGATTTGTTGATGCAATATTGTTATTTCAGGAAAGGAGTAAGCGATTGTTATTGTTATTGTAAAAGAGACAATGTTGACAACTTACTTGTCAAAGGCCTGATACCTATTATCGGTGAAAAATATTATGTAATGAATTTAAAAATTTAACTTATAAAATATTTTAAACTTTAAAAATCTACATACTTAATCTTTTATGCCTAGGTTTGAACCCCTCCGTCGCTACCATTTTAGTCATTTTAAGGTAGTATCAATACTTTAAATGCTCGGTTTTGAGGGATCAGTTTAGGAGAAGAACCATTTCTGTAGGTTAAGGATAATCCCTGGAATGGAAATACTCTCCCGTATGCTACCTCTTTTCCAAAGCTCATTCCTGAACCTGTGGCCATAAAAGATATTCTATTTCCATAGGGAGACCCTATGATCGTTGCCGAATCCATTGCCCCAAATTTTTGCCCCTTATATTTGGCATTGGTTGTCATCCATTTTTCCTTGTAAGGAAAAATTCGGGTTTTGCCAGATGCTGGTTTTAGAACAAGGGAGCCATCGCCGATGTAAGGCATGACTTCTTCCATCGATTTATTTTTGGAGTCGGGAACAATCCCGGGTATAGAAGTGTTAATGCTAATGTTTGTTGGTTCTTTTTCTCCATTTGGATCACTCATTTTGGACCATAGAGTTAATCCTTTATCGTTGATTTGAATATCGTACTGAAATGTACCACCGTTATTTAAAGTACCGGAAATAGTGGTTTTTTCTCTCTTCATAGAAGCCTCCGGGGGATTTTCGAAACCGGTGATCTTCCTGGATCGCCTGCGATGCTTTTCCGGGTTGGTCCTATCTGTATACCGCGTGCCAAAGCCGATTCCAAAAGTTTTGAACGGTTTGGATGGATCTTTACTATTTTTAAGCCAGATCTTAACCGAACTTCCCGACGAGCTTAAGGCAGCATCGAACCTCTCGGACTGAAAAACAGTGTTGTATCCCTTGAACGGCCCGTTGGCAAAAGAGGCTAACCTTGAGCCTTTTGCAGGCGAAATCGATGGGGCACGGTTTACGGTTAAACTCTTTCTTCTGAGAGCTTCCAGTAAGATCTGGCTATCGGAACTAAACTTATCCCAGGGTAGTTCAATGGGGTCTATTCTGCTGGCGAGTACGATAGTTACAGCAAAATCATCCGCGTCCACAAAACGAGCACGGATCGATGCCCCGTCGGTATTAGTAAGTTCCTGCATCTGATCCAAGGCATCAGCACTGACTGTAGGAACTTTCATTTTACTTCGAACCTTAGCGAAGGACTTGGCTCTTTTTTCTTTTTGATCTAACAAACTTTTAAGTTTTTCAGCCAATGCAATGGCTTGTTTAGAGAGGTTGTCGGTGTGGATTTCCACTTCATTTCCAGATCCAGTTTCCAGAGAAACTTCGTCACCTTCAAAGCCAATGAACTTGGCCTTCAGTGGGCGACCATCCGCACTGACCCATACCTGTGGGCCCGATAGGTCAAGTGGACCATTAGGGTCTGTACCCTTCTCTTCACTTTCTTGCCTGGTTGCTGCAATTTGGATTTCCTGCGGGGTCGGTTGCTTGGTGAGAGGTTCACTTTGATGGGCGAGTTGTCTGGCTAGGTTCTTAGATTCCTGACTAAGGAAGGAGAATGAAAGTTCAACCGTTTGCCCGTTGAAAAGTATTTTGACTGCCGAACTGTTTGCACTAATAAATTCCGCTTTAATGACTCTGCCTTGAAGGTCTTTCCAGTCGTAAAGGGGCTTTGATTTTATTTGAACGGGTGGGGTGGCAGTTTGGATAGTCTTGGACTCCTTACGAAGCTTGATTGCCAATGCCTTGGAGAATGCACTGAGCGAATCAATAGGGAGGTCGAGTTCCTGTCCCTCCATCGATATGGTGACAGTACTTTCATTTGCACCCACGAAATCTGCCTCAATCTTCTGTCCGTTGATATCTGTCCAAATGTAACTTTTTGCACATAGCAAGGGTAGGGCGGGTGAAACCGTGAATCCTAAAAGGATGAATGCTACTCGTTGAAACATAATGAAGGGGCGTTTTACTTGAGGGCTTATTTAAACAGTGGGGCGGGTTGTCACAGGCTTACAATGACTAAGCTCAATTTATTTTAAATTAAATAAAAGAGAAAACCACAAATTGCGTAAGATTTCTGTTTTGCTAAGCCAAATTGAATGATTGAGCTACCTTACTTGGAGTAATTTCCAAGCACCAAGCACCCAGTATACTTTTTGCTAAGCCAAATTTAGCAGAAAGACTCCTGTAAATTTACCAGTGAGATTTTTGCACACTCGTACGAGTTGGGGTAATAATCGAATGCCTCCACGGATACCCATTTGTCATAGCCTGTATTGGTCAAGGTTTCCGCTACTTCTTTGAAGTTTGTGGCTCCCTGTCCGGGGCCCCGGAGGTTGGAGTCGTTAGCATGGAAGTGGATACACTCTGGATAATATTCGCGGATGGCATGGCATACCCCATCTGGCTCTGCGGTCATTGCCTTGACATCAAGATGCAGTCCGCAGGCTGGATGGTTCACAGCTTGGACAAAATCTCTTCCCTGCTCGCAGGAACTGAGAAAGTCGGTTTCTACTTTGGCAAGGGGCTCAATCGCAAAAGCCACTCCATCACCTTCGATCTCCCGGCAAACTTCCTGCATCAGCGATACCGCCCGCTCAAAGGCCTCTTCATAGGATACGCCAGGCAGCAGGTTGCGTTGCTGGGGGCTGCCCAGCACCAATATTGAACCATTCATTCTCGCGGTTAACTGACCTAGTTTAATTAAGTACTCTTTGGTGACTTCCAAAATAGCAGGATCATTGTGAGTCAGATGCAATCCCTCCGTCTCTGCCATCAACCAATGCAGGCCCACCACTTCCAATCCCACTTTTTCCGCGGCAGTACGGCAACGGTCGGCATCAGATTCACTCAAATCTCTGGGATTTGTTTGCAAGGTAAAGGGGGCAACTTCCACACCCTCATATCCGATGTCAGCAATTTTCTGGAACGCGTCCTCCAAGGGAAGGGTGCGAAAAATTTCATTACAGAGAGCAAATTTCATAGTTTTAAAAGGGATAAGAAAGGAATTTAGACATCATTTAATTCAGGCACTTTAAATTCGGCATTATTTGTATCCTGCAAGAGTTCATTCGCATCATCTGCATATTCACCAGTGTGCCTCTCCTTTTTTGCATCAAAAGTTAACCAAGGGCCTACTGTATAAGTGTTCTCTTTCTCGGGGATGCCGACACCCTTGCCCATAATCTCATGGAGTTTACCAAAGTGTTCGGATGCCTCCTTATTATCTTCGAAATTTCCTGCTTTCTGATTGAACGGCACCTTTTTACCTAGCCTGTAAGAATTGTTGATAAGATGACCTAACACACAACCATAGTGTGCATCTTTGACATTCCCGTTAGCCATCTCTGGTTTACCAGCTCGACAAGCAGTAATGAAACTACCCCAAGTGCCACCTGGTGTTACTTTGCCTTTGCCGAATTCAATCTTTTCACCCTTATCACTACCTTTCGGATAATAACTTTTACCAATGATTCGACCGCCATCCTCAAAATAATACTGATTCTCAACCTGGCGCTTATAACCCTTATAGTTTACATTTCGCACATTGAAGAAAACCTGCTGACCGTTTGCGTATTCAGCCATTCCAAACATTGAATTAGGGGTCTCCCCTTGATCCTTCCATTGATATCGACCGCCAATCGCCATGGTTCTAACGGGATGGGTCTGATCATCATCAATTGCCCATCGAGCCACATCCAGTTGATGGGTACCTTGATTATTTAGGTCGCCATTTCCGGTGGCCCAGAACCAATGCCAATTATAATGTACATAGTTGCCGTGGAATTTCTCGATTACGGCAGGCCCTTTCCAAAGGTTCCAATCAAGATGAGCAGGAGGGGGGCTAATGTGTTTGTGACCGATGCTTCCCCGCGGCTTACAGCAATAGCCGTATGAGATTTTGAGGCGGCCCCACTTTCCGGCTTTTATCTGCTCATGCAAGCCAGCACGACTAGCATCACTTCGCTGCTGAGTGCCGTGCTGAATAACCACACCATATTTTTGCTGAGCTGCAACAGCGATTCTGCCCTCAAAAACATCATGGCTCATTGGCTTTTCAACATATACATGCTTTCCGGACTGAGCCCCCCAGATCGTCATTAACGAGTGCCAATGGTTTGGAGTAGCAATAGTCAAAGCGTCTACATCTTTATCTTCCAATGCTGTCCTAACATCTGTTACTCCCTTAATATTCTTCTGCCCCCGCCCCTTGAGGCTCTCAACTGTACGGCTTAATAGTCGCTTGTCTGGGTCAATGACATAGGCAATTTCAACATTTTTTTGACCAAGGAAACCATTGATGTGACTCTTTCCTCGACTATTTAATCCAGCAACAGCTATTCTAATTCTATCATTGGCTCCAATGGCTCGATGTGCGGACTTAGTGTTTGAAATCAAGGGAAAACCGCTAAGAGCAAATGCAGTTGATTGGATGAAGTGGCGTCTATTCATCGAGGGCAATTAGTTGTTTGTTTTTATTTGCCCGACGCAAGATAATCCTCGGGGTAGCCTGGATGCTTTGGCATGATAGAAGTGGGATGTGCCGCTTCTTGGGCATACTGGGAAAACCTTTCTTCAATCTCAGCTTCTTGAGGCGTTTTAAAAGAATGGAAAATAACTTGGTAGCGAAAGCCAATCGAATCCCCTTTGGCTAAAGTTTTAGGGCCATCTCCCCCCATTCTATCTGGAGCAAATGGGTTGGCGGAAATTAAGCCATAGTCACGGGCGTGCCACCATGCTTTCTGATTGTTTTTTGATGAGTTGGATGGGTGGCTAAGAAAAGCAATGCCGGAGGGTTTGCCATCAATTTTGCCAAAGTAGTGGACCCAGTCTGCCCGTTTTCCCCAAATCTTTTTTCCTACAATTCCTTCGCTGTTTACTGCCTGCCCAAAAACTTCTTTCACACCGTGTTTGGGATTTGCGGTGAGTCGTAAATCTGGATGGGTACGGATACCGACAAACCCATCCTTAAAGGCAGGAAAGGTCATAGGTTCATTAGTTGCATGAAAATGAATTTCAATATCGATGGTGCGGGAAGATTGATCTCCCCAGAACTGGAGGGTCCGAGTATCTGCAAATAGGTTTTTTCCCTCCTTATTGTTCCAGGCGTTCAAGGTTTTAATTAGGGCACGGTCTTTACCCTGCCTCGTTTCGATAAGTCTGCGTTGTTGTACAGTGCCTGAGTTTTTCTTGTCGATATGCCAGAAGTTCGCCCCATTTGTACCCTCGTGCCCAATGAAAACCCCCTGATGGTGGATGTGGTCATGTGCTTCACCGGGAGTATCTTTTTTCATTGGATAATCCCGAAGCATAGACTGACCACTGGGTCCGACAATGGGCCAGATTGTGGGCTTGGTTACCGAGGCAATATCGTAGGAGGCAAAGAATTTTCCTCCTATGGATACATCCAGGCCCTTTTGTGAGGGAGTAATGGTAGCAGTATGTTTTGTGTCCGGTCTTTTTAACCGGTTGAGGGTGTATTGTACGAAGGGGTCCTTCATCAAATGCCCATCGATGCTTTTTACAGTAAAGCTAAGTTCGAAAATTCTTCCGGGAGCGAGGTTATCAAGTTTAATATGGTAAGGGCCGTTATCGCCGAGCTTTTCAACGGCGAGAATTTCATGGGTTTGTTTGTCGTGCTGAGCAGAGCCGTATCTGTAACCGTATTCAAAGCGGAAGCTTCTTGCCTTAGTATTTTCTAAGAGTTTTTCGGGATTTGCAATCGGTTGGGTGAACCCAACCAAAAAACCATCGGTTGTAAGCGAACATTGTGAGATATGAAAGGGCACATTTCCATTGTAGGTAAGCCTTTGGATGCCTTCATCTGGACGCTGCCATCCACGGGTAGTGGATCCGTAGTAAATTGACTCACCACTTGGGCTCATGGCAATGCGTACTCCTCCTGCACGAAGTTTATTGTCTTGATAAAAGAGAGTTGCTGCACCCTGCACACCGCTGTCCACTTCTTCGGGCATCAGGCGAACGATTCGCCTTCCGTTCTCATCTGGAACTAGAATCTGTCCGGAAAAGGGACCAAAGCTTTTTGAGTTAATAATCATGGGTTCCCCAGGAGAATGCATCATATTACGGGGTAGATCCATAGCTGGTTTATCATACAATTCGTCCAATAATTTGCGTGGATAAAACAGGGGCATACCAAAGGGCTGGTACCGTGCATCCCATACCAGGCTTGAGGGGTGCCCATAAAACCCGCCTTTTTTGATACAGTAGATGGGAGAGCCTCCGCGCCAGTCTCCCTGATTGTCGCCGCACCAGAGATTGCCAGAGTCGTCCCGTGCAATTCCATTTTGCATACGAAAACCGTTCGCATAGGGAGTAATACTCCCGTCTTTGTGGTAGTGCAGAACATAGCCCTTGTATTGAACTGCCGAAAAATTTCTGCCCCTTCTGCCATCCTTACTGTATTGGCCACGGGAAGTGTAAAAGGTCGGTCCGTTGTGAGATGCCGTGCCCAAAGCGATAAAGAACCCACCTGCACCATCCGGGCAGATCGCATTGGTCTCATGGTAATTTCCACTGATGCCGAAGTCCGAGCAGAGATTCCGATAAAGATCAGCCACTCCATTCCCATCAGTATCTTCAATAAGAGTAAGTTCGGCCATTTGACTAACCACAATTTTTCCGGGGGCCAAAATTTCCATTCCCATTCCGTTGTGCAAACCGGTGGCAAATACTTTCCACTCTAATTTGGATAGATCTTTCTGGGGTTTGCTAACCAGAACATCTCCCCGGCGCAGGCAGGCATATAGGTTTCCATCCTTATCAAAGGCGAGGTCGCCAATCTCGGGTGGTAGATCATTGGGGAAAGGGAGGTTTTCCAAGCGGTAATTTTCGCCGCAAAGTATCAGCGAGTAAAAAAGAGCAGGTAGAGCCAAAAGCCAGTTGGTTTTCATAACAATTTAATCAGGGAAGGTTTTGGATGAAGAGAACCAGAGATTCGTACTCCAGAGCTTGTAATTGGTAGGGGGGCATCATCCCCGCGAGGTATCCCTTGACCGTTTTGGCACTGGGGTTCTTGATCGATTCGTAAAGATAGTCGGAGTCGGCTTTTTGTGGTTTGGCACTAATGAATTCGCGCAGGTTGCCGTGGAGTCCCTTGAAGGTGGGTCCGTGGTTCAAACCTCCGTCAGTAGAATGGCAGGCAATGCAACCCATGCTTTGGTAAAGTTCTTCGCCCTTTGCGATGGTGGCCTCAGTAAGTGCCACCACCTTTTGGTCTGTCTTATATCGTTTTCCTGCATTAGGCCTTACCATAACAACTAGTTTTCCGGGCTCGTTCGTTTTTATACGAACCTGGGTTTTGGGGGAGGCAAATGACAAAGCTTCTTTATTTTGTGAACTGTATGTTAGTTCAAGAGTTTGCTTCCCTGTCCCCATGCGGGGAGAGATCTCGAAAGTGTGGTCTCCAGTTGAAAAAGAAAAGACGGGTTGTTGTGAATGGTCTAATCTGTAGCCAAGGTATTTTGGAGTACCAAAGGAAGAGATTGATTTACCGTTTACCCTCAGAGGGTGGACGCCCACTGCCTTGTAAAAAACAAAACCAAAAAGCCTAGGTACATAATTAAAACCCTTCCGTCGACCGCCTTCTTTATCACCCCAGTAGTTTTTCATATCCAAAAAACCATCTGTCCAGGCATATAATAATCGGCATTCGGTGGTATCCCAGACATAGGAGAGCCTATTTCCCAAGTTAATAGCGATAGCTGCAGGTATGCCCGCGATGGGTTTAATATCCCTGCCTGTTGTTTCTTTTCCTGATCTGGGGCTGTACCTTGGGGCAGGGGTTCCTTGTGAATGATTACCCAGAACAAGTTTTGGGTCGAGCTCGAGATCCGGGCAGAAAGTGCGCAAAATCAATGGTTTCTCCAGGCTGCCCATGGGTTTCTGGTCGAAGGTTAAGAATCCAGTGTCTTGATAATTTTCAGCCTTAAGGAGGGTAGGGCTAATACTTAGGGTAATGCAGATAAAGAAATTTCTTACTCCTACAAAACTGCTCTGTCGTTTGGTCTTTGGTTGGTTCATCCGTGGATTATTTTATTTTAATGGAACTAGCTTTACATGAGTAAAACTTAAATTTCATTACGATTGCAACCCTAAGTCATGTTGTTTCTAGGATTAAAAAAACTGAGTCATCGCCTGAACTATAATTTTCTTTGTCCTAATAGGTGGACAGTTTGATATTTGGTATTAAGTTTATATATCAAATGAAGGTGAATGTAGAAGATAAATACCGCGTTCCTGGCTTAGAGCGTGGACTCCGTGTAATTGAAATACTCAACGAAAGACCAGGGGGTATGAGTATGAATGAGCTGAGTGTTAAGCTGGGAATACCTGCCAATAGTGTCTATCGGATATTAGCCACCTTAGAGCGTGGGAATTATGTCCGCAAGCAAACCGAGGGTTCCTTGTATGAACTTACATCTAAGTTGTTAACCATGTCCTCTCCAGTGACCAGCACTCCTTCATTTGTGGAATCTTCCTTGCCTCACATGCGTGCTTTAAGGGACGAGACTAAAGAGAGCGTACTTTGCGGCACTCTGATTGGACATGAGGGAGTGGTTTTGGAACAGGTGGAGGGAATTCACAGCTTTAGTTTCCGTATCAAACCAGGTCTGCGTTTTCCTTTGCACACTGCTGCCCCTGGCAAGTTGTTTCTTGCCCACATGGCAGAGCCTGAAAGAAAGAAATGTTTAGCCTCTTTAAATTTTGAAAAATTTACCCCCAATACTCTCACCACCCAAGATGCTTTGCTCAAAGATTTAAGAGGCGCATTGGATGATGGATTTGCTTTCGACCGGGAGGAGGAAATGATCGGGCAGGTTTGTATTGCTTCAGGAGTGTTTAACCGATCAGGACGAATCATTGGAGCGATCTGGATGGTTGCACCCACCAATCGTGTTCCCCGTAAAGATTTACCGGTTCTGGGTGAAGTCGTTCGTTCTCATGCAGATTCCATCTCCCTGAAATTTGGGTATTCTCAATTGCGGGTCGCCTAACGCTTTTTT
>ERZ887851.2839-NODE-2839-length-13157-cov-33.801786_pt1 | contig 13157 bp, 12 predicted proteins | sample MGYA00521100_ERZ887851 | MGnify/ENA primary metagenome ERZ887851 (study PRJEB32303, sample SAMEA104408602) | aquatic metagenome | biome: Brackish water; feature: Pelagic; material: water | place: Baltic Sea | collected 2014-06-06T16:11:00 | depth 11,444 m ...
TGAATTTGCTAAAGTCATACGCCCTCGCTATTTCCAAAATTGTCCTAAAGTGCAGGCTGCCGGGCAAATTCTAACACTCAGATTGGAACGAGCGGATCTTTTTTGGCGCTTGCTGCTTGGACTGTTGCAAGCCGGTCGATACACTGGTGGCTGGATAAAGCGCTATCGAAAGGATCACGCGAGACGGTTGTACTTGCTAGAAGACATCGGCGTCATCAGTGCTGCAAGCCATGGGTTCGCCGCCGGATAGTGGGATCGAGACAATAAAAGAGGTTATGCACGTGTTTGATTATATTGTGATTGGCGCTGGTTCAGCCGGCTGCGTTATGGCCGCAAGGCTTGCCGAGGCGCACAGCGTCTTGCTGATTGAAGCGGGCCGCGCCAACCCCGCTTGGGATTTTAGACTGCACATGCCGGCGGCGTTATCCGAAGTGTTGACCTCGACACGCTACAATTGGGCCTTCGAGACCGAGCCAGAACCCTTTTTAGGGCAGCGCAACCTGTACTGTCCCCGCGGCAAAGTGGTGGGCGGATCCTCTTCAATTAACGGCATGATTTTTGTTCGCGGTCATGCGGAGGACTTTAATCGCTGGTCTGAGGTTTATGGCGCAAGCGGTTGGTCTTATGAGGACGTGCTGCCGTTTTTTAAGGCGAGCGAGACGAAAGCGGGCGGTGATCCGGATTATCGAGGTCATACGGGTCCCTTAAAAATCACCAATGGTGATACGAGCTCGCCCCTTTGCCAGGCCTGGTTAGAGGCCGGCGAATCACTCGGGTTTGGCCGAACTCCGGATTTTAACGGTGAAACCCAAGAGGGTTTTGGCCCCTTTGATCGAACGGTTGCAGATGGCCTACGCCAAAGTGTCGCCCGGGCCTATTTGTCACCCAAAAATAACCTAGGCTTATCGGGGCTCACGATTCTGACCCAAGCGGAAGTGCAGCACATAGCGTTTGACGGCGATCGAGCGGCGGGCGTGCAAGTGTTGGTGGATGGACGGCTTAAATCATTTCAAGCAAGCCGGGAGATTATCCTTTGTGCCGGGGCGATTAAAAGCCCACAAGTCTTGATGCGATCTGGGATTGGATCGGAATCAGCCTTGAAAGCGTCGGGGATAGAATGTCTTGCACCGAGGGACGAGGTTGGTCAGAACTTGCAGGATCATTTAGAGGTCTATGTTCAAGCGGCTTGTCCGAAACCGGTTTCGTTATATCCCTCGACCCGAGGCTTGAGAAAGTTAGCGGTGGGCGCACAGTGGTATTTAACCAAGCGCGGCGATGGCGCGACCAATCATTTTCATACCGGCGCCTTTTTGAGAAGTGGATTGGATTACGGTTATCCGGATTTGCAGTTCCATTTTCTGCCGGTTGCGATGGATTATGACGGTAAGGATTCCTATCGGGGACACGGCTTTCAAGTCCATGTTGGGCCGATGAAGCCAACGAGCCGTGGCAGCATTACGCTGAATCCGAAAGACCCCGGCCTGGCTCCCAAGATCTTGTTTAACTACAACGCGACCGAGCAAGATCAACAGGTGATGCAGCGCGGCATTGAACTCGCTCGGGAATTGATAAACAGCCCACCTTTTTCCGAATTGAAAGGCAAGGAACTCAGACCAGGGCCAGTCGATTTGCCAGATTTTGTACATCGTTTTGGCGAGAGTGCGTATCACCCATCTGGAACCTGTCGAATGGGTCGTGATGCCGATGCGGTTGTCGCACCGGACGGTGTTGTTAATGGCGTTTCTGGATTGCGGGTTGTGGACGCATCGATCATGCCTGAGATTACCAATGGCAATTTAAATGCCGTGGTCATTATGATGGCTGAAAAAATTGCGGCCCAAATCCTCAAGCGCTGAGAGATGAGGCGGGTTTTCAGCCTAAGGTCCCGTGTTCGGTTTGAAGTTTAGAGCGCCGTGAGAACTGGGTAAATCTGAGAAGGAGACGCGCAGTGGGTTATCAAAATCAGGCTTGGCTCGATCAGTGGCGCGAACCGGTGATCGATCCGGATCAGTTGATCTGTGACCCGCATCACCACCTTTGGGATCATGTAACGCATCGTTATTTGCTGGATGAATTCAAACAGGATTTAGACAGTGGCCATCGGGTGGTGAGTACTGTCTTTGTAGAGTGCGCCAGCATGTATAACGTGGACGCGGCAGTCGCCTTGGCGCCGGTCGGCGAAACGGAATTTGTCAATGGGGTGGCGGCGATGTCCGCCAGCGGGGCTTATGGCACAGGGCGTATTGCAGCAGGCATTGTGGGGTTTGCTGATCTGATGCTCGGGCGCGAGGTGGCAGCGGTGTTGGATGCGCACATGGTGGCGAGCTCGCGATTTCGGGGTATCCGGCACACAACTGGATGGCACGAAAGCCAGAGTATTCGTAATTCCCACAGCAATCCGGTTGCGGGTCAGATGGGTGATTCGACCTTTCGGGAGGGGTTTGCCGAGTTGGCGCCGCGTGGACTGAGTTTTGATGCTTGGTTCTATCATCCGCAACTGAAGGAGCTGATTGATTTAGCGGATGCGTTTCCTAACACGCAAATCATATTAGATCATTTTGGTGGCCCCCTAGGCGTTGGGCCCTATGAAGGCAAAGCTGCGGCAGTATTTGAGGTTTGGCGCAAAGACATGATGATCTTAGCCAAACGGCCCAATGTGGCGGTTAAGTTAGGTGGACTGGTGATGCCCATTAACGGCTTTGGACTGCACAAACGCCGCAAGCCGCCAACCTCGGATGAGTTAAAGGCGTTAACCGGTGATTATTATCGATGTGCTATCGAGGAATTTGGCCCTGAGCGCTGTATGTTTGAAAGTAATTTTCCGGTGGATCGGCAGAGCTGCTCTTACTTGGTGCTTTGGAATAGCTTTAAGAAATTGGTCAAGGATGCCTCGCCGGATGAAAAGGCCTCGTTGTTTCACGATACCGCGACTCGAATCTATCGGCTCTGATTGGCCGCAATAAATTGCCAAGAGGGCCGATGACAAAAGAAGCACGGCGCACGCTGCCGCTTAGATGGTTGCTTTTGGCCTTTTCGATACTGTTTGTGCTGGTTTACCGCGCGTCCGGTGGGCGCCTCATGAATACGCTGGCCGGACGATTTTTCTTGTCGATTGGATTGGCAGACGATCCGGTAAAGCCATTTTGATTCCCCTGATGTATGTCCCAGACGATGATGCGGTTTACCGGGTTGCCGCTCAAGGTGGTGCTGAGCAGCATCCGGTTTGGTATTACAATTTAATCGAATCTCGGACGGTTACCCTTTAAGTCCAAGGGCGAAAGCGAGTATTGGGGGTTGAGACGGTCTCGACCGAGGCGGGGCCGCGCGTTTGGGATCGATGCGTCGAGTGCTATCCAGGCTATGCGCTCTATCAGGCTCGAACCGAGAGAAAGATGCCTGTCTTGATCTGCGCCTCTCCGTGATTAATTGTCTTAAGAATGTCTTGTTCCTTGGCCCAGATAAGCGATTTCTGTTCAAGCTCCTGTTGCCGAAAGTCTGATAGTTTCGTTTTCTCAGCAGCTAAATTCTTCAAAGTAACCCATGGAACAGATGCCAAAGCCGCGGCGCAGTATTTAATGCCAGCTATTTCTAGGGTCCAGCCTTTTAAATGCGCTGTCACTTCTGTCATGAGCGTCGTTCCAATCATTAGTTGTTAAGACGTTATCCGAATTAAAGCGACTATTTCAGGACGCTATGGTTTATTTTGCGCGATGAAATGCGGCATTTGGTTAGCCTGTAATTAGGCTTTTGGTCACAAAAATTGTTAGTTGCGGCCCGCAACCGCCTTGGTATTACTGGCTTTGTGATAAGCGCTAGGTTTCCGTCAAAGACATTGGCCAAAGCTCGTTGTTATCAATCAACCCCGATTAATGTCACCGACTGATTCGTCTTCTTAGTTTAGCTAAGGGGTCTTAAAATCATGGGTAGGGATTTGTAATGTTTCCAGCAGCATCGGCTTGTAGCGATTGAGTAATGCGAGCGTAATGGCGACCGTCTCTGCATCGATTAAACCGGTAAAATTATCCGGCCTGTAATGCATTTGGAAAGCGCGTGTGGCGCGTTGAGATTGATGATCCTGCTCCCCGGTTACGTCAATGGGGTACCCAACAAGTGCCAAAGCGGATTGCGCGCGGGCGATGCCCAGGGGATTGCCGGTGATCCAATCAAGGTAAAATGCCTTGTCACGCTCAAAGTACCAGGCGCCAATACCGGCTTGATGTAGCGTCTGCCAAGGGAACTGCGGACCAGGGTCGACTTTGCGATCGGGGGCAATATCGGCATGGCCGACGACATTAACGGGTGATATTTCTGGGTGACGCTCGATGATGCCTTGTATCAATTGAATAAGGACCGCAATTTGATCGCTCGGGTAGTCTTCGAATCGGCAAAGTGCCGCCAGCGGTTTTAGTTGTTTGGAAGGGGTAGCATCGCTTGCGCAGCCGGATCGGTTAACGAGCTCGATGCCAATGCTGCGATCATTTAATGCCGTTTCTCGGAACCACTGGCTTTCGCCGGCGTGCCAAGCGCGGTCTGTTTCAGAGACCAGCTTGAAAATCTTTAACGTGGCATAAGGGTAGGAAGCGTCATCGAGTCTTGGAATCAGGTAATGCGCGCTCACCGGACGGTCAGATGTCTGTGTGAGGGCTTTAAGGGATGGATCAAAGGCCTCCGAGGTAAAATGAATCACTAAATGATTGACGCGACTGTTCTGATTTTCAGAGGGCACCTCGACTAACGGTAGTGAGCTGCAGCCAGTGAGCAGCATCAGGGCCAATAGGGCTTTGCCAACTTGCGCGGTTTGATTCATTGAGGCTCGCCCTTGCTTGTATCGGTTGAGAACAAGAGTTTACCGATTGGGTATAAGCCGTTCCAGACTCGGAAGGGCTATATGGGCTGCAAGACTCTGCGCGGCGACAAGCATTCGTCGTTAGATGCATAAAGTAGGTTGCAAGTGTCAAGCTGGCTCGACTGGCGCTGCTGCGCGGCAATCGAACGTACTGACCGAGTTGCCCAAAGCAAGCGCAGAATGCGCTGTGTGGAATGCCGCAACCAGCTGGGTCAATACCGCGCAAGGGCCCATCTCATCATGCGCCAATAAAGACAAGGCGCTGCAGGCTAATCCAGTGCAACCGCTCGCGGGAAGGTTCTTGAATCATCTGAACGCCCCGCACGCGTTGTTTGTTGTTGACTGATGAGTTGTCGCAGCAAGCCGCTAAGGCCTTTGGCGGATCGGTGATCCATTGCATCGAGCGTTGCCGTGAGTCCTGCTAGGGCGAAGGGCAAATCGATCGCACCTCTTGCAGGGTTCTGCAGCATTGTTAAAAAGGCTTCAACCTGGACGGCTAGATCCGCTGGCGTTTCGCTCGACCGGGTCAGTTGATCAAGGTAGGCGCGGGCAACGACGGGTTCAGCTGGCCAGGTAACCGGCTGTTGTTGTTGTGGATTAAACGTTGTGCCTTGATCTGCTAGCGCTGCCGCGGCAATTTCATTTGTTGAAAGGTGCTCGCTGGGCGTGAGGGTTAAAACGTCTAGGCCTCTAACAATCTCGGTTGCATAAATGCGACCTTGATACCAGTAGCTCGACCAATAACCACCGGTAACCAAGTGGGTGGGGTGGATTGGCCCGCGGTCAAAATAGCCGATTTCAACCGGCGCCTTGGAATCTGTAAAGTCGATTACGGAGATGCCGCCCTGGTACCAGGCTTGTACAAAGATGTCTCGGCCCGGAACTGGGACAATTGCACCATTGTGTGCGACACAGTTCTCTTCCTTGGTCTGCGGTGCCGGGAGTTTGTAGTAAGACTGGAAGACCAGCTTTTGATCGACAATGTCAAAGATGGCATTTGCCCCCCAGTTCATTGGATCAAAGGTGCGGCAGCGTGGTCTGCCGCCACCGCCCCACTCATCGGTAAATAAAACCTTTGTGCCGTCGTTGTTAAAGGTCGCCGAATGCCAGTAGGCAAAGCCTGTATCGGTGACCGCGTCAAGACGCTGCGGCTTTAAAGGATCAGCGATATTGAAAATAATCCCGTTGCCGGAGCAGGCACCCGCGGCGATGTTGGCTTGCGGGTAGACCGTAATGTCATGGCATTGATTGGTTTGGCTTGTCTCTTGAGAGGTCTCGTCGTGTTTTCCGCCGCGCCATAGACCGGCCATTTGACCGGTCTCAAGATCTTCAAAGACGGTCGGGCTGTCTATAATGCGCGCGTCGCCCGGGTTTTTTACGGGGATCTCAATCACGTCGATACGAAATAGGGCCGTGCGGGTGTCCCCAGCGATGTTGCCGACGCAGCCAGCAAGTTCTTCTTCTTTTCGAACATTCGAGGTGCCGGAATTGTAGACGATGATGCGTTCGTCATCGCTTGCAACCACTGAATGGGTGTGGGAGCCGCGACAGGTTTGAACTTGCCCGACCTGTATGGGGCGCTCAAGATTGCTGATATCAAAGATCCTGAGGCCGCGAAAGCGCTCCGTACTAATGTCGTCAGAGATGCCTTGAAGGCCGCAGTCAACTCGGCCTCGATTGTCTTCGACCGACATCAAAAGCAAATCACCGACGATCGAGACATCGCCCTGCCCGCCGGGGCAAACAATGGAGCTAATCAGTGCAGGGCGCTCACCGGTTTCGATTTTATAAAGATTGATGCCGTGATAACTGCCAACTGCGAGTAAGTCGCCTGAAAACGCCATGTCGGTATAAGAAAAGCTCAGTAATGGCGAGCGCTTGGATCTTTCGGATGGTTTGTCTTCAGAATCGCGGCCGTGCTCGAGGTTGCCTTCAGGGCTGGCTAATTGTTGAAACCAATGAGTCGTTTGTGCGAACCAGGAGCTGTCTGGTGCCGCCTTATCTGATTTTTTGGCACGTAATGGGGGTAGGCCAGACGGGTTGTTGGGGTCGAAAAATCCTGGCGGTTTTGGCAGGCTCGCTTGGAGCGTCATGTTGTGCGCGGCCTCAGCAGCGTCTCGAAAGCCGGCTGCAAGCCCGGCTCTCGGGTCGGTCGATAAACCCGCGAGCAGGATATCCATTCGGTTAATTTCGGTCTGCTGCTCGTTTTTTAAATCAGTGATGAACTGGTACAGGGTTGGGTCAAATGCGGATCCTGAAAGCTTTAAGAGGGTCTTGACCATTTTGAGTGCACCCTCATGGTGGGCAATCATGAGGGTTAAGAATTGCGTTTCAAAGTCGGTGCTGGTGGAGGATGCTAAGGCCTGCATTTCCTCGAGTGTGGCCATGCCCATGTTTTTGTGATGCCGCATTTGATCGTGATCATGGGGTTTCGATGTGGCAACCAAGGATTGGTCTCGCTCGGTTAGCCAAGATTGCATGAATTCGATTTCGTCTTTTTGTGACGCTTCGATTCGGCCGGCGACATCGAGAAAGGCTTGTTGGTTGGTGCGCTCGGAGACCATTTGAGCCATATCAATGGCCTGCTGATGATGAACGATCATGTCCTGGAGAAATTGGACGTCCTCAACAGAAAATCCCGCTTGGCTGACCAGAGCCGCGACGTCCGGGCTGAGTTCGACAGAGGGTTTCCCTGGTGGACCCGGCTGCAGGATCGGCGCCGCGGAAACCTGCATTGAGATCAAAATAAGCGCCGTAAGGCTTGCAATGCCGAATCGCCGTGCAGGCCTCAGAGATCTAAATCCACGGAAGGTGAAGCTTGTTGCGTCGCCTAAAGATTGCCTCGTTTTTGGGTCTGTGCGGGCCATAGGTTCATTCCGAGTTTATTAAGGGCGTGGGCTTGGATTCGTTGCAGAAAATATCATGAATTGGCGATCGTTTCTTCATGGCCGTCGCAATACCGTCGGTCTGCGTTAAATAAAAAGCCCAAAGTAGCCTTGAGTGCAAGGCGTGCTGTTTAAAGGTCTTCATCGAAGGTCGTTTAAGCCTTCATGGCTTTATCACTTTAGCCTGTTAGCGTTAAGACACTCCCGTAACCAAGAGGTGTCACGATGGCTTCAGTCAGAGTTAAAGAGTACATGGTGTCACAGCCGGTGACGGTTTTACACTCTGCAAGCATCGCTGAGGCCGCGCGCGCAATTACCGAGCATAGGGTGTCCGGCGTTGTGGTTGTTAATGAGGCGGGGGGCGTTGTGGGCATGTTGTCAGAGCTAGATTGTCTTCGTAATCTGCTGTCTGAAGCGTATAACGGCCAGGCGATGGGTGGTGAAGCGGTAGCCCTGGTGATGACGACACCCGTCACGACGTGCGCGGCTGATGCGGACATTATTAGCATTGCGGAATCAATGTTGGAGTATAAGCAGCGTCGGCGGCCGGTAGTGGATCAAGGGAAGTTAGTGGGGCAGATAACGTGCCGGCAGTTGCTCGGGGCGTTGCTTGATTTTGAATCTTAGCGGCGCTGATTAAGCATAATCAGGGGCAATGGGCGCTACAGAGGCCGCGCGCCGCAAGCCCCTAATTTGGCACGCCGATCTAGGCCACTACTGAATCACAAAACCGGTAATCATCGCGCGCTCCATTTCAAAAGGCTTTGGGCCATCTTTGAACATGTTGTTAACGCTTTTTTCTATTTGCTTGATGAACTGCTTTTTACCGTCTGGTGCGTTGAGCTCGTCGAATTCAGCGCTCTGCATAAGCATCAATACATCGCTTTGAATTAAAGGAATGTTGTCCTTGATCGTTTTGCTAGAATCTGTGTCACGAGTTTGTAAGCTCGTCGTGATCTGAACATACCGCATTTTGCCCTTGACATCGAAATTGGCCACAACCGGCGGAATTTCGACGTAAATAAAAGCTCTATCATCAACTTTAGGCGCAGGCTCAGCCCCATCGGTCTCGGCAGTCATAACGAGGAAGTAGTACGCAGCGCCGCCGCCTCCGACCAGTAGGACAGCCGCGACAATTCCAATAATGATGAATTTATTCACTTTTAGCCCCTTTTAGTAACGTGTCAGTTAAAGCAATTGTCAGGCCAACGTCTAATTCAAAGCGATCGCGCAGTTTTCGTGGCCAAAAATGCCTAAACCGCGCTTCGTTTCTCCTGCGGTGCACCGCGATGGATTATTTTGAGTCAATTGCCCCAAGATGGCGCACAGAGCTCGGGTTAATCTGCAGTACTTTTTGTAATCGCCGGGTTGACCTAGAGATACAAATTCAAGCGGGATGGTGCCACTATGCTTCGTAATGTTCAAGGCGTGACGGTTGAAAATTCACAAAAAAGTGCTTTTTATTGTACTTTTTGAACCAACCGTGTCTGCAGAGTAGCAGTTTTCGCACATATCGTCCTCTTGCTGGCTTCAGTGCCGGGGCAGCTTCAACGCAGGGATTCAATGCACAAGCACGTGCCCAAAATCGGCGTTTTACAGGTTTTCTTTGTAATCGTCTGAGATCGACTGGTCGATGGCTTCTGCCATTGCGGCGTCCCCACCACTGGCTTTGGCCAGCATCTTGCCAAAAGAAACCTGACCGGGCGCGTCCCATGCGCTCGTCTCCCAGAGTTTGGATCGAATGAGCGCTTTGCCGCAATGAAAAAAGCATTCTTCAATGCGGATTTCGGTTAAGAGGACTGCAGGACGGCCGTAGGCCGAAAAAGTTGCGAGCGCAGTCGGGTCGGCCGTGAGTCTTGCTTGGCCATTGACGCGCAGGGTTTCGCGGGTGTTGGGGACTAAAAAGATCAATCCCACGCGCCCGGTTTTCAGCACGTTGAGATGACCGTCAGCGAGTTTGTTACCGCGCCGGTCCGGAATGATGAGGGTTTTGGGATCCGGTGCTCGGACGAACCCAGGGGCATCGCCTTTTGGGGAAGCATCCAGCTGCAAGTCTTCGGATACCGTTGTCATGATCAAAAAGGGGGATCGTGCAAGAAAAGCCATTGCGTCATCGGAGAGATGATCGATTTTCTTTTTCTTGGTAATGCTGTGGGGCGCGCCAATGATGGATCGAAGATGTTGCTCGCTTGTAATGTTCACACAGGTCTCCAGGGTTAAAGATGGTTCAAGGCAGGTGCTCGCGGTTCTCTATTATGGGTTAAAAACTCGGGCAGTTAGCATCCGGGGGGTGTCGGATTGTCATTAGGTGACAAAGATCGCTGCCATCCGTCTGTCAGTGCTTTAAAATGAAGACAAGCAAACAAGAGCATTATGAGTAGCATACTCAGATTGGTGAGGTCGCCGGTTTTAAAGATCGCCGCATAAAGACCGAAGGTTAAAATAAGGCCAATGATCGTGAGCGTGGGTAAAAAATCTGACCACGTTGCGGGGGGGATCGTTGCAAAGAACGACGCATTACCCCCATCGAGTCGCGCTTTCCGGAGTGTGGTTTGCGCAATCCAGATCATGGTGCCAAAAAGTACACCCATGAGCATAAACCAGAATCCAATTGCTGTGGTGGCTAACGCCTGAATGACTAGAAGCTGAATGAATCCAACCCAAAAGGGCAAAATAAATTCATAAACGGTTGGAAGCCACCGAAACCGGGTGACGTTCACAGCGTAAACCAGCCAAACTAAAATGATTGCGATTAAGGTTGTGAAAATTTGAGTCCACGTCGTCAGAGTCTGCCAATTCAGTGCGTAAAGTACATCGCTATGTAAGACGTGGGTCCAAAGCTGTTCGAGTGCAAGCGCTTGAATGATGCCAAGAAGGGTTAGAACCACGGCTGGAACATTGGATCGTACTCTATTGCGAATGTCATTCATTAAGATGTCCTTCAAGAATTCCTTCATTGCTGCCGCTCAAGAACGCAATAAGTTTTGCCGTGATGTTACTGCAATTGCCGGTTTTGCAGTCATTTTACAAACAATCTCCTGCTTCGCTGGATTGAATGCCAGCGTCCTGACGCAACAATGATAATTGCGTGAGGTTTGTGCGGTTTTTCGGCGAGCCTTAATCATAATTAACGCAAAAGGCCCTATGTCTTTCAGTGTTTCGCAAAACCACGCATCATTTTGGGCACGGTTTCAGGCTTTGTTGCGCGGTATAGGCGGATACTCATTCGGCACTATTTCGTGCGAAAACGCATGAAGTAACGCTTTTTAGTGCAAGCGATGATCTCTTAATAGGTTGAAAGTCGTATGCATATTAGACTAATCGATGAGAAAAAAGGTTCAGGGCTTCCATTATCAATGGTTTTGTGGTTACTCCGGGGGGGGATAACATGTACGTCAATATACGGATGGAAAAGCCACTGGGATGGTATCCGGGCCCGTTTGTGATCGGTCTAGCAAGCATCGCCTCGGATGTTGGTTGTGATGTCGATTGGTTCGAGCGGATCATGTCTGAGCAACCTCACGTTGACCGTCACGAGCGGTTAATTTCCATGGCGTTTGTTCAATCGCTCTGCGATAAGGTCGGTCAACTGAGGCCTATAATTTTGTCAGAGGGTACGCAACGCCAGGCAGGCCAGCAGTCTGCCTCATTGGTGGGGCTATCTTTAGGAGAGCCTACCCTAAAAGCAGTTTTAACCAGAACTGCTGCTATGACGTTGTTGAACACGAATTTATTTACGTATCGCTTCGAAAATTTACCGTTACGAAAAGCTTATGCCTTGAACTTTCTCCCGATTGCCCCTTTACCAAGGTGGCTGCATGTAAGCTTTGCCCACCAATTTTCTGTAGGCTTGGCAAGGAGGACTGGCATTAGTGACATAGACATTGAGGAGGTTGTGCTTTGCGGTGCGCGGGTAGCGCAGCGATCCGATTTGAGTGCGCTGACCGATGCTGGCCTCAGCACAACGATTGTCTCCGACAGCGCACCTTCTCGGGTTATTTATAAAGCAAAATCCTTGGACCAGGCCAATCGGTTTGCCAATAAGCCATGGCGAAACATGACCAATTCGTTGGTAAATCCGCTCATATCTTCTCGACTTAAAGCTCAGCCGTGGACTTATCGTTGTTATATGATGATCCTCAAGCATTTTGATGCAGGTTTATCGCTATCTATGGAGGCTATCAGCAATAGCCTGGGAGCAGATGTTTCGACGCTACGCCGATATTTGCAAGTAGAGGCGACTGGTTTCAAGCCTTTGGTCACCCTTTTCCGGAACCAGCAGGCACAGTTGATGATGATTGATGGTGTTTCAATCGAGCAGATGGCTGAGCGGTTAGATTTTAAAAGCGTCGTATCAGTTAAACGGTTGTGTCGGGCCGGACTCATAGGCTGCAAAGCGATCCCAGCTTTAAAATAATTCCGCCCTCTATTTGGCCCATCTTTTAGCGCGCAAAATACCGTATAACGTCCTGAAATAGTGTTTTTGGTTCCGATATCTTACGGGGCGTTGAAAAGCAAAGGGTGCTTAGGATGGACACAATTGAAACGTTAAAGGATTGGACGCTTGAATTGGGCGGTCAAGAATACTGTGCTGCATCCTTATCGATAATTCCATGGCCGATCCTTAGAAATTTAGCGCAAGAAAAGGTGAAGCTATTGCGGTTGCAGGAACAACAGGTTGCGCAGAAATCGCTCATTTGGCGGCTAGAGCAAGACGTTTTGAAGCTCGTCCAAAATGAATCGACAAAAGAATGAATTTGAATTTGAAAAAAATAACCACCCACCCTAGGTCCTGGTTGTCTGAAAGTGCCAGATAATAAGGAGACTGCCGATGTGCTCAGTCGCGAGGAACGGCGATTTTTAAATCGTCGGAGTGATGACCTCAGAATTTTGAGTGGTGAAGCACACGCTCACATAACGCTAAAAATTCGCAGAATCCTTTATGTGGCGCTTTCCCTGTATTTTATTAGAGCCTGTCTAATCTTTTATATTGTCAATGATGTTGTTGCTTCCGGTCATGCGCAACAGTATTTGGTTGACGGTGGCATGATGATCGTTCGATTAACAGTGCTCTTTATCTTCATAGCTGCTTACCAGCGTTTACTAAACGAGTCTCCGTGGATTAAATCTATTTCCATTGCCTCGATAGCGGTCTCTTGTAGCCTGATTTGGCAGGATGCGGAATGGCTTTATTTGACGCTGTCTTCGCAAATCTCTCTGCTATTTGTTTATCCGCTGGTTCTGAGGCTGAGCTGCCTGCTCTGTCTGATTTGGTCGCATAAGCTTTTAGTCGATAGAGATGGTTGATCGACCTTCAGAGCGAGGCCGTGAGTTTTGACGATTCGAGAGTTTGAGCAGTCAACCATTGCCGGTTTTAAGAATACGTTTAACTTCGCTGGTAAGTCGGGCAAGCGGGAGTTTTGGTT
>ERZ887851.2848-NODE-2848-length-13125-cov-13.457154_pt1 | contig 13125 bp, 4 predicted proteins | sample MGYA00521100_ERZ887851 | MGnify/ENA primary metagenome ERZ887851 (study PRJEB32303, sample SAMEA104408602) | aquatic metagenome | biome: Brackish water; feature: Pelagic; material: water | place: Baltic Sea | collected 2014-06-06T16:11:00 | depth 11,444 m ...
CGTTTGCGCCGGACGTCTTTGACAAATCGTGTTGGGTATTCGGAGTAAACGTTCCGTCTGGGTTATATTTGCCCCAAACCTTTGTTTCCGGATCGTATTGCCAAATCCAAGCCCCACCTGAAGAAGCACTCGCATGTCCAGACACAAGTGCGGTTTGACCATCTGCCGAAATCGAACACGAATGACCGTAAAAACCTACGGACGGCTTTGATAAATCGTGTGGAGTTCCTTGGGTAAACGTTCCGTCTGGGTTATATTTGCCCCAAACCTTTGTTTCCGGATCGTATTGCCAAATCCAAGCCCCACCTGAAGAAGCACTCGCATACCCAGACACAAGTGCGGTTTTACCATCCGCCGAAATCGAACACCGAAATCCGTATGCTCCTTTTGCACCGGACGACTTTGACAAATCGTGTTGGGCATTTGGAGTAAACGTTCCATCCGGGTTATATTTGCCCCATGTATCAGAGTCGGTATCGTACTCCCAAATCCAAGCCCCACCTGAATAAACTGTATAACCCATAAACCCAGACACAAGTGCGGTTTTACCATCAGCCGAAACCGAACACGAATGACCGTAATGACCGTTTGTGCCAGATAATTTAGACAAATTGTGTTCAGGAGTATTTGCCGTTTCTTGGCTCCAATCGACATTACGAACACTGATAGCAGTATCTGATGACACCACCAATTCCCCAACTCCCACATTTCCGGTAGAATCCTGTGCCGCCATGACGATTTGATAGTTACCGGTTTCTTCGATGACTACGGTGATTGTTGGGTCCACAAGCGACGTGTACGCATGGGTCAGTTCGATGTCGCTCAACGCCTTAACGGCGTACCGATCGGGACCATCAACGTTCGACAAATTGTTGTCATTAAAAAACGCCTGGACGTTCGCTGTGTCCGAAAGGTCCACGTCCGCCGTGAACGCAATCGGATAATACACGGTGTCGATGTTCGCTACACTCGAAAAGGCGGAACCGTCCACAAACCCTTTTTCGTAAAAGCGGGACCAGTACGCGGAACGGACGTTAACGTAAGGGAGTGGATTGGGTGTTTCATCGAGTATGCTTTTGTCCAGTGCGTGCAGACCGGTAGCGTCCACTCCGAACGTGTACACCTTGGCGTAGTTTACTCTATTGGACGGAACAATTTGGTTAAAAATGTTCACCACGTTGGGCAACACGTCGGTAATTTGCACCATATCGTTGGTAAATGTCGTATCGCCGGTGTCTATCTTATTGACCGCCGTATTTAAACGGGTATTCAATATCATACGTTTAACATCCGCGTCCTCTAGATCGGCGTTGGTTACCGCAATGGCGTAAAAGGTGGTGAACGTGTTGTGTGAGCGCGTGAATTCAGCAGTGTAGGTAATGCCTTCGGAGGATACACCCACTTCGATTAGTTGTGTGTTCACGACCGAGTTCTCGTTCACTGTGGCAAGGGTCACGGTCACTTCGTTGTTCGTGTCCACCGTGACAAGATATGTTGTGTACGTTTTGGAAGCACTAAACGGATTGTTGGACGTATCCACGTTAATATCGTCGAACGCACTAATGAACCGAGTGTCCAACGTCAATGTATGGGTCTCACCGGGAAGTAATAAGTTGTCATTGTAATACACCAAAAAACTGTTTGTCGTTGAAATGTCCGTGGTTAATGTGGTAGTCACGAACGTTTCGATATCCGAGTTAGTTGGAGAAGAAGAAGAGTCTACGGAGAATACGTAATATTTGGACAATGGTAAATTAGACGCGCTGGACACGCTGGAGCTCAGCACGTTCATTCGGTTGTCCATCGCTTTGGTCACCTCAATAGACGCAGCCACCGGTGTAATGGAATCGGACAGTTGCGACGCCACGCTTTCCAGGTGGTACACGTTGTTCGCGTCCTTGACCGCCAAATACACCGTGTACACGCCGTCCGACGTAATCGGACTTCCTTCCACACCGGAGGTCGAATTGAACGCGTTAACCAGAGCGAACGTATCGATTGCGCGCGCACCCTCCGGCGCGAACATGCGCTCGTGAGCCGAAAGCACGCTTCCTTTATCTGCCGCATTGGTGTAACTTGTCCCGATGGTGTTTAACAACGTTTCGACATTAGCGTTGTCCGGAACACCTGTCGACGAATCCACCGCAAGCACGTAATAGTCGGACACGGGCACTAGGGAAGCGGGGGTCATCGCGGTATTACGCACGTAAATGCCGCTGGCGGAAGGATCCGTCGTTTCGAGAGCCAAAGCCAATGCGCCGGTGACGTATTCCTCCACAGACACCGACACGTGATAAGTGTTATTGGTATCCACCGCCACCATGTACACCTGGTAAGTACCGCTTGAGTTAATCGCCGCGTTGGTGGTGTCCGACACACCACTGTAAGCGTTTTTGAGTTGAGTGTACTCACTCACGTTGTGCGTTTCGTTCACGTAAATCATGGTGTTGTTAAAATAAACAGCATCCGAACTTGCGCTAACCGAAGAACTTAATTGCGTTTGCACAAATGTCTTTATTTGCGCCTCGTCTGGAACGCTAGTAGATGTGTCCATGGCAAATACATAATATTTGGCAACAGGCAAATTCGACGCGTTAATAAGCGTGCTCGAATTGTTCAAGTAAATACCCGTGTCGGTCGCGGGGTAATGTCCGACAGAAAGCTCCACGTTGGGGTTTTCCACCACATCCCCAATGTCTTGTTTGACCGTCACACGACCGAAGCGGTCCACCATCACCAGGTACGAATTGTACGTTTCGGTGGGCACAATAACCGTTTCGGTGAACGAGTCCGCGTTCACGAACGCCTTCTTCAGATTGATTCCACCGGGAATAACGAGCGTCTCACCCGGAGACACCGGCTTGAGTGTGTGCATCACATCACTCGAAAGGTAATACCGTTGGCTGTTGATGCGTTTCACGAGCGCAAGAACATCGTCGCTTGTTCCTTGCATGACGAACATGTAGTTTACGGGCACCGCCACATTGGTCGTGTTGGTGATGCTTCCCTGGATGGTGTACAGACCCGAATCCGTGGGCGCGCTCATTTGTAAGTGAGCGGAAAGATACCCGGTCTCATTGCTCACGGTATTAGTAGAAGTTATCAAAAGTTCGTTGTTATTGTCCACAGACACGAGATACGTGGTATACATGCCGGGCACATTGGACACGTCTTCGGTAAAGTCGAAACCCGAGAACGATGTGAACGCTTTAGTTAACATAAACGGTGTAACAACATGAGTCGTGTTCATGGACACGCTCGCGTTGGAAAAGTATACCGTATTCCCCAACTTCAGACCCGGGCTGTTGTACGTGGGTAGAGCGTGCACGAAATGCTTGACTTCGGTTTCACTGGGATTGAACAACCAACTGTTCACGGTGAAAATGTAGTATTTGGACACGCCGGTGGTGGACGCGCTCTTAATGGTGGTGGCGTCCGTCACAGCCACGTAACTGGGTTGTATTTCAGTGGCCAGCGTGTGCACGCGAGGTAACACGGACGTGTATCCATAAATGGTTTGTATTTCCTCTTGGGTCTTTGCGGAACGGAACAGACGCACGTCACTGTAACGCGCGTTGGACGTGCTATTTCCAGCCACTGCGTTTTGAATGTCAGCGGTTTGTGAAACTAGCGCGCTAATGGGACCGGTGGCAGTAAGGTCCGCGTTGAGTGTCAACGCGTCGAGGTCCGCGGCCAAATCGAGCGAACCAATAGCGGAACTTATCGAAGCACCTTTCACACCGTCAATGTACAGCTCGGTGGCGGTGCCGTTCCATACAATCGCGTAGTGTTGCCATACCCCGTTGGTTTTGATGGTGCTCGCGCTCTGACCGAAGGGGTATTCACCGTTAAGCAAAATGTCACCGTCTTTCTCGGAATTGTCCAGTTTTATAACGTGATTTGTACCTTGACCCCAGTTCACGAATGGCGTGTTGGAGGCGTCGTTCATGGAGTCGGCACTCCACCAGAAGGTTAGTGTGAAGGCGTTGCTCGCCTCAACAATATTCGACCACTGTTCGCCGTTTGACAGATTGTTGTACACGTAGTTACCGCTCGGGAACACCACGTTACCGGAACGAGCGGTGCGACCGAAATCGATACAGCTGCGGTTGTTGTGTGTGGTGAAGAGATTTTGCACATTGGAGTACGCTGCATTGGAAGGGACGCGGAAATGGCGGTCGTTCCCGGAAATGTCGCGCAGCCCAGTCTGTTCGTTCAAAGGCCACAGACCAATGACGTCCGTCCAGTTGCGACTGTAATACTTGTTGGAAAAGTACGTTTCCATATTCTCCAGGTCAATGTCGTCCACAAAAGCCGGAACAAAACGGAATTCGTACAACTTGTAATTATTGTTTGTAAATCGGTACGAATTAATGTCGCCAACAGCGGTACCATCGGAGGTCCAGGTGTCATTGGACACTTTACGGTACGTTGTGCTGTTGTGAATCCATTTGACAATACCCTTCTGTTTATTTTCAACAGACCCTTGTTCTACTCGCCAGAGCACAATGAGTTTTTGACTGTATCCTGCTGCGGGTAAGTCAATTGCGGAATCGGTCATCATGGTCCATTTGAGTTGGTCGCCGACGAAACCCAGGTTTGTTTGGTTATCAAACTCAACCACGTTACCGACGCTTCCGTTTTCCACCTCGATGACCATACCGACGGTGAAGCCATTGTTCGCGTCGGTGGTAAAAGGGATTTGGGGAGAATTCTCCAGAGGGAAAGGTTGATTGAAGGTAGTAAAGGTGAATCCGTCAGTGTCGGTAGATACTGTGGAGTCTCCAACAAACGCGGTCTCGTTGCTTTGATTAGCAATGGAGGACACGTTCCCTTCTTGTTTATTGTCCAACACGAAATCTTGAATGAATGAGTTCAATTCGAGTCCGTTCACGTTGTTGTACTTCCTTTGTTCGACTTGTTCAGCTGCGGACATCATATGAGGTAAGGACACACGCTTCACACGTTTTTCGGAATCACCCACAATCACAATCGCAAGTGTGTATTTACCCTCCGAATAATAGTCGTGGCTGAACACACCGTATTCGTTGTTATATAAATCGGATAGCACAAAATTCATACTTTGTTCAATATTGTGAATGGTGTATTTTGGAATGTCCACAGTTGTCGAATACACGCTACTTAAATAATGATTGTTTATAAGCTTATTTGTGACATAGTCGTCAGAAAACGAGTTTACAGGAATAATCGCAATGTGGTATTCTTTGATATCGAAATCCGAAGAATAGATGGTCCCCGTAACATTGAACGTGTTTGTGGAGTAAACAAACGAAGTGTTGGTAATATTCACCTTGTACGAATCAGCCACCGCAACGTTTGTGTACACAGACGCCGAATTGAAGGTGGGCACACCGGACACATTCAGATTGGGTAACGCGTTCTTGGAATCGGTCAAGTCGTTGTTGAACAGGTACGCGAACGCAGCCGGTGTACTTTCCATAAAGTGCTCAATATCAATACTTTGGGATTCGGAAATTTCGAGTTCGCCACCGAATCCAACAATATAATCAAACTCGTTTACAAAGGAGTTATTGACCAGCATTTTGGTTAATTTTGTGTGTGAATTTGCCGGATTTGTTGTGATATTCACGGCGTTGTGTCCGAGTTCCGTGTCATTAACAAACGCTTTGACGGGTTTACCGTTCGCAAATGTAACGACAACCGTGTACCAAGTATTGGCGTTTACGTAATACGCAGACGAATACGCGGTGTTCGCTTTAAGTGACAATTGTCCGTTATTCAAACACATGCTATACGAATATTGGTCTCCCTCGAATAATTGTAAATCAATTTGGGTATTGTTACTGAAAATTAATTCGGGACTGGTTTTGAATTTGGTAATCAGAGTGAACGCGGAATTGTCACTAATGCTCACGTTACTGATTTGAGTGGTCGAGCTTGTATTCAATTTGAACGTCGAATGGGGTTTATATACTAACATGTTTTTGGTGGCGTGCACGGTTTCTTTCTCAACCGTGTACAGTCCTAGGCTGTCCACCGCGTAGATATACATAGTGAACGAATCCACCTTGGACATGTCGTTTACCGTATCCGCAGAGTCCAAAACATGCGACACGGTGAGATCGGTGAAGGTTTGGGTCCCGGAAACTTGAAGAGACCCAACCGCCGACTCGTAATTGTTTGACGCGTTGGTGTACTGTAATATTTTCGAAACGGGTAATTCCGGGTTTGTGGACACAATGGTGTACATGGCAATGTCGTTGTTCGAGTACTGGTCCGTCGCGGACACGCTGGCGGAATAGGTGAAAGTGGATTCGCTGAAGGCTACCGAATCGATGGTTACGGTGGGCACTTTCGGTGCGTTTTCAGTGTATTCCACATCGTTGATAATCACGGCGAAATTCTTGATTTCGTTGGGGAAATTAATTTCGGATTGGTACGGTGAAATCAGTTTTCGTGTAACCGACACGTTTGTGTTATCGACTATACAAGACCCCGCGGGTAGAGTCTCCCAACCGTCTTGGTCGCTCCACAACGTGTCCAAAGAGACCACGTGTAAGTACGCGTATCTGCTCTCTTTCAAATTCGACACTGCGATTTTGTTGTACAAAGTTGTTTCGTCTAGTCCGTACAAAATACCGTTATTCAAATAAACAGGTACATTGGTAATGACTTTATGCAGCGATGAACTGAAGAAGGGTGTGTTGTTCTTTACGCGTCGTTGGACCATAACAGAGTAAGCCGGTGTGAAGACAACAGTCGGTAGAGTGTTTTGTATGTCCACAATGACAGGAGGAATCTTGGTCAAATTCTTCAATGACGTTCGTGAAATAAAGCTTGTCATCATGAAATCGCTCAGATTGCTGTCGAACACATTTTGAGAAGTACAATGTCCAGCGTACGTATGGAGACAGGGTTGAGAATAGTCGGTGTCGTAGAAAAACTCGATTTTGATATCATTAAACCCGTTGTAAACGGGACTCAATGACACACTAGGAACAGTCGATGAGTCGACCACGGTATATTTCACAAACTTTGGAAATTGCGACAGATTCTCGACCGTATCGGACTGCTTCGTGAGACTCGTGTCGTCAAGTTCGAAATGATAGTTGTGAATGTGAAGCGAAGAATTATTGTACCTACTTAGACGTAAAGGTTTAAAATTGTGGAAACGGATTTCTATTTGAGCTCCTCGTTTGTAATCTTGGTCTATTTCGTACTTGTACACGGTGTCGATGTCGTTCAAGTCGAGAAAATCGGTCAAGTGGAAAAAGCCCCTCGATTTGATGGACAGCTCGTTTGCTTGCACAATCGATACTTTGGACGACGTTGTTAAGGTGTCGATATCAAACGTCACGTTTTCCTCTGTAAACGTGTTCTCATTTGGTTCGGCTTGTTGAGTCTCTTCGGCAATGTTTTGTGTGAACATCAAATCGTCTTGTATCATGACCATGTATGTGTAATACGTGCCTGTCGCATTCACGTCGGACACGTTTTCAAACGAAGCGCCGTGAAACACCTCTGTGAGCACAAACGGATCGATGACCGCATTGTTGCGACGTACCTTCTTGTGCACAAAAGCGTTGTTATTCGATCCACCCAACAGATGTTTGGACACAAACGCTTCGACTTCCTCGGTGGTTTTAGACATCGCAAACGCGACGATGACATACGAATCGGGTTTAACATCGAACTGTCCGCCGTTGAACACAATCTCATTCGTGTCCGTGCCGTGCTTTCGGGTGACCACGCCACTCGGTTGGTACAGGTCGGTCGAGTACAGTTTTCCTACGGTTCCCTTGGGTCCAATGTATATCAAATTCCCATTGGGCGAGATTGTACTGAAATCACCCACAGTAACCGTGCTAAAGTTGTTCACTTCGTCGTAAACATCGGTTGTGCTATTTAATTTAAACAATTGTAACACGTTCAAGCCTCCCACTAACGCGTATAACCCATCGGCGGATATCGACACCTGTTTACCATACTCCGAGTAGTTACTACTGATGTTTTGTTTTAAAACGTACTCTTCGTTTACGCCTGATTCATACACATACGCAGCACCCGCATCACCTCCCATGACTGCGTACATTCCATTGCTCGACAAAGCCACTTTCATAGTTTCAACAGACATAGACGGAAGGGTATTGAATCCGCTGTTGTCCGGTTTCATGCTGTACGCATGAGTTTGACTTCCGGCAACGATTACGGATTGTGCGTTCAAAGACACCGCGCAATGCACGCCAAAGTTATTCGTGGTGGTGTTAGACAACACATCGAAATCCGAGAATGTGTTGTTAAGATTTTTGAACACATACACAGTTCCACCCGATGAATTGTTGGGACCACCCGCACACACGAACTTCCCGTCGGGTGAAATCGCACAAGACGTTCCGAATGCACCGGTGTTGTCTTTTATGATGGTTTGCAACAAGTCGTACGTGGTGTTGTTGCGCTTGTAGATATCAAGTCGCCCGGAATTACCGTTGTTAGCGTACCCCGAAACAATGACAAAAGTACCGTCGTGCGATATATCCACACACTTTGCGTACCATATTTGGTTTAAACCAGACACCGACAGGTCCGCGAACTGAGTGTACTCGTTGTTCGTCCTTTTGTACACAATCACCTGACCTTCGCCCGCGTTTGAGCTGTCGCCGTACACGACCATGTAACTTCCGTCACTGGACAATATACACGCGCCCCATCCGTCGCTATCTACACTACTCGTCGGTGCTACCAATTCTTCGGCTTGCACATTACCATCCGTCGACCAATTGGAGTCGGTGGACGTGACGGTGTAATTGATGGTTTCGTCAACATACACGGAATGTGTGTTATGTTTTTCATCAATTGCTATAACAATGGGTAAATATGTATAAGCATTCGTATCCACAATCTCTTGTTGAGTGGGGTCATCGTAGTCAGTAAACGCATACTTCAAATCGATTGAAGAAATTCGTTTGTACACGGGTTTATCCGAGTTCCCCGGAGCTTTGAAATAATACATGATGGCATCCGTGTTGGTCGAGTCGTTAACGCTATTATCGTGTGTGGATAAATCGTTTAGATTAAACGTTTCGTCCAACTTTCCGATAAAGTTCACCAAACGCGTGTCGTCAATGTAACCGTTGTCCTTGAACAGCGCCACGATTACTTTATTCGCCGAATTGGAGTCGGAGTACACGTTCGCATTGTCGATACGGTAATTGTTACTGTTCGTGTTGTCGACCGTGCTTTGTAAGGTTGCTTTGGGTTTGTTGTTTGCATACACAACGCTTTCTATTATATCGTACACATAGTTATTAAATCGATTGGTTGGATCATCGTTTGCGCTTATGATGTTGTACACGTACGTGGAGTTAACCTGGTCAGATGCAATCACGGTGTTACTTTGCAAATCGATAACGTAATCGATATCAACGGGTTCGGTTTCGACACTGTTGGTTATTTCCCTCGAGCGAATCACAGCGGAAGTGAACGCACTGTTTACCAAAGCATCGAAAATCGATTTTTTGTTTTGTTTTTTGGTGAACGCGATGGTGTAATAATAAAGGCGATTAACGTTGTGTAGTTTTACGTTGGTGTTTAATCGTAACTTACCATTTCTGTCTTTTTCGTTGAAAGACACCATTGTGTTGTCCTCCGATACGTAATTTTTATTGTTCGCCAAGGTCACCGAAATGTTTGTTTTGTTCACACCATCAATGGATACGATGTAGATATACCTGTTTACATTGTTGATAACATCGATGGGTGAAACCGAATTCGTTGAAATGAATTCTTTGACAAGATCACATTTAAATGTTTCGACATCCTGTCCTTGATGAAAGAAACTGGACGATGAAGCATTTTTCAACTGGATTATTCCTGTACTGTTTTTGCGATTTAATTTAAAAAAGGCCAACACATGTTGTAGCGAGATAGGTTTTATATTAAATGATATTGCATAGAATGTGCTATTTTTTGATGTCGCAACGGCCCCTATGCTTAATTTTATTTTCCCCATTGTTTTTTGTTCGTATATAATAATGAATTATTATTTATTTTCAACTATCATTCATCATTAATTGAATAGTAAACGTTTCGTATTCCTAATTGCGTTATTTTTTTTGAACAAATACTACAAGGCTTCGAATATTTGAATCCGGACCCTATTCTGACAATATACATATCGCTTTGAGAAAGTAAATCTTTGGTGCACTTGCGTATAGCCATAATCTCGGCATGCCAAGAAGTGGTGTCGTGACACTCTTTTAACTTTTTATCAGTAAAGGGTTGATTAAAGCCCGTAGAAACAACGTTTCCATTTTTTACAATAATGCATCCGTGTTTGTGTAACATATTAGAACGTTTCGCAAGATGCTTACAGTCTTCCAACATACGCTTTTGAAAACTGTCAGCATTTTTTACAATATCGGTGTCCATGTTATTGTAACAAATGTGAGGTATCCGTCGTTTCGATCTGTATAAATTTCGCCAAGAGATCTCCATATTGAAATATATTATTGTTTAATATGCATTCTTTAAGTATTTAATAAAATGGAAAACGGTGAATGTTAGAACTGATCACGTTATTATTTGTTTTGTTACTTATAGTGATGTTTACGGACAAGTTCGAATGGTCAGGTACGGAAAATACATAATTGTTCGTTAAATCGGCTTCATCGAAATTAATCACCTGATGCGTGTCAATAATATTTCCGTCGTCAAAAATATTGAAATTGAGATTGTACCCATCGTCAAAAAACATTGCGTTGTAAATGTTCAAAGAGTCGTAAATATCAATGTTTGAAAAGGTAACATTCGCGTTGTCGTAATGTGAATCATAGTTGATGACGTAAGGAATGTCATGTATAACCTCAAATTCGTTGTAATACGAAAAATACCCACAAACATTGACTTGTAAATTATCGGTGACGTTCATAATATTGTTGGGCAAATGTATGTAAAAATTGTCCTGATCTTTAGATTTCAACATAATTTCTGCCGGTTTTACGGCATAATGCACGTAATTAGAATCAGTGGTGGACACAATGGCGTTGTATATCATATCGACGTTTGTTTTATACGCCCTAAATGGAAGTTTTCCTATGAGTCGCGTGTTTTCGTAGAATGATGACGAATTCACGGTGAAGGTGGCTTCGATGAAGATGTCTATTTTATTTTTTATAATCACCCATTTGAGCAACGCCTTTGGTGCTGTTAACGACGGGGAGTACCAGGTGAAATTGAGTTCGTACACATGTTCGAACAGATTGCGCATCGGTGTTATAGTGTTTATCTTGGACGAGATATCACCCGAATAGCGAATACAGACATCCGCTTCTATTTGTGTACCAATCGAAGTGTCCGTAAAGAAGGGCGAGTCTATAATCACGTAATTCGTGAAACGACCAATGTCGATGTATGCCGACGACAGTGTGGTGGTTAAATTGTTGTATTTGATTGCAATACGACCTGGTATTATTTGCGATTGACTTATTCCTTCCGTTTCGAAGTTCTGATGCAAAACAGGAAACGGTAATTTTACGTAAACAAAGCGTGTGTTGATACTATTAAAATACAAATGGATATCACAATTTATCAAAGCGTCTTCACATACAATCTTTATATACGATTTGTCCAAATCGATGTCTATATGTTCGTTATCGAGTAACTCAACACTTTCCAAATCCATGTCTTGAGTCGTTAGTATACGATTTTTTTGAAACTCCTGGTACACAGTGTCGAAATTTTGTAAAGTGTGTTTAAACTGATCCAGCTTGTTTTGTGAGCTCACGAGACTGTCATTAACGTTATGAATTTCTTGTAAAACATTTGTCTTTTGTAAAAAGCAGTTGTTTTGCACATTCAAGCGGCGGTTGATCAAAACATTCGTGAACGACTGATCGGAACTTTTGATACTATTGAACATTATATAACAGTACCATATATATTAAGTTTAAGTTTCTTAAAAATATTCTACAAAAATGACAACATGCTGGAAAAATTTGGAAAAAGAGTCACGTCCGAATATCAGGAAGACGGTATATTGGAGTACATATTTGACCGATTGCCTTTGAACAAGTACAAGAGGAGGTACTATGTTTATATAAGAGACGAGTATCATTTGAAAAAAAAATTCAACATTCTGCGAAATTTGATACTAAACTACAAGTTTGTAAACGCGATTTGTCACAAAACGTACTCTCATGGAAATGTAAGCTGTGAAATCGAGTTTGTGAAAGAGTTGTTCAGCAACGGCGGTTTGTTATTCAACAATCCGATCGATTTACTCTCGGTGGAATGCATGAACACGGATTTTTGGATAATAAAAACGTACATAGAACAATGTAAAAAGTTTGACATGACACCACCGAATGTAATTGTGACACGGTACAATTACATTTTAGGGCCACACAAAAGTGTGGCGGTTCCTTATACCAAAACGAGAAAGGACAATGATATGAATTATACCGGCGCGTCTTTAATGGCGTACTGCAACATATTAAAAGACTACGTCTTTATTGGTTGTGTGAAATTTGCGTTATCTGGTTTTTTTGTAAGACGCGATGTGATTCTTAAGAACAAATTAAATCACGATGACTTTTTTCAACAGGCTAATATTGATCATTGTTTCTCTTACCCGAATGTATCGTACGGAATGACAAGCCGATGGCCAAAGGTCGAACGAAAGTTTTGGATATCTATAAAATAAAAAACCGTTTAAAACCTCTGGTACGTTGCTCCGTTATTGAAATCTCTGATATCCACGTGTCCATCGCAATGTTGTACGTCGCGGACGAAGGACAATCTAGAACGGGTACATTTCGAATCGCTAAATATTTGTTCGTCATTACCGCACATTTTTTCCACCTTTTCAACAATACCTATATTGTCGTCCCATCCTACGTATTCTCGTATCTTATCCTTTTCTTTGTCTAAAGTGGTTGTTACTCTGAAACAATAATTACCCGTTGTTCGTTGATTGTCGATATTCTCTGGAGGTTCTCCGCTGTCCAATTTTGCGTCATCATTCAGAGTAAAACGTTGTGGCGATTTGAATGGATTTTTCAATAATTGGTTACTGGAATACTTGGATAGAATCATATACGGTTTGGTCAAGAGCTTCGTAACTATAGGCATTCGTATATATACATG
>ERZ887851.2851-NODE-2851-length-13113-cov-14.851279_pt1 | contig 13113 bp, 4 predicted proteins | sample MGYA00521100_ERZ887851 | MGnify/ENA primary metagenome ERZ887851 (study PRJEB32303, sample SAMEA104408602) | aquatic metagenome | biome: Brackish water; feature: Pelagic; material: water | place: Baltic Sea | collected 2014-06-06T16:11:00 | depth 11,444 m ...
TGATCAGCTGTCGTTCTGCTGATCAGCTGTCGTTCTGCTGATCAGCTGTCGTTCTTCCTACTGAACGCATGTGCGATTTTTATCAAAACAAACGATCTGAATATTTTTACGTCTTTGACTAGTTTTTAGCTAGGCAGGGTTGATTTTCTTAATGGAAAACAACGAGAAAACGACCCAGGGGGGTCACCCCCAGGTTCCCACGCCAAAACCCCCCGATCGAGATGATCGGGGTAACAGCCAACCAAGAGAGAACGAAGAAATCCCTCTCAATGGAGCCGAAGTGCCCACCGAGGCTATGTCTGAAGGTTCTTCCGAAGACGAAATGCCCATGCAAAACGCCCTGGAACAACAGCCCTCGGCCACGACTAAAAACGGGGTAAGTCTACCCATTAAATCTGCCGGTGATCGACCCGCCCTGGATGTTGCTGACCTCCAGGCGCTGGCCGCATCACTCGAGGTGGCCGGTCGAGACCACGCCGGGGACAAACAGCCCCTGACCGTGGAGAAAAACGGGGTAAATCTGCCCATTAAATCTGCTAGTGATCCTGGCGGAGACCACGTGGGGACCGCAAATGGCGGTCCCGGGGTGATCTCCCGAGACCACGTGGGTCCCGGGGAAACTGCCTCCCCCTCTGCCCCTGACCAAGAGTCCGAAAAACCCCCGAAATCGAGAAACCTCGAAAAACAAGAGGCCAAAGTATCTAAGAGACACTTTGACAAATCAATGAAGGAGTTGATCAATGCGATCAAAGATCTTGCCAACGAACAACACACGGACAATCTCAAGATTGAGGCCGGAGTGGGTGTAACCACGCAAATCAGTCAAGATGCAATGCAGCTCATGGCCGAATTCGAGGAGAAGATCAGGGAGAGCCACGTGGCCCTCCATGATAAAATCGTTCTTGTGGAGGACAAGATCTGCTCGACCCAAAACTCTGCAAACGGAGCCTACCAGTTGGCTACGGACGTGAAAACGTCGATAAACGGCATGGCTGAAGCAGTCAACAAATGCGAACGCCAACTGGCCGTTTACACCAGAGTGGGTGAAAGACTCGAGGGGTTCCTTAAGGAAAACCAATCACCAAGGGTCCGCCAGGACTCGAAAAGAATGAAACGTGTCCGGGACCGATCCCCAGCACCGGAAAATGGTGGAGTTCTCGAAAGAGAGGACCATACCCAAACCATGGTACCAACCCCCATGGTACAAACGACCCCCCAAAATGGAGGGACCCAAAATGCAGCACGCCAAAGTGCGGCCCCCCCCGGAACTGTCCTCCAAAACGGTAGCCTCGCAACCACGATGGTTGGCCCGAACGGAAATCCAGTCCTCCGAAAACCGGGTACCCATATTTCTGAGCCAAACACTGTAAACAGCGCCACCCTGGGGGCTGTACCCCGCCAAATTGGTCCCCGTGAAACCGTCCGGCGATTAAGGGACAACACCAACACCCTCCGCACGGTAACCGATGGTACCTACACAACGACAAACGTCACCCCGACACTGCGTCTACCAAGACCCTCGGATCAGGGACCCAACCAAAACGCAAACCGTAACGGTTCAACACGCCCTAAGCAGAACACTTACGCAAATATCGCGGCAGCATCTGCATCAACTGTACCTGGTCTGAACCTGGACAGTCAAAGAAACCACCACACTCAAAACAACCGTGGCGCTAACCAAGGGCCAAATGAAATGAGCAGTGGAGCGGATAAGCAACCGTTGAAAGTCAGACAGGACCAATACTCCATCTGCCCCAACACCGGTAACGTGAAAAGGGTTGAAGCCTACAAGACTGTCCCACATAAATCCGATAAACAAAAAGGCAAAGAAAATAACAGACACTTTAGAAACCTAAACCAGGTGATGCGTGAATTAGTCTTATTCATGATCCCAACCAAGCAGAGGAATGGTGACCTGATGACCAAAGAGCAGGATAGAGCAAGGATAACAAAATTCCTAAGGGAACTAAAGAACTACGGCTACATCTTCAAGAACGGAGACGTGGTTGGTTCAGTAAGGCAATGGAAAAACACTCGCCACCCAGACTTCATCCCTATCACAATCACTTTCTGTGATGAAGAGACAAGATACCAAGCGGAAGAGGCCGCCCTGGAAGGTGGACTCAAAGGTCACAGAACCCCGAGAGAGGGGGACGAACAGTACGATAGGATTGGGTTCGTGAGGAGATCTCTCTCCGAAAGGGAGAGAAAGGAGTTGAAACTCAGGCGTGAAAAACGGGACAGCCCGGCAGGCGTTGCGTTTGCTGAAATCAAAAGACGAGAAGAAAACTCGCGCACGGACCAGGATGACTGGAACAACTACGACGTGGAGGGAGATGAGGACCCCATTCTGGCGGCCCCAATCAACGACTACATGGTACCAGAGGCAAACCATGTTGACCCACGCGAAAACAACAACAACCAGGCCGTCGGCGGAGCAATGGCAGAGGAAACCCTGCTACAAAAAATGGAAGAAATGCAAAAAGAGCTGGAACGCGTAAGAGGTCAAAAAGACCGGGAAAACCGAGCTACAGTCGAAGCTAACAGAAGAACCGAAGCTGAAGCAATCCGACGAACCAGAGAAGCAGAGGCTGCTAGACGAAATGAAGAAACAGAAGATGAAAGCGAATGGGAATTCCGGGACCCAATTGCCTCTGATGTCATCACTTTCAGAGGAAATAATGAGCACACAGTCACAGGCCCCAGAAATATCGCAACCAACTTTTTCGCTACGGAACCACAGTTCAACTACACGGAAAACTTGAACCTAGCTCGACCCAGTCTCTCTAATCCGGGGGGTGGTCAAACACAAGAAAACACTCCTATCCAAAGTGGAAATGACAGCAGCAGTCCAGAATGCGAATACGAGTAAACAGAAGCCTAAAAACCAAACAAAAAACCGCGAAAGAACAGGGCGAAAGCCAAGAAACGACAACAATAAAACCAAATGGAACCAAAAATGAACTTGACACTACCAAACTCATAATTCAGATCGCTTTTATTATAGCCATAGAAACGGCAATTCTTAGACCATTTTTTACGCTCCACGTAACGGTACTTATAATTTTATTTAAATGCCTAACGAACTTTCCGAAGGAAAGGAATAATGAGGAACCAGGAGAACCCACGTTCCCAAAAAAACCACTACGAAACTGGAAGAAAAGAAAGCACGGATGGGAATACTCAAAATGCATGACCAGACTAATCCTCGTTGCAATGGTGGCCGCAAACCTCGCGACCACCATAGCAAAACACAGTAATCCGAATAACCCGAAACATACCTTCACAAAACTGCTATATAGCCTCGCGCACGATGCAACAGCAACAAATCAACCAGGGAGTGACGTCCCGATTAGAGTGGCCACTATGACCAGAGACAGAACTAAGATTCGTAAAGACTTAGAAAACCTGATTTCCTCACTGAACTCGATAACCAAACAAGGGAAGAAGTTATTCGACAACATTGTCAATGTACGATACAAAACTGTGAGAAACATAGCAACAATGATACTCAAAGTGTGGACCCACCTTCTGAAGGCCCAGAAAAACCCGAAGAAATCGAGGGACAAAACTAAAACGTACTGGTCACCCACAAACTGTGGGGACTGTGATATATGCGAACAAAGGGGACCCCAGTCCCTATGTCCCTACTGTAATATCGAACTAATAGGCTTCTACAACTACCTAAGAGTCCACGGGGAAATACTAATTACCCTACCCCACGACACACTGAAGTGCATAACATGGACACTAGTAAAACAGCACTGGTGCCAGCAAACACCAATAGACAGTAAGATGCAAGACCCCTCAATGAACGAGGGAATGAAAACGAGAAACCGCAAGAAATGCAAAAGCCATGGCAAACGTCGTGAAAAAAACGGTAACCTCAAATGGCACCACCGTCAAAAAGAAAGGGAATCCCTTAAAAGTAGCACACAAGGACCCCGCACCAGAAACATGAAATCAAACTCCAAGAAAGAAAAAGACACTATTGCCCAGTATGATGGCAATGATGATCTGGACTCAGACACAGAATACGACGACACTCCACTAGAAAACCTACAATCGTCCACTTACGGATGGCCCAGAACCCTAGAAAACTCGGTTATAAAAGCCTTCGACCTAAAAATGCCCGAATACCCAAAGGGTATAAGATTTTGGTCGGACCCAAATGGTCCTCCGGATGTAATCATCACAGAGGACCCACCTCCCAGCAACCCCCCAAACCAGAACGGAGACTTTGTCTGGAAAAACGAAAGTGACGAAGAAGTCGTGGATGACGTCCAAATCCCAGACAACGAGTTCGAAAGAACAGAAATCATGACAATAAATGTCAGAAGCTGTTACTCGCTCGATAAAAGAATGGAAGCCCGTGACGGAATACTACAAGCGAACGCAGATGTAGTATGCTTAACTGAAACTTGGCTACTTGAAGGGGACCAAGATCTCATGGTTCCCGGATACATCCCGATCGGAAGATGTGATAGGAGAAATACGAACGGCAGAAAATTGCCGCCCAGCGAAAGGGGTGGCGGAGTACTAGTACTCGCCAAAGACTACATCACGATAACTGAACCTGAATCCCATATGGTTGACAAATACATTCAGGTGGTGTCCTTCATCCTGGATAAAGTAACAATATTTGCGGTTTATAGGTCCCCAAAAACCCTCAAAGAAAACCACCAAAAATTAACCAAATTCTTGGAACAACAATTAAACAAACTAGGAAACCGACCCTTCATCATTACGGGTGACATGAATCTGGGTGACCTGGCAGAAGCGGAATTCGATCCCATACTAACCCCAGTTGGAGCAGAAACTGACAATGGTATACAAGTGAAAACTTTTGAGCATATGTGGACCATGCTCATCAAAAAGCATCAAATGGAACAGCACGTGGAAGAACCCACATGTCAAACAGGAAAAATCCTAGACTACGTATTTGCCCCAGACTACCTGGACGTCCTCAAAATAAGAGTGGATCGCCACTCCTTCCTACCAGGTACCACGGACCACTATGCGGTGATCTTTGAAATCGACAGCTACTTCCAAAGAAGTAGAGAGGAGGTCTTCATAAGGAAGGAGTCAAAGAACACATGGAGAAAGTTCCACGAATCCATGCCCCCCCAGGAGGACATCGTGGAACACCTGCTCTCGCTGAAAAACGGTTTCACGGGCCAGGGGCTCATCGATAGAATGTCATCCTACATAATAGACATCCTAACCAAAGCATACGAAAAGGCAACCCCACTAGTTAAAACCAAACCCCCGCCAAGAGGGGGCTACCTAAGCAAAGCCACGATCAGACAACTGAAGCACTCAAGAAAACGCTGGCGAGCCCTAACTGTAAACCACGACGACATAAACAGACCAGAAGTAAGGGCCAAACTGAAGATACTCAGCAAGTCAAACAGATGGAACATTAGAAAGGACAGGGAGGCCTGGGAAATGAGACGACTCCACCTAGCCGAAGACAGGCATATGAACCTATACAAGTTCATGAATGCGATAAACTATAAGGCAAAAACCTTGGGCCCAATAATGTCAAATGGAAGATTGAAAACCTCGGACAAGGACATGTCGGACTCCTTTAATAACTTCCTATGCGACCTGATGACACCAAGTTCACTACACAAAGTAGACTGGGACTCAAACCATGAACCCATACACGTCCAACTATACCTTGCAGCCATCCCAGGCAGTGAATCCATGAGACCTCTTGAAAACGAGACAGTGTACGGCCACATAATCAAACTACACCAAGCCCTAATTAACCACGGGTATATACCGAAAGTGGGGGACATAGTAAATGGGTACCCCCTAGGGACCCAGTCAAGGGGTCAAACCGGTTTACCGATTGCAATCACATACAAGGACCAACAAACTAGGGACAAAGTCAAGGCGGCCTCCATCAAGGCAGGCTTCTGGAACGAAAGAAAGAACAGTGGAGACCCAAACTGCCCAAAGGGATTTTTCACAGCTGCATACGATAACATGAAAGATATGGAAATGTTAAACGAAGAAATAAGAGATGCAATAAGATCATCTAACAGAAACTCGGCCGCAGGCCCGGATGGAGTAAAGATGTCAGTCTTTAAGGAGGCAGAAGAAACGGTAATCATCCCCTTAAAAATCCTATTCAACACAATAAATGACTCAGGATTAATACCAACGAACTTTAAGACGGCAAAGGTCATAATGATCCATAAAAAGAACTCAAAACAAGAGATGGGAAACTACCGCCCGATCTCGATGAGCAACCACATATCGAAGATATGGGAACGAGCCTTCAACAAAAGATTAATGGCCCACCTAAAACGACACAACAGACTGTCAAGACAACAGCATGGTTTCAGGCCTAAGATGGGCTGCCATACCAATCTGCTGGAAGCCTGGGAGAAGGGCATTGATTTGACGGACGAACACGGACCGGAGATCGAACTGTGGTCGTTTGACCTCCAGAAGGCCTTCGATCTCCTTGACCACGGCAAGTCCCTAGAACTATGCCACAAAGCAGGCATAAACGGCAATGTGGGCAGATGCCTTCAAAGTTGGTTGACAAACAGAAGACAGTATGTCCAATGTGGAAAAGAACGATCCAGAGACAGGATCGTAAATAGAAGTTGCATCCAGGGTTCAGTGCTGGGACCCACACTCTGGATCATATACATTCAATCTCTGCTGGACAGACTAGAAAACAGATGTAATTATTACGCCTACGCCGACGATGTTACCCTTATAGCCAAGATTGGAAGTAACCAAGAAATCGAGAACTTCAACGAGATCCTAAAAATCCTACTCACTTGGGGCAAGGAATTCAGTATGAAGTGGGGTGCCCATAAGACACAACGTATGGCCATGAGGTACCACAAATGCGGAGGAAGGGACCCACCCGTCATGTCCTTCGATGGAAAGAATATTGAAGTATCAGAAACGATGGAATCACTAGGGGTTATCCTATGCAAAGGGGGCATAGGCTACGGACACCTAACAAAAATCAAAAACAGAATAGCGGCCACGAGGACGTTAATCTGGAAGAACTACAGAATACGTACCCAAGAAATCCTTGAAAAACTATACATAACGTATATAGTCCCTCAAATCAACTACTGCTCACAACAGTACAACACCAACAATGAATCCCATCTAAGAGAGATTGAGAACGAACTCAAAAAATTCTGGAAAATGAGCCAAACGAAAATGAGACCGTCGAAATACATGGGTCTGAGAGAACAGTTGATATACAATGACCTAAAACAACTCCACAAAATAGTCCATGGAAGGTCCACTATCGGTTTCGATGACTTTTTCAAAATAAGCGAAATGCAAAAGAGAACGGATCAACAAATATCCAACAAAAAATACGATCACGCATTTGCCAAGCATACTTTTGGACGTAGAGTCCAAAAGTACTGGAACCTACTCCCTCTCGAAACCCGATACATGGGCAGGGAGCGCTTCAAGGATGAAATTAAACTCATCATGACGGACGGAAAATATGAACAGCTAAGGAATAAAATGCTGAACTTCGGCAGGAGCCAGCCAATTGTGCTCCCGCCAGGCGGTATAAACCAAAAATAATGAAAGATACAACGAATCTAAGAACAAAAAATGGCATAAATGGGCCACAAAATAAGCGTAAAAATCCATACCGGCAACTCCTACGAAACGCCGAACTCAGCAGAACAGAGTTACGCGATCTGATTCGTCAAAACAAAAACAAAACACTCAAGCTACACCGGCGGTACGCCAGTCTCAGCAGAGTTGAGTTGCGCGATTTGATTGGTCTAAATATAAACAAAGGTAACAGCTGCACTTCCGCTTCTCAGAAACGTAAACAAAGGCACGCGGTGAGGAGTGTTTACACCAAACGAAAACGAAAGTCTCTTGGAAAGTGTATTAAACTCTTAACATCGGAGGTAAGACACATTAAGAACCCCGCTAAACCTTATATATTAAGACCCAAAATCATTAACTCGCCAGGTCACGGATTCCCTCGGGACCACGTCCGACAAAGTGTCAGCCGGCTCCTAAATCTGAGCAAGGTAAGACATAAAACGAAAACGACTGACCTAAAATCAAAGATAAACCGCGAAGTTCTCAAACGTGCAGCTCTTTCAGGCATCAATATGTCAGGAAACAGCGATGAGGAGAAAGAAAAGTCCAAAAAACAACACAAATGTCTCAGAACAGCTTCTAAAAGCTCCAAACGGAGAAATATAGACTCCGCAGCTTTTAGCGTACAAATCGAGCGGACCTCCAATGCACTTAAAAGACGAGGAAGCGCACCACTACCTCCTGAGGCTGTAATAAAACACCTTAACGCAATTGTCGCAACGGTGAACAGAAGAGAGCCCCCCAAAAAACTAAACAAAACCTCGTCCAACGTCCCGCCCCCAGCGGAACCAGAGGACCACGGAATCGAGGCACCCAAAGACCCAGCACCAGTAGGCCCCACAATCCATGGTACCAAAGGTGGAGGACAATTGCGAAGAAAAAGAAAAAGACGCGAGGTAAGGGTAAAGTCTGAACCCGAATCCGAGTCATCAGAGCCCAATAAACAACAGAAAAAACGATCAAAAAGATCAATTGTCTCCGAGACGGAAGAGTCCACATCAAGTGACGAATATGAATCTCCGGCAGAAGAAACTGAACCGGCAACAACAAATGAATCCACACAATCCAGGCACAGAAGGCGACAGAAGGAGATCAGAGAAGGAAAAGCCAGTAAAGACTCGCTCATCAGGCTAAAACAACGATCAAATAAACTCTTTGATCATGAAGGAATAGACAAGGATGGCAATAAGTTCTTCCGCAGAAATCCAAAAGAAAAGTTTAAACCCCCACCCCAGAAACCCGGAGATGGTAAAAACCTCAAACATCACCCTGAGGGGAAAATGTTAAAGGCATCAAGAATATGTGACCAACATACCGCGGGACGGGCGTTGAGACCTTACTTAAACGGTGTCGGGTATCAACTTAGGTTAGCCTTAGCAATGATGAAACTTCAGGAGCTAGCTCTACCAGAAGTAGCGAAGCCAAAAACAATCAAGGGAAAAAACGGTAAACCATCACAACTTATCATTGACGAAAGACTCAGATATGCCCTGGCTACCCTGAGAAGAGTCAAGAGAGCCCTGGATGCCTTTGACCAATGGAAGTACCCAGAAGTTGGTGCCTTCCCGGTTGAAAAGGACCAAAGAAAAATACCCTACGTCTGCCTTATGAACGACTCAGAAAATGAGACAGAAAACAGGAAGAAACACCCATCACGATGGATGGGGACAGAAATTCCCAACGACAAAATTGACAGAGCGAGGTATCTCCTAGATATGTTCACGTATCTGATACCGCCCATGAACCTAGGTAACATGAAAGGGGATGCAAAACACTTCGACAAGGAAGGAAACCTCATAATGGTGAAAGAGGAGGTAGTATCAGAACCAGAACCTGAACAACCAAACAAAGAATCTGATGAGTCCGACTCCAGTGATGGAGGAGGAAAAGAAAACACGGAAACCGAGGCCCTCCCAGGGACCCAAGCGTCAACGGAAACCGTGGACCCCGAAGGGATCGCGGTAACGGGAAACAGGGTTCACGAATCGGATTCCGACATCGAGATCATTGCAGAGATTCCGAAGCAACCTAAAATAGTAGGAGTTGAGGACATATCTACAGAGGGAGGAGTCGATAGAGTCAAAATTGAACCAAAATCTGAACCAGTACCGGAGGTAAGGGAACCCACTCCGGGAACATCGACCGAAGGTGTCTCAGATACACCCAACCTCGAGACAATCCAGGCAGAACTTCGGAGACTATCGGCATTGGTCTTTCATAACCTAAACATGTCAGATTCCATCATCAAAGAAACCAAAACAACAAAAGCCCAGGCGAACAGGCCACTCAAAAAGGAACCATCAGAAGACGGACCTCCTGAAGAGGCAGGGGAAAAAGAACAAGATAGCGATATCGACACCAACAAATGTATCCAAATCCTGGAGGACCACATAGCGGCAACTCAGACGGCCTCACCGACACCTGATCCACAAACACCCGATAACCAAGAAGTAGAACCAACGATAAACAAGGATCTCCTAAACCAACTGGAGTCAGCCGTTAAGAGTAGTCTGGACCGCTGTGGTGAAGCCGAGTCCGATCATGACGAAACCATAGAGCGATTACTCGATGAGGAATTTCAACAAAGCTCCGAATCGGAAAACCAAGGCGTTGAAGAGGTGGGCTCCTCAAGCTCCAGCCAGGAAGAAGTTCTGGTGGACCCCTCAAACCTTGAACCTCCGGTGGACCGAATTCTGGTCACCCCGATGCCAGGCCCCTCCGCCAGCAAGTGCGATCAGTCCCCTAGCACTTCTACTGCGGATATACCGAATAGTGCCACTAGAAAGGCAGAACAAAACAACAATAAGGAGAAACCAAAATCCGCCCCCGCCAAAAGAAAACTCCACAAAATAACAAATAAAGCAAGACACCAGATTCTCGTTCACGGGGTCCCAGTAAACTTCCCAGTTGCGGGCAACCTCATGGAAAGTGATGAGGCACTCGGATACATTAGAGATGCCCTAGAGGCCGTAAGTGAAGTTAATGAACTCCCAGGTGACATCATAGTCAATGCAACCTATCTGAAAAGAATGGAGAATAAACAACCTTACAGGGCCACCGTTGTCGTGGAACTTGATTCGGAGGAAAGATGCGATGAGACCATCAAAAAGGCTAAGAGGAAATTAGCGCAAGATAAAAACTTCGCTTACTCTATCACCCAAAGACCCAAAAGACACCACAACCGTAACTTTTCCTACTCGGATGATGAGAAGGAAAAGGGGAAGAAACACCCGAAACAAAACCGCGACACACTGAATGCCAGCACACCCAAAAGGCCAAGGGAAGACACAGAAAACGAGGGACCATCCAAAAGGCGTAAAGAGGAACCTGAAAATGCAGGACCACCCAATGCCATATCAACCCCAAGAATAAACCCGGACGCACCTATCGACGCCCTTGAAAAGCTAGTGCAAGGGTTATCGGGTCTTGTCCCGGTACCAAGAATTGATGGACCACCGCCGCTGGACACCACTAACATGGATCTGGCCATGACGGTCGAGTTTGAAAATGACATGTACTCTGGCTTGGACAACACCACCGTACCAATCACCGAAGCACCAGACTCAGATGAAAGCGTCCGCCAGGAATGCCAAGAGAGGGAGATGGCTCTTATCCAAAAAGTCGAATCCTTTAGGAGACTCCACCAAAACTGGTCTGATGACCTTAACCTCACATTGAGGGGACGTCCAGTACCCCAATACCCCAGTACTGACCTCAGGCTGACCATGCGACGAAAATCAGGACCGACAGACCTCAGAAACTCGGTCCTAAACAGGGACAAAGACATCAGAAGTATGATGAGACCCGAAAGGAGGACCAGCTCAGTTCCACCAAACCCGGAAACTGATAGACGGGAACCACTAACCACAGACAAAGCAATCAAGTACCTGGAAAGAACCATAGCCAAACGCGAAAACTTCCTTGGCATTGGGACAGTCGAAAGAAGACATCTCATAAATAGGCTGAAGAGGAAAATACAGTTCCAGGCTAGAAACAATCCGGACAATGAAAGATCAACTGAAAGTGAAACCTCATCCTCCAGTGGTTCAAATGAAGACGGTGAAGTCGAACCCTCTGAGGACGAGCTCACTAACGTGAGATTCTCGGAATCAGAAACCACGACAAGAACCCCAAAACAGAGTCCCCAAAAAGACAAACAGAAACCTGGTCCGTCGGGTACCGGAAAACTTGGATCCCCAGAGAAACCAAGCAAAAGTAGGAACAAAGCGCACTCCCCGATAAAGTTCCCTGGAGACTCACCAAGTAAGAACAGCGAAGATGTCCCCCTATCAAAGCTGATACCAGACGCCCGAGAAAAACTGAACGCGAGGCCAGCCTCCTCAGTACCAAAAATCTACGGAGGCAGGGGCCCAGTGGAGTCCAGAATCTGGATCCCAACTCGCCCTAATAACCCAAACGTCCCAACCGTGCCGGCATTCCTTCCATGGTTAGGAGGACAAGAGCCTACTAACAACAGATGGTTACCATCCACCTCGAGTCACATGAAATGGTGTATCCCTCACAGTAACCGGCCGTTCATTGAAGGTAGAACCACAACAAGGGACGATAGCACAACGACGGACCAAGAAAACGGAACACCAAGAGCTGAGCGCACTTCCCCGCATCGGCCGATCGGGGAAGTGGGCCGGACAGATGCAGAATACGAGGAGGAAGACAAAGAAGCAGAGGGGGTCAATGACCCGAAGAGAGAGGACAACGATCAAGAGAAATAAATAAGGAGCGCGATTTCGCTCCACCCCATAAACTAGTCGCGGACTGTGATATCACCCACCCGCAAAGAATGAGCGACCTAGTAACAGCGTTACTCAGCATTTATTTTCGCAAAAACAATATTCAATAGTCACAACAATAATCATGCCCTGCCAACAACATTGTGAAATGAAACGGCTCAACCTTCATTTGAAAGACATAAGGCTTGACAAAGTGGAGACCTTGAGAGAGATTTTCGAGGTCACAGTTGAAATCGGACGTGACTATCCTCACCGGAGGGAAGAAATGGACCGAAGCAAAGTCGAATTGATAGATAAAATAACTAAAGCAGTCTCAGAATTACTGATCACCGAGGAAGAAATAGTCAGAGGATGCACCACGTGCCGAGATGAATAGTATCCCCCCAAACAAACTAACAGAATCCCAGAACACCCCTAAACGCGGTGCCATCTTCCAACGACATGTGGCTGGCAACCTGGTCTGAAGAAAATGACATCAAGAAATGACGACGTCGAGTGGCCGGAATTGTGGCAGAAAAACCAGTCGCTTGGAGTCTCACCGTGTACTTACATCAACTTGGATGATTAACATCTTCTCCATGTATGCATTTTATCTAAACGGGATGCTGTATGTAAAATAAATTCCTGGTCTCCAGGTACAGTCCTCATATATTTCTTGCCATAAATGACAGTTTTGACATTAAATTGAAAATTATCAAAATTGAAAGTTGCCAAAATTGAAAGTTCCAAATTTAGAAAGTTGCCG
>ERZ887851.2855-NODE-2855-length-13104-cov-10.459346_pt1 | contig 13104 bp, 15 predicted proteins | sample MGYA00521100_ERZ887851 | MGnify/ENA primary metagenome ERZ887851 (study PRJEB32303, sample SAMEA104408602) | aquatic metagenome | biome: Brackish water; feature: Pelagic; material: water | place: Baltic Sea | collected 2014-06-06T16:11:00 | depth 11,444 m ...
ACTAACAATATTATCGGGTTCTGAATGGACACCAGAAGAAACTCCTTAATGATATGTCAGTAGTAGGAGGACCAAGATTTGGTGACCCATTTTCAATGGATTTTGATGGGACTGATGAGTATTTACAAACAGTAAGTACTTTTAACACATTAGATAATGAAACACAGTGGACATTATCTTTTTGGATTAAACCAAACACATTAGTATCTGAACCATTATTTAGGTTAACAACAGGTACAGGTACATTTTTTGCGTATGTAAGAAATACTGGTATAATAGACACTAGTTACCCAAATGATTCTAGTTTTACTAGAAGTACGGGAACCTTATCAGTAGACGATTGGTCACATGTTTGTATTAGACATGATGGTACTACAGGAAACAGGTACTCAATGCATCAAGTTTGGATTAATGGTGTGGAAGTTGACACATCAAATTATTTTGGTGCAACTAATTTTGGAACTTCTTCTAGTGTGTTAACTATAGGTTGGAATATCACCACAACTTGGGCGGATTATAAATTAAATGAGTTGGCGGTTTTTGTTGGGGATGTTAGTCCTTTAGAAATATATAACCAAAACAACGGTAAACCAGGTGACTTAGATAAATTCTCAACCAAACCAACAAACTGGTGGAGAATGGGTGAATTAGGTATTTGGGATGGTAGTCAATGGACATTACAAGATAAAATGGGTAATTTAAATTTAGAAAGTAATAATATGGATGAAAATAATAGGGTATTAGATACTCCTTAAACTAAATTTATAATATTTATTAATAAAAGATAGATTATGTCAAATGAACTAGTAATAAGGAATGGGTTAATAACTAAAGGAGATTCAAATCTAAGTGGCTTAATAAAAAACACCGGGTTTGTTAATGTTAGTTCTGCCTCAGCCGATACCTCTAACGTTTCAATTATGAAAGTAAGTGGTACGGGTGGAGCGGAAAGCTGGCAATTAGCGGATGGTATTGATGGTCAAAGATTAACTATGTATTGTAATAATTTTCCTGGAGGTCGAGTAACAATAAGCCCAGTATCTAGTTCAGGTTGGTCAGCTTTTGAAATTACCGCGATTGGTGATTGCATAGATTTAATATATGATTCTACAGCTGGTTGGGTTATAACAGGTAATAGAAATGGTGCAATATCTTAATAAATTAAACTTTTTTAATTGAATTAACCCTATTGCTAGATATTTATCAATAAAAGCAATATGTCATTAATAATCAACGAAGCAGAAAAATCAAAAATATTTAGACAAGTAAAACATAGATTAGGTGCTCCAATGAGAAAGGTTGAATTGGAGGATGAGACTATGACAACTTTACTTGAGATTTCAATAGAAGACCATTCAGCTTACATTAACGAATGGTTAATAGAGGCACAGTGGTCATCTGTGTATGGTAAAGATATATCTATCACAGATTTAACAAAATCTTTAACAACAAGAGAATTAAGTTATGAAGATTCTTTTACTTACGCTTACTCTAAAATTGTTGGTTTACAAGCTAGAGGTCCTTGGGAATTAAAACAAGATTACGTAGAAATAGAAACAGGTAAACAAGTTTATGAAATACCTGCTTGTAGAGAAATAAATGAAGTTTTATGGATAACACCACCGACTATAGATAACGCACTTTACTCTAGTTTTGGGTTTGGTGATTATGGTGGTTTTGGTGGAGGTTTCGCTCAAATGCCTTTTGGAGGTGCTGGTGGTGGAGCTGGATATGGTGGTTTCTTTTTGGCTTCATCGTATGATATATTAAGTAGAGATGCTGATTTTGACCTTAAACAAAGAATAATATCTGGTGATTTAATTTATAAAATTACAGCTGGAGCTGATGGAAAGAAATTATTACACCTCCTCCCACCACCTGGCTCAAGAATATCTTTTGGTTTACCTGGTTTAAGTAATGGTATTGATGCAACTGGTAGCAGGGTTTGGTACCACTACTATGAGGCTTGTGATGAAGATAGACAAAGATGTTTAAATGAAAATAAAGACATTATTAAATTACCTTCAGATGTACCAGTAGAAGTGGTTAATTTTGACGAATTAAATACACCATCAAAACAATGGGTAAGAGATTATTTTACGGCTATGTGTAAAGAAACTTTAGGTCGTGTTAGAGGTAAATTTGGTGGTAGTTTAGGTGTTACTGACGCTGAGGTTACAATGGATTATGATTCTCTTTTGGGTGAAGCCAAAGAAGATAAAACAGCTTTATGGGATAGACTTAAAGAACGTCTTGAAAGACTACAACCAGATAAGATGTTAGAAAGAAAAGCTAATGAGGCTGAAAACCTCAATAAAACATTACAGTTTAGACCTCTTGGTCATAACTGGAACGTAATATAATTTTATAAAATGCCGTTTTTAACAAGACCTCATTTTGAGGATAGACAAATAGTACAGTATGGTGAAGATTCTATACAACTATCGGGGTTAACTAAAATAGCCCCAACCATATTAAATTATGTTGGTTCTACGACTGGTGAAACTACTGTAACCATAAACAATATTACGGGTTACCTAAATGGTCAAAGACCTTACGGTTTAAAAGTAGAACCAGCGAAAGTAACTATAAGTGGTACAACAGGTACAACAACACAAAATGTCACTGGTTTTGTTTTAAAATCAGCAGACCCTTTTGGTTCAGTCGAATGGGCGCCAATAAGTGGTATTAGTTTTTCACTTTCGGCGTGTACATCACCCCTTTACACAGAAATAATAGAGGCTTGTGGGGGACCAACAAGACCGATTTATGTTTCTGCTGGTAGGGTTGAGTTTGATAATGGTAGTGGTTCACCAAAAACTGTGATTAACACTAATTTAGGTAGTCTTGGTATTGGAACAGGAATATCACCAAGTGAAAGATTACATGTTAGTGGGGGTGATATGTTAGTGGAGACTTCTAATGGGAAATTTTATACTGATTTAGATGATTCTGTTGGTGCAGTAACTAAACTTTCAGGTGGCACCTCAAGCCTAACTAGAATGTCGGTATTAAGTCCACCTGATGGTGGTATAGCGATAGGTCATAGAGGTTCAACTGAAGGTTCACACCCTGGTTATGGAAAACAAGGGGATGGATTTGTGTATTCCTCAATTGACCAAAACGGTTTGAATATTATAAGTCAACCTGGTTCAGGGACAGATGATTATATTAGATTTTTTGTTGGTCAAGCTGGGGGTGCGGCAGGAACACCTGATTTATACATACAAGGTAGTGGAACAACTAGAGGTAATGTGGGTATCAATACAGGTTTTCCAACAGAAAAACTACATGTAGAAGGTTCTGTTAGAATTGTAGATGGGACAGAACAAAATGGTTATGTACTTACATCTGACGCAGATGGTGTTGGGAGTTGGTCCCCATCAGGAACTTTCACAGGGAATACATCAGCAAGTTGTATAACAGATTTATACGTGAGTAACGTTTACGGTTGTTCACCAATTACAGTACATAATAGTATACAATCTAGTAATTCTTCAGCTACTGGTACAACATCATTTGCTTTTGGGGAAAACAATAAAACTTTCGCAACTTCAACATTTGCTTTTGGTACAAATTTAAATGTAAATGGTGAACGTTCTTTTGCTGGGGGTGGTATTGATAATACTTTAGGTAGTGGTACTGATAACGCTATTATAGGTGGTGACACAAACGCTATTGGTAATGGTAACGACTCTGTTATAATTGGTGGTACTAATAATACTATTCTACCTGGTGTCCAAAGAGCTGTAATTTTAGGTGGTCAAAATATTACTGCTAATAAAAATGATACGGTACTTATGAATAATCTAGGTACATCCAATTCATCAACAATGGCCGGTTTAACTGTTAATGGTGGTAACCTTGTAATAGCTGATGAAATGGTATTATCTAGTGGTGTTGTTACTACAGGTAGTGTTGCTGCACCAGGTCCAACAATAACAGGTAAAACTACTTGGATACTTAATCTAACAGGAGCTAACACATCAGCTTTACCAAACGCTAATGGGGCAGGACAAAGATTAGCTGTCTACATAAGAGCTGGCGGAGGTGGTGGTAATAGTATGACAATAACACCGGCAACACTTAACGGTTATTCAACAATAACACTTACTAATAATGGTGAATCGGTAGATTTAATTTATGATTTTACTTCTGGTTGGACTGTTATTGGTGGTAATGGATTTATTTTAGCGTAAAATGGGAATTAATAACTACTATTTCAATAATATCGGAGCTCGTTTATGGGATGTAGATAATCAAGATTTTTGGTTATCTTCTGATAATCAAGGGCAATGTTTAGACTACATACCAATATGTGTTGATGGTGGTGATATTATTGAGGACGGATTAGTTATTTGGTTTGATGTTAATAATAGTGGGACAACCATAGACGGTTCTTCATTGAAATCTTTAGTTACTTGGAAAGATTATGAAATTAAATATACTTCTGGAACAACTTCTAATTGTGGTTGTTATGTACCATTAGAAAAAAACCCAACAGGAATTACTTCTTGTGATTGGGGACTGACTGGTGTTGATAATGGTCGGTTTGACAGGTTATCTGGGATAACTTTTACTTTAACATCAGCTGATACAAAGGTTATCTTATATCCAGTCACGGGTTATACGGTAAGTGACGCTACTTCTATCGGTACAAAAGGTAAATATGATTACCCCTGGACTTTTAGGACCGGTTCAACAACAACTGATGGTTGTTTAGTTGGTAATACTATTTGTTTGAGTGGTGGTTTTTATCAAGGATTCTTTAAACTAGATTTAGAAAACCCAAACCCAATAGAGTTCACATCAAGTACTGTTAATAAATGTGATAAAAAAGAGATAACAACAAACTATCGTGATGTTGACCCTAACGCTTTAACTTATGATTTAGGTCCTTCTGATTTTGATTGTGACAATGCTAATGGTGGGTGGTCAATGGAGACTTGGATTAAATGGGATAACTCTTTTTGTTCGGGTTCAACAGGTAATACTTTAAATGATAATTTTACTGGTAACACAAATTTCTTTTTCTATATTGGTACAAGAGCTGAAAATAAATTTAGAAATGTATTTTCAGGTGAGACAGGTTTATATACCTGTGATGGTATTATACCACTTTCACCCGAAGAAGACGAACCAACAGTTAGTACTAAAGACGGTCAGAGTTGGTTCTCAATTAGTTCTTTTGGTAGGTCTAGTTGTAGTCCGTGTAATAGTAAAACAGCTACAACAGTTACAGCCACAACTTATTGTGATGAACTATCTGAAAACGCTTTAGGTTTTAGGTTCACACCTGATGGCAGAATAGGTTATAGAAAAATGACAGTGTCTGGTTATAACTATTGGTGTGGTGACAGTGGTTTAACTGGGGGTAGTCATTATATGATAACCGGAACAACAATGGAAGAAAAATACTCACCAAACTTTTCAATAAGTGGTAACACCGATAAGTGGTATCACATTGTGGTAACTTATTCACAAAATAGTGTTAAAAATGGTTTACCAGCCGGAACTCTTAGATTTTGGGTTGATGGTAGGGTAGTTTATAGGGTAGAAAATTTTATAGGATTAAAATTAAGACCTTTAAACGAATACAGTTCAAAACAATTAGGTGTACCATACAATATTTCGTGGGGTGGTGGTTCACAAGGTTTATTAGAGTCCCAAACATTTGGTGGACCTGACCCAGAAGACCAAAATCTAAATATAGCAACTTACTTTACAGGAACTTTTGATGGTGAATTATCTCAGTTAAGATTTTACGATAAAACGTTAAATTTAATGGAGATAAGGAATAATTTATACGCTGATTGTAACAGATATTGTGTTAAAAATACTTTTGGTGGTTCACAAATAATACAACCTAGTGTTCCTTTTTGCGGAAACTGCACTTAACTAGATATTTATAATTGATATGGCACAAAATTTTTACATAAGAAAAAACTCAGAACTACCAATTCTAAAGATGAAGGTTAATAATGATGGTAGAAATGACTATAAAAAGATATTTGAAGGTCTAGAAAATGCCGCTGTAACCTTTTCTATGAAAGAAATGAATTGTAACTCTTGTAGATGGAAAGTTTTTAATAAACAAGCTTTGATAATTCCCGTTGATTCCGAATGTGGGACAAAACAAGAGTACTACATAGGTTATAAATTTAGTAAAAAAGAAACAAATGAAGCTGGTATCTATAAAGGGGAGTTTAAAATAGATTTTCTAGACGATGGTTGTACTTTAATAGTACCCATTAGAGAAGACCTAATTATTAATATTCTAGATAGTCAAACAATGAGTAGGATTATTTGTTAAATTAAAAACCCCCAATAAAGGGGGTTTTTATCTTTCTACTTAACACTATCAATATCAACTGTTACATCACCTTTAGAGTAACCAATCTTAATTGTATCACCTTCTTTAAGGTCACCATCTAACATTCTTTCGGCTATAGGGTCTTCAACATATCTCTGAATAGCTCTGTTTAATGGTCTAGCCCCATACTTTTCATCATAACCAGCTTCAACTAAATAGTCTCTAAGTTTAGTGGATACTTTGATTTTGTAACCCATTTCTAACATTCTTTCTTTTAGTTCACCTAAAGGGATGTCGATAATTTTCTTAATATCATCCTTATCTAATGACTTAAATATAATAATATCATCTAGTCTGTTTAAGAACTCAGGTGAAAAAGCCTTTTTAACAGATTCCTCAATAACATTATTTCTAATATCCTCTAAGTTATCAATTTTAGCTTTTGTACCAAAACCTACACCTGTACCGAAGTCTTGTAATTTTCTTGCCCCAATGTTAGAGGTCATAATGATTAAAGTATTTCTAAAGTCTACCTTTCTACCCAAACCATCGGTTAGGTGTCCTTCATCTAATACTTGTAACAATATGTTAAATACGTCTGGGTGTGCTTTTTCAACCTCATCTAATAACACAACTGAATAAGGTTTTCTACGAATTTTTTCAGTTAACTGACCACCTTCTTCATACCCAACATATCCTGGAGGTGCCCCAACTAATTTAGATACCGCGTGTTTTTCCATGTATTCTGACATGTCTACTCTAATCATAGAGTCTTGCGTCCCAAACATCTCTTCAGATAGTTTTTTAGCTAAGTGAGTTTTACCTACACCTGTTGGCCCTAAGAATATAAAAGAACCGATTGGTTTTTCGTGACTCTTAATACCCATTCTATTTCTTCTAATAGCTTTAGATATTTGTTCTACAGCTGAATCTTGTCCAATAACCTTAGTCATAAGTATTTTAGCCATATTTTTAAGTCTAGTTAAGTCATCTTGTGAAACTTTAGAAACAGGGATACCTGTGACCATTGATACTACATTAGCGACATCTTCTTCTGTTATTTCTTTTCTAACAGTATTTAATTCATTAGACCAAACCTCAGTTTCTATTTCTAAATCTTCTTTTAACTTTCTTTCCTCATCACGAAGTTTAGCGGCTTCTTCATATTTCTGTGCCTTAACAACGTCAATCTTTTTTTGGTCTACCGCAACAATATCATTTTCCAATTTTAAAATGTGTTTTGGTGGTTTTAGGTGTACTTGTGACCTTGCTCCAACCTCATCTAAGATATCTATAGACTTGTCTGGTTGTTCTCTGTCGGTAATGTATCTATCCGCTAATTTAGCACAAGCCTCTATAGCCTCAAGAGTGTATATTACTTTGTGATGGTCTTCATATTTATCTTTAATATTTTCAAGAATAACTAGTGTATCTTCAAGTGATGGTGGATTTACTGTTACTTTTTGGAATCTTCTTGTTAAAGCCCCATCCTTTTCAATATTTTCACGAAACTCGTCAAGAGTGGTTGCCCCTATACATTGTATTTCACCTCTAGCTAAAGCCGGTTTAAGTATATTTGACGCGTCTAGAGCTCCTGAAGCATTTCCAGCTCCCATCATTGTATGTATCTCATCAATAAACAAAATAACATCAGTAGTTTTTTCTAACTCCTGCATAATACCTTTAAGTCTTTCCTCAAATTGGCCTCTATATTTAGTACCAGCAACTAACAAAGCCAAATCCAACCCAATAATCCTTTTACCAAATAAAATTCTAGGACATTTTTTTTCTGTTATTTTCAAAGCCAAACCTTCAACTATAGCCGTTTTACCTACACCTGGTTCACCAATTAAAATTGGGTTATTCTTTTTTCTTCTTGATAGTATTTGTGAAACTCTTTCAATTTCTTTTTCCCTACCAATGATAGGGTCTATACCACCTCTCATAGCGATTTCAGTAATATCCCTACCAAAATTATCTAGTATTGGTGTTGCTGATTTTTCACCACCTTTTTTTGATTTTATTTTTCCCATTTCTTCGTAATCGTCTGTTATACTCATATTTATTTCTTTTTTAATTTCAAGTAATGTATTTTTAAAATTTTTATAGTCAATACCTTGGTTTTTTAAAACTTTAGTACAATCTAATTCTTTGTCTTTTAGGATAGCTAATATTAAATGTGTTTCATATACTTCACTATCACCCATTTTGTCTAGTTCTAATTCAGAAACACTTAACATCCTTTTAGAACTTTTACTCAAAGATAGTAATTTTTTTTTAATTGTAGGACTTTTTATTTTTAATCTTAAAAAAGCTTCTATTTTCGAATTTAATTCTTCACAATCGATACCCATTAAATCTAGAATTTCTATAACCTCATTTTCAGAATCATTTAAAATAGCCATCAATACGTGGTCGGGTAATATTTCTACACAACCTAGTCTATCCGACTCTTTATAAGCCTCTTTTAAGATTATCCTTATCTTTTCATTAATAGGTTTCATTCTCTCAAATATAGTAACAATTTACCATTAAAACAACCCCATTTACTTTTTTTAAATATGTTTTTATTTTTATAACAATAATTTTATTAAAAAAATAATGTATGAATTTAAATTTAACACAATATTGTCTTAAAATAAAACTAATAATTAAAAGTACCCCTTATGACGATGATGAGTTTGGTGGTACATATAAACTTGATTTTGAAAATGCACTTTATCGTATAGATGGTGGTCACATGATAATTGAAGTACTTGAAGACGGTGATGTTATTGGTCAAGTGTTTGAATTAAAAACAATTAAATCTTATAAAATATGTCAGTAATAAAAAGAACAGAAAAAGAAAACGGTATTATAGAATGTTTAATAGATTCTTCTAACATTTTGTTATCAGAATACAATAAACCTAAAAAAACACTAAAAATAACATTTAAAGCCGGAACACAATATCTATACAAAGAAGTGATAGAAAGAGATTATGTTAGGTTTGAAGTTTCTGAAAGTCAAGGTTCAGTATTTAATAAAACAATGCGTAAATATGAGTTTGATAAGTTAGAAAAGGTAGATACTACGGAATTATTGGAACAAATAAATGAACAAAAAGGTAGTTAAGCTTTTGTATAAGCTAAAACTTCCATTACTTCCATACAAGGTGGTTGAGCTTCAGAATTACTCATTGTGTCTATAACAAATATGGGTCCTTCAGTGTGTACTATATATTGGAGTATTTTTTTATCTTCACCGTAACCTAAAAATTTAATATTAACATTTTCAAAACCATATCCCATAAGTTTTTTATTTATTAAAGTTTTAATACCTTCACCTGTACAAGGAATATCTTTAAGAACATTAGCTAATTCAATAGCACTAACCTCGTTAATTCTAGATTCAGTTAATTTTTCTAATTGTGACTCAGTTAATTTAATTATTTTTTTCACTTTTTCTTCTTTTTTTATTTTTTTTATCTTTTGGTTCTGACTCTTCTTTCACTACCTCAACTAAAGATAGTTTATCATTTAACAAATCTATAGTTTCTTCTAGTGATTTAATTTTACTGGTATATAAATTAACTAAATCTATTTTTTCATTTGTTAATTTTTCTCTAATCTTTATTAAAGAATCACCTAACTTAACTAATATTTCTTCTTTTATTTTACATTTAGATAAAGCTAATTCTAATTCTTTCTTAGTTAATTGTAGGTTAGCATCAATATCTTCAATTCTTTTAACCTTTTTATTAATAAAGTATTGTTCTTGTTTTATTGTTTGTTCTAAAGAATCCATAACAAACATCTTTTGTTTATTATTTTCTCTTATTCTACCAATCTTACCGTCAGCATAAGATAATAAACTATCCGTTTTATTTATGACCTCAACATAATGTTTAGTCTTAACCTCTTCTTTAACCTCTATTGTTTTACCACAAGAGAATAAAACTGTTATGGATAATAAAATTAATTTATACTTAAACATTCTAATAACTTTTCATTTATTTTATCTAGTTTTTCTTCTAGTTCTTGTTCTTCTACTTCTAATCTCTCAATTCTAGTTTTATGTTCTTTTAATTGTTCTGAATGGACTGCTTTATTGTCTAAATAAAGATAACCAACAACAATAACTAATAAAAAAGCTATCGCTGCTACAGGGCTTTTTTTGAATTGGTCGAATGATACTGGTAATTTCATATTTTTTGTTTTTTAATTATCGTAGTCTTCATCGTAATCTCTAGGGTCAAAACCAGATTGTCTTTTTTCGTATTCTTCTGATTCTAAACCTGATTCATATTCCCGACCTTCTTCAAACCCTTTATTATATATTATTGATTTTTGTTTTTTTATCTCATCTTCACATTCTCCCCTCATATCAATTTTCCCATCTTCATAACCTTCCTCATAACCATCGACTCTAGCATCTTCAATTTCATCTTCAATGTCATATCTAGCATCCCTTCCACCATCATACTTACCTTCTCGATAACCCTCATTGTGACCCTCTTCCCAACCTATTTGTTGGCCTCTATCTCTACCATCATCATGAATACTATCAGATAATTCATCTAATACTTTAACCATCTCATCCACTTTATCTTCAGTTAAAGCTAAACGATAAATAAAGTCTACTAATGTATCCATATTTAACCATCTTTCACTAATAAAGTAACCATACTCCTGTAAAACACTTAATTTACTAGCAATTTCACTTTTTGACAGAGGGTTGGTATCTTTAACCCAATCAAAGTCATTTTCTTCTTTTAATATTTTCTTAATTAAATCTTTCATTATCATTTAATAAATATCACGATATTTATGAATATGGACATAAACGAGAAAGAAATTGAAGACGCCACTAGGAAGATAGATTTATCGGGTTTTAAAATGCAGGATGAACTTAATCCTAAGATATGGGACAAAGAACAAAAAATGAAACCTGATGTTAGAAAGACTCTTTTAAAGATTGCTGATGATTATTTTGAATCCTTAGATTTACCTGGGGTAGATATTGAAGATGTTACTATGACGGGTTCTTTAGCTAACTATAATTGGTCTAAATACTCTGATGTAGATTTACACATTGTGGTAGACTATAATGATATCCCCGTAGATAAAGAACTAGTGATGGATTTTCTTAAATCAAAAAGTTCTAATTGGAATAAAGAACATGATGTAAAAATTTACGGTTATGACGTAGAATTATATGTCCAAGACATAAACGAAGAACACCATTCTACAGGTGTTTATTCCATACTAAAAAACGAGTGGGTGACTAAACCAAAAAAGAAAAAGATATCAATTAATGATAAGTCTGTTAAAGAAAAATCAAATCGTTTTATGGATAGGGTTGAGGAGATTTATGATGAAATGAGTGAGGTTAGTAATCAAGAAACTATTAATCGTGTAGAAAAGTTAACAGAAAAAATTAAAAATATGCGTCAATCAGGCTTAGAGTCTGGTGGTGAGTTTTCTGTTGAAAACATTGTGTTTAAAGTTTTAAGGCGTAATGGGATGTTAGATAGGTTATATGATATTAAAACTGTTGCTTATGATAAATCCGTTACCTTAGAATCTACAATTATGAATGAGAGGTTGGTGGATAAAATAAAAGACATTAACCCAAAAGACTATATGGAAAAAATTTCTAATAGTTTTAAAAAATTCTTAGAGGGGTTAAAACAAGAAAGGCAAGAGACTAAAGAGGCTTACGCGTTATTGGTTAATTCTGTTAAAAACAATAAGAAATTAACAAAAGAAGAGAGGAAACAAATAGGTGACCAATTAAAGGACACACTTAAGTTAGCTGGCTTTACGGCAGCGTCAATATTACCTGGTGGTATAATATATCTACTACTAGCAAAAACAACAAAACTTAAAAAACATATGTTACCTTCAGCTTTCTTAGAAGAATCTAAGTAATTTAAACAATAACAAACATATTTATATAGAAAAAGAAATTATGGATAGTTATTCGGTATTACACTTACCAGGGGACGCGATATACTCAGCATACACTTATTATCAAATATATGTTGCTGATGGTGGTACCCTAATATATAAAGGGGTTACGTTACCCCCACCAACAAACGGACCTACAATATTAAACTTAATTGTTGATTCACCTACAGTTGCTACTGGTACAAATATTGCCTTTTTAGGTAAGAAAAGACCTGAAGCTTACGCTGAAGGACCTCCAGGGCAAGGTGGTGTTAACACAGATGGAACTTGGAGTATAAAGTAAAAAAATAAAATAAAATAAAATGAGAAAAAGTACTTTAAAAAGAATGTTGGAGTTGTCTGATATTAAACCTGTTATAAAGGAAAGTAAAATGTCACATTCTAATTTTGAATTAGTTAAATCGTCTGTTGATGGTAAAACTTATGCTATAGTTAGAGAAAGTAATAGATATCATATAAAAGAAACTAAAACAAAAGAAAACTTAATAGAGTCTGATTTTGATTATGTAGGTGGTTATATGAATAAGATGAAAAAATCTTTTACATCTTTTAGTGACGCTACAAAACATTTAAATTTAATGTTTGAAGAAATTAATAATCATTACGATACGGAGTCTAATAATATTTTAGAATCTGATAATGTATTAGCAGAAAAAAAGTTTGTACTAAAATTAAATAAAAAGAAAACTACTAAACCTACTCCAGTTGATGAACCATCTTCTGAAGAAGAATCTACCGAAGGTGGTGATGAAGAATTTGATTTTGGTGGTGATGAAGAATCTACCGAAGGTGGTGAAGAAGAATTTGATTTTGGTGCCGAAGAAGAAGGTGGTGAAGAAG
>ERZ887851.2859-NODE-2859-length-13095-cov-5.879218_pt1 | contig 13095 bp, 12 predicted proteins | sample MGYA00521100_ERZ887851 | MGnify/ENA primary metagenome ERZ887851 (study PRJEB32303, sample SAMEA104408602) | aquatic metagenome | biome: Brackish water; feature: Pelagic; material: water | place: Baltic Sea | collected 2014-06-06T16:11:00 | depth 11,444 m ...
CCTTCCGAAGAAAGTGCTTTGATGAGGGTGTCAATATTTCTCTGGACATCAAATAAAAGCAAGCGTGTCGTGGCAGATGAAAGCGCCTGTTCGAGTACTTCTTCTTCTCGAATTGCAAAAATATCATGCTTGTTTGCCCAGTTTTCACTTAGACTGTATTTGTTCACGAGCATATTTGCTGCTCTGGTTTGAATTTCAGGGGAAGTGTCTGTGAAAAAGGACTGTGTTGATGGCAAAGTTCCCTCATCCAAACTCTGCTTATATCTAGATAAAATATAATTTGTAGAATCGTTCTCCATTTCAAGGTTGTGGGTCTCAATGCGGTGAACCAAGAGCTCTGCGAATGTAACTTCTGTAAACGATGTAGGCGCTGAGGCGTCTTTTGTCTCACCTTTGTTTGCACCTTCTTCTGCCTGGTCAGATTCAATCTCGACATTCACTAAAACCTCACCATGTTCTAGTAAAAGTTTAATAATTGTGTCTTCTAGCATATCCCGCTTTGTGCGAACTCTTGCGGGAATCCCTGGCGCCAAATCTTCCGAAACATCCTGTGTGGGGTGTTCCGTTCCTGGAAGAGGTGCAGAGGGAGGAGGTCCACTTGAAGTAGAGCCTGACTGGGTAGGTCGCGTTTGAGAAGATCTTTTTGCCTCTTTGTGAAGTCGCTTCTGAATCTCCTTTGCAACTTCAGCTTGAAGCAAGTCTTCTGGCAACTTAATTCGTGCAGCTGTCGCTTGGATGTAAACCGATCGTTGAATGGCGTCTGGAACGCAGGCGATAGATTCAACGATGCTGTGAACGAGTTCTGAGCGTTTTTGTGGATTATCTCCAGCTTCTTTGCTTAGGAAGTCTGACTTAAATGCGAGGAAGTCTAGCGCATCTTCTTTGATGAATTTCTGGAATTCGCTCGAACTGACCTTCTTTGAATAGCTGTCTGGATCGTCGCCATCTGGAAAGGTGACAACCTTGACATTCATCCCCTCTTTGAGTAGAATATCTATGCCCCTTAAAGCAGCAGTCACACCTGCTCGGTCTCCATCAAAAAGGACTGTTACGTTTTTTGTGAAGCGGCGTATGAGGTGAGTTTGGGGTATCGTAAGCGCTGTACCACTAGAAGAAACAACATTCTCCACGCCGCTTTGGTGCATCGCCATCACATCTGTATACCCCTCAACAAGAAAACACATGTCCTCTTTACTGATCAGAGGCTTCGCCAAATGAATTCCATAAAGCGCCCGCGATTTGTCGTACAGTGGACTCTCTGGACTGTTAAAATACTTGGCGATCTTTTTCTCTGTCTTCAGCGTTCTCCCGCCAAACCCGATCACTCTGCCAGTCACATCCCTGATTGGGAACATCACCCGACCTCTAAAAAAGTCAAATAACTTTCCGTTTTTCTGACTTTTTGAGCTTAATCCTGTTGCAACAAGTCTGTCCTCAGCATACCCCGCACCCAACGCCGCATTTGTAAATACATCCCAACCGTCAGGAGAAAATCCCACTTGGAATTTCTCTATGATCTCATCCCGAAAACCTCTGTTTTTAAAATAGCTCAGACCTACTGCTTTGCCCACATCAGTGTTGAGGAGATTGTCCGTCAGCCATTTCTGAGCCCAAGAAGTAATTGCACCCAGGCTTTCTCGTTCAGTTGAAGCAACGATTTCCTCGGGGGTTTGTTCTCTCTCCTCGATCTCAATATTGTAACGACCCGCAAGAATTCTAAGCGCTTCGGGGTAGCTGACTTTTTCCTGTTCCATTAAAAAAGTCGCCAAAGACCCCCCTTTTCCAGAGCTGAAACATTTGAAAATGCCTTTGCTGGGAACGACATAGAAAGAGGGGGTTTTCTCATTTGTAAAAGGACTCATCCCCCTGAAGCTACTCCCCTGCTTTTTCAGATCCACATAATCTCCTATGACGTCTTCAATGACGGCAGTTTGGTGGATTAATTCGACGGTCTCTTTAGGTATCACAAAAGCGAAGGTAAGAAGGTGAGTTGTTAAACCTTTTTAAAATTGACGCTAGTTTAAAGAAACGATGCTTGAATTGTGGGTTCAGGTGTAATTTGCATGCAATGAGGGGCATTAAAATATCATGGTTGGTGGGCATCATTGCGTTGGCTGTAGTAGGTGTAAGCTTTTTACAGGTAAAATGGCTGAGCAATGCTCTTGAGTTGAGGCAGCAGGTTTTTGACCAAACCGTAGAACAATCCCTCAATACGATTTCACACTGGATCATCGTTGACGCAAAAGAGCTCGAATTATCTTCAGATTCCTCCTCTTTCTATCAAGGACAAGTTCTCCATGCGGATGGTATGCAGAATCAATCCCGCGGGGTGCTTCATCGCATGGAATCGCTCCCTATGGATTCGTTGGTTGCACTGGCGCTTGGGGAAAATGGAATCACTGCCAAGGCCGTGTATGGAGCTTTCGACAGATATGGGCAGCCGGCATACCTCGAAGGGGAGAGTGAGATTTATCGCGAAGATTTAATTGGCAAAGGGTACGAAGTTGCGCTCGGTCCATTGCAATTGCGCGTTTTTTTTCCAAACCTAAAAAAATACTTACTCCAATCTCAATTGGGTGCCTTTGTCTTGTCAGGATTTATGCTTCTGGTCATTGCCATAGGACTCATCTATGTAATGAGGTCGGTGGTAAAATCGAAAGAACTGGTGCGAATTCGCCGGGACTTAATGAACAATCTGACGCATGAGCTTAAGACGCCTATCTCAACAATTGGATTGGCCAGTGAAGCTTTAGGGGACAAAGATTTGGCCCTAGATGAAGAACAAACAAGTCATTATATCGGCCTGATTCGAGGAGAGAATAAGCGGTTGGGAGTTCTTGTTGAGAAGGTGCTTCAGGCAAGTCTTACGGATTCTAAATCAATGAAACTCTATCTGCAACAAGTAAACGTTCACGATGTCATCAAAGAGGTCGTCAGAAACGTGACAATGCAAGTCAGGCGAAAAGGAGGGAAAATCGATCTCAACATTGTGGCGTCTAATCCGATCATTCAAGCCGATAGCATTCATTTGACAAACGTGATTTTTAATCTCATTGACAACGCAATTAAATACTCCCCAGATGGAGCTCAGATCGAAATATCCAGTTCCCAAACAGAAGAGGGTGTCGAATTAAGATTTAGCGACAAGGGTCTTGGCATTCCGAAGGAGTTTCTTGGCAAGGTCTTTGAAAGGTTGTTTAGAGTACCGACTGGAAACGTTCACGATGTAAAAGGATTTGGCCTTGGTTTGAGCTATGTGAAAAACGTAGTTGAACGACATCACGGTACCATTTACGCAGAAAGTGAGCCAAACGCTGGAAGTACCTTTGTTATGAAATTAAAATCCAACCCTACCCTAGAATGAACACATCACCCATTCGAGTTCTCCTTTGTGAGGATGACCCCAATCTCGGAAAACTACTGTCCGACTACCTTAATGCGAAAGGTTTTGCAACAACATGGGCTCAAGATGGTGCCGAGGGATTAAAATTGTACCACCGCGAAACGTTTGATTTCATCATTCTGGATGTCATGATGCCGAGGAAAGATGGGTTTGAAGTCGCGACTGAAATACGCAAGGAAAGCAAACAGGTTCCGATTCTCTTTCTTTCCGCGAGAGGCATGAAAGAGGATACGCTAGAGGGCTTCAAAGCAGGTGCGGATGATTATATGACCAAACCATTTAGCATGGAAGAACTCTTGGTTCGTATCAAAGCAATTCTAAGACGGACAGCATCTCTGCCTCAAGAGGGAGAAGAGGTGACAAAATTCAACATCGGGAAATTCGTGTTTGATTATAACATCCAGCAACTTAGCCTGAACGGCAATGACCATCGCCTCACTACAAAAGAGAATGAATTGCTCTTTTTACTCATCAGGCATAAGAACGGACTGTTAGAACGAAACCACGCCTTATCTGCGATATGGGGAGATGCAAATTACTTCAATGGACGAAGCATGGATGTCTATGTCGCAAAGCTTAGAAAGCACTTAAAAGAAGATGACAGGCTGGAAATCCTTAATGTTCACGGTAAGGGCTTTAAACTCATAGCTCCAGAAGCTTAAAAAGAACTTTATTTTTCGTATATTCGCGCCCTCCAAAACTGGTTGCTCGTGTCTGAAATGATAAAAATTCTTGCTGGTGATTCTTCCCTAAGTTTTGGGAAGCGAGTGGCTGATGCCTACGGCACTGAGCTAGTACCCACCACTACGACTCGTTTTTCTGACGGTGAATTTGCTGTCAGCATTGAACAAACGGTACGTGGAAAGGAGGTTGTGATCATTCAATCTACATTTCCTCCTTCGGACAATCTATTTGAGCTGCTTCTTTTAATAGATGCTGCAAAGCGGGCGAGCGCAAAGCGTATTATCGCAGTCATGCCCTATTTCGGAATGGCTCGTCAGGACAGAAAAGACAAGCCACGTGTCGCAATAGGGGCGAAACTTGTTGCAAACATGCTGATGGCTGCAGGTGTAGACCGAGTCATCACGATGGACCTTCACGCAGATCAAATCCAAGGATTTTTTGAGGTTCCTGTAGATCATTTATTTGGTTCAACTCTTTTCTTAAACCACATTAAAACCCATCTCCAAACAGACAATCTTTGTATTGCCACTCCTGACACTGGCGGAACAAAACGAGCGAAATTCTATTCAGATATGCTCAAGGTCGATATGGCGATATGCTATAAGCAACGAAAAATTGCAAACGAGGTCGCGGAGATGATTATTATTGGAGAAGTGAGGGGGAAGGATGTGATTATCGTCGATGACATGTGCGACACCGCAGGCACGCTCACAAAAGCAGCCGACTTAATGGTGAGACACGGAGCGCTATCAGTGAGAGCAATCTGCACGCATGCTGTACTCAGCGGTCCCGCTTACGAGAGAATTAACGACAGCATCTTAACGGAGTTAATCGTGACAGACACCATCCCACTTAAAGAAGGTGTCCCCAAAGAAAAAATTACGGTCTTGCCTGTGCATGACCAGTTTGCTCAGGTACTTAAATGCCTGATGAACAACGAGAGTATTAGTTCACATTTTATTATATAATTAAACTGTTATGAAAACTGCATCATTGAGCGGTTCTCTTCGCGAGAACGTAGGAAAGAAAGGTTCTTCGGCAATACGCAAATCTGGGTCTATCCCAGGCGTACTATACGGAGGCAAAGACCAAACCCACTTTACTGTGGAAGAAAACAGCATTAACAAGCTCGTATTTAGCCCTGACGTATTCTATATCGAGCTAGATATAGATGGGAAGAAAGTGAATTGCATCTTACAGGATATTCAATTTCATCCCGTTACAGACCGCATCGTACACATTGATTTACTTGAAGTTGTCCCAGGGAAAGAGGTTCGTGTAAACTTACCTCTTCGCTCAGAAGGAACTGCTGTAGGAGTGACAAACGGTGGGCGTATTGCTACGCTATTCCGCAGCGTACCTGTGAAAGGATTAATCGAAAAAATACCCGAGGCAATCACTGTAGATATCTCTCCATTAATCATCGGGTCAACCGTGCGTGTGAGAGATTTGAATATCGATGGATGTTCAATCCTACTCAACGAATCAGTATTGTTGTTCGCTTGTAAGAGAACTCGTCTCGCTGTTGCCGATGAAAATCTGGAGACTGGAGAAGCTGAAGGTGCTGATGAAGGTGCTGAAGGTGCTGAAGGCGCTGAAGGAGAGTCAGAAGAAGGCTCTGAAGGTGGAGACGCATAAAGAAAGCACTGAATTATGAAACACCTCATTATCGGTCTGGGAAATCCCGGCGCAGAATATGAGGAAACGCGTCATAATATCGGATTTAAAGTGGTGGACACTATCGCTGAGGCACACGGTGGAAAATTTTCTACTGAACGCCACGGCGCGGTGTCCACCATTCGTTTTAAAAGTCGAACGTTGGTTTTACTCAAGCCATCAACATTCATGAACCTCAGTGGCAAGGCCCTGAGATACTGGATGGATTCCGAGAAAATACCTATAGATAGAATTCTCGTCATTGCCGATGACATTAATTTACCTTTTGAAAGTATACGGCTTAGAGCCAAAGGAAGCGATGGTGGGCACAACGGCCTGAAAAGCATTCAAACAATTGTAGGAAACAATGTTTACCCTCGCTTAAGAGTGGGAGTTGGAGCGGATTTCGGGATTGGAAGACAAGTAGAACATGTCTTAGGTCAGTGGACGAAAGAAGAGGGGTTGGCACTTCAAGAAGTTCTGGTGAAATCACAAAAAGCAGTAGAAAGCTTTTGTACTCTCGGATTAGAACGGACGATGAATTCGGCAAATACGCTCTGAATAAAAGGCCAAAAGAGCTGCGTTTTATTCGTAAAGGTGATTGTTTCCGATATAGGATATGACGGGATCTGGAAGCAGGTATTGAACATCCTGTTGATTTAATATCGCTTCTCTAATGTAGGTTGAAGAAATCTCAATCATGGGCGCTTTCGTGTACAACACTGCTCTGCTATGTTCAATCTGGTCTTCTCTGGCGACGGGTGAAGAACGGATGCGTCTGGGGTAAATTAACAGTCGATGACGGTCGATGATCTCACTGTAATTTTTCCATTTGTGGAGGTTTTGATAGTTGTCTTCACCGAGGATTACTGAAAAAACGATTTGAGGGAATTTCTCTCTCAGAAAGCGTAATGTATCTACGGTGTAGCTTGGGCGGTCAAGATTAAATTCAACATCTGAAGCAAAGATTGATGGGTTTTCAGAAACGGCCAGCTTCACCATTTGCAACCTGTGTTGTTCAGCAATCATCTCTGTGTTTAACTTAAATGGACTGGACGGAGTTACGACGATCCATACTTCATCTAGATCCGCTCGAATGAACATGTGGTTTGCAATGATCAAATGCCCCAAATGAATTGGATTAAATGAGCCGAAATAAAGCCCTACTTTCCCTGTGTTGGTATGGCCTGTCATTTATTTAGAAAGTCTGTGACGACTTGTTTTGTTTCTGAAATAGCTCTCGCAAGATCATCATTTACAATGCGAACATCAAAATGCTTTTCTTCATTCAATTCAAACACAGATTTTGCCAGCCTCCCGACAATGTTTTTTTCGCTTTCAGTCCCCCGGCCCCTTAGACGTTTCTCTAGGACTTCAATTGAAGGTGGAGCGATGAAGATTGAAAGTGCCGAATCGCCAAAGACCTCTTTTAAGGTCTTGCCTCCGATGACGTCAACATCAAAAACAGGGGTTAACCCTTTTTGCCACATATTCTCAACTTCGGAACAGAGCGTCCCGTAACATGTCCCCTTGTAAACCTCTTCCCATTCGATAAACTCCCCTTTTTCGATTTTAAGGTCAAACTCACTTTGTGTTAAATAATAGTATGACTTAGACGCAACCTCATCTCCTCTTAATTGGCGTGTTGTGGCGCTTATACTAAATCCCAATGAGAGCTCTTCATTCTCCATCAAACTTTTCACCATCGTTGTTTTTCCAGCACCAGAAGGTGCTGAAAATATGATTGCTTGTCCATTTCCCTGCGGAAGGTTTCCTGATGGCATACTAGAGTACGTTTAATACTTGTTCCTTAATTTTCTCTAATTCATCTTTCATTTGCACAACGAGACGCTGAATATCCGCATCGTTTGCCTTTGACCCTAGCGTGTTAATTTCTCTTCCTATTTCCTGCGCAATAAAACCGAGTTTCTTCCCCTGCCCTATCCCATCAGCAAGGATTTCATCGAAGTGATTACAATGCGCTGTTAGTCGTGATCGCTCCTCTGAAACATCCGTCTTTTCAATGTAGAAGATCACTTCTTGTTCAAACCGATTCTCATCTATTTTCGACCTGTCGATTGACTCAGACAGATTTGTTTTGATTCGGCTTTTAATGCGCGCCAGTCTCTCGTCTAAAAGAGGGTCGAGATTGATGGATTCATTGCGAATTGTTTTTATTCGATTGTTAAAGTCTTCGAGCGTTGCCGCCCCTTCTGTTTCCCTAAAAGTATTAAAAGCATCAAGTGCGTTGACAATCAGTTTTTCTACACCAGACCAAACGTCATCATCAAGATGCTCTTGTGGAGACTGAAGTGCATCAGGCATACGAATGGCCATCCCGAGCAAATTCTCTCCTTTCAAACCTGAACCCTCAGCAAGGCTTTCAAGTTGTGTAATGTATGCTTGAACAAGTTTCGTGTTGATCTCGTGTTTGGCTTCGGAAGGATCTTGTTCATAGCTTAGGAAAAAGTCGCACTTGCCACGGATGACACTTTCCCTGAGCAACTTTCGGAGCCCCATTTCTTTTTCTCTAAAAACGGAGGGCATCCTCATGTTTAGGTCAAACTGTTTGCTGTTGAGCGAACGTACCTCAACCGAATACTTCCTATTTCCTATTACACCTTCGGCTTTACCGTAGCCTGTCATGGATCGAATCATAGCGCAAAGATAAGCCGTACCTTTGTCCACTATGCCTAGTATAAAAGAAATTCAAGCGCCGATTGCGGAAGAGATGAAGGCGTTTTCTGGTCATTTCCGAGAAACCCTTCGGTCAGATGTTGCCCTTTTAGATATAATCATGCGTTATATCGTGAAACGGAAGGGCAAACAAATGAGACCTATTTTCGTGTTCCTTTCTGCCAAAATTCATGGCGGGTGTAAGGATAAAACATATACTGCAGCTTCTTTAATTGAGCTGCTACACACCGCTACTTTGGTGCATGACGATGTCGTTGATGAAAGCAATCTGAGGCGTGGATTCTTTTCTATTCAAACACTTTGGAAAAAGAAAGTTGCTGTACTTGTAGGTGATTATTTGCTTTCCCGAGGACTACTCACTGCGGTAGACGCTGAGGCGTTTGACTTGCTAAAACTCACTTCGAAAGCTGTGAAAGAAATGAGTGAAGGTGAACTTTTGCAGATTGAAAAAGCGCGACATCTAAATATCACGGAGGATATTTATTTTGAGATCATCCGAAGAAAAACCGCATCGTTAATTTCTGCGTGTTGCGCCTGCGGAGCTGCTTCGACAGGTGCAAGCCAGGAGCAAGTTGATAAAATGTGGGCGTTTGGAGAAAAAACGGGGTTGGCTTTTCAAATAAAAGATGATTTACTAGACCTGGGAGATGGAAAAAAAACGGGGAAACCTACTGGCCAAGACATCCGGGAGAAAAAATTAACGCTTCCCCTCATCCATACACTTGAAAAGGCCGATCGAAGAACCAGAAAACGGTTGCTTAAACTGGTGAAACGAGCCCCCAAAGATCCGAAGGCTGTGAAAGAGGTGATTCAAGCTGTTACTGAAGGTCCAGGGCTTGCATATGCGAGAAATAAAATGGCCGAATTAAGAAATGAAGCGGTAGAAATGCTTGATGTATTTGAAGATACTGAATCACGGAGCGCGTTAATTAATATGCTTGATTTTACAATTGAACGAAACCGATGAAAACGAAATGGATTGTCACATTATGGATGGTTGTATTTGCAACAATAGGCTGTGGAGACACGGGGTATACAGGCAGGACCGTTGAGGTGACTTCGAAATGGAGCAATGGCAACGTGAAAGAGGAGAGGGTATCTCTAAAAGGGGATACCGTTGAGGTTCTTTCTTATTATGATAATTTTAAGATACAAACACGTGGCAGGGTAGTGAGCAGGGATGGGTCGGATTTGAAAATTGGGTGTTGGGATACATTCTATCCTGATGGAAAGAAATGGTCTCTTAATTGTTTTTCAAACGGAGTCTCTGATGGCATATACAAAACTTGGCACCCAAATGGAGCGGTGAACATTTTGGGACACTACAATCGGGGGTTTGAAACTGGGGTTTGGCAGTTCTCGGACAGCACCGGGGTTGTGGTGAGAGAATTTGATGCAACACCGGGATAAGACATCTCAGGATAAGGTTTTACACATTTTCACGTTGAGGAGAAAACAACTGTCAAGTGAAAGGTGACAGGTGGGTTTTTATCTTGCAGACAGTACGCTTGTGCCCACTTTTTATCTTTACCCTAGAACATCCTCTCTACTATGTTATTAATTAAAACAACTGTATTGCGCATCGCATCTCTCATTGGGACATGTGTCTTGTTTTGCGGAATTGGCATTTTTGCAAATGACGAAGCTTCATCTGAAGACTACATTGACAAATGGAAAAAAGAAGCCGTTTCTCAAATGATCGAATACAACATCCCTGCAAGTATTACACTTGCTCAAGGGATACTTGAAAGCGGAAACGGGGCAAGTACATTGGCTCTGAAGTCTAACAATCACTTCGGAATAAAGTGCCACAGCGATTGGGTCGGCGGCCGAACGTATCATGACGATGATGAAAAAGGGGAGTGCTTCAGAGTGTATGACCACCCCCGAGACAGCTATGAAGACCACAGTAAGTTCTTATTGAAGACCCGATACGCAATGTTATTTGAACTGGATCTTGATGACTATAAGGGGTGGGCAAAAGGGTTGAAAAAATGCGGTTACGCGACGAATCCGGAATACGCTGAAAGACTTATTACAATCATTGAGCGCCACAACTTAAATGTTTTGGATGTAGAAGGAAATGATGCGCTTGCCGAGGTCGGAAAGGGTGAAACAAAGGTTGAAACTGAAATTGTAAAAGAACAACAAGTTATTTCGGACAGACTCGGCTCTGAATCAAAGGCTCGAACAGCCAGAAATACTCCTACAAATAATGGTGGAACTAGGCGAATCAGAACAACTGAACACGGGATTCAATTTGTTTTCGCACGTGAAGGAGATACCCAAAAGAGCTTGGGAAAGGAGCTCGACATGATGCCTTGGCAGTTCCGAAAATACAATGGAGTCTCAAAAAGTCATGTCTTCAATCTGGGGGATAAGATTTACTTACAGCCTAAGAAGAATCATGCTGCATATACTTGGCACACTGTTCGTCAAGGCCAGACACTTTGGCAAATCTCTCAGATATATGGCATTAAAACGTCTGCAATCATTCGTAAAAACAGACTCAATCCGAACGAATCATTGCAAGCTGGCACCAAATTGAGCTTACAATGGCCGTTAAGTAAAGAGGGGGAGCTTCCATGGTACGCGAAGCTTATAACCGCAAAAGAGAGTTGATTGAACGCCGATAAAGTGCGTAAATATCAAATTTCTCTGAACTACCTTAGCAAGGTATTTAATTAAGAGAAAAATGCCTTTTTATCAGCAACTGGGGGATATTCCCAATAAGCGACATGTTCAGTTTCGCAAAAAAGATGGAAGTCTTTACCGTGAACAGGTTTTCGGAACAGCGGGGTTTGTAGGGATCACTTCAATCCTATATCATTACAACAATCCGACGATGGTGAAGGAAGTTCTGGGAAGCGTTGATGTACGACCTGAAATTGCCATCGAATGTAACCTACATTCTAGAAAACTAGAAGGGTTTAATGTCGTCCCAGGAAAAGATTATCTAGACTCTCGAATCCCCATAATGTTCAATTCGGACCTCACCATTGAACTCGCATCTCCTCCGAAAATTGAGGAGGAGGTTTTCTATAAAAATTCCGATCAAGCGGAAACAATTTTCATCCATCATGGAGACGGGGTTTTAGAAACAATGTTTGGGAATCTGGTCTTTGGTAAGGGAGATTATTTGGTCATTCCGAAGGGAATCATTTACCGATTTAAATTCAATTCTGAGGACAACAGATTATTTATCGTGGCTTCTAAAGCTCCTGTTTTCACACCCAAACGTTATCGAAATAATTTCGGACAACTCCTGGAAAACAGTCCGTATTGTGAACGTGACTTCCGAACACCGAGTGAGCTCGTCGTTCATGAAGAGTTGGGGGATTACCTCGTGAAAATCAAGAAAAATGGGTTGATTCACGATTATATCTATGCTGCCCACCCCTTCGACGTTGTGGGTTGGGACGGGTTTTTATTCCCCTATGCATTTAACATCAAAGATTTCGAACCCATTACCGGCCGTATTCACCTCCCCCCTCCTACGCACCAAACCTTTGAAGCTGCAGGGTTTGTGATTTGCAGTTTTGTGCCAAGACTTTACGATTACCATCCTGATTCTATCCCAGCTCCTTACAATCACAGCAACATCGACTCGGATGAGTTGCTTTACTATGTTGATGGAGACTTTATGAGCAGAGTGGGTGTGAAGCCAGGTCAACTTACGCTTCACCCGGCTGGTATTGTTCACGGTCCACATCCCGGGACGATAGAACAGAGCATCGGAAAGAAAGAAACGCCTGAAACGGCGGTGATGGTGGACACATTTAAACCGCTTCATCTCACGCAACAAGCACTCGACTTAGAATATCCCGATTACTACAAATCTTGGGTTAAGAAATAACATAGATATGTCAGAAAAAACAATCCCTCAACTTGACAAGATTCTGCCAGAAGCCGCCGACTTTCTTCCCATACTTGGGACAGATTATGTTGAGTTTATTGTCGGAAATGCAAAGCAAAGTGCGTTCTTCTATATGACTGCTTGGGGGTTTCAGCCTCTCGCATATAAAGGACTTGAAACGGGCAGCAAAGATTCTGTTTCATATGTCCTTAAACAGAATAAAATCGTCCTCGTACTCACGACACCTCTTCGACCTGGAGGTGAGTTAAATCGACATCTTAACGACCATGGTGATGGCGTAAAAACGATTGCACTTTGGGTTGAGGATGCAAAAAAGAGCTGGGAGGAAACCACAAAAAGAGGCGCAAAAAGCGCATTCGAACCTGAGGTTCGAAAAGACGACAAGGGTGAAGTCGTACTCAGCGCCATTCACACATATGGAGAGACGATTCATGTATTCGTAGAGAGACACAATTACAAAGGTGTATTTATGCCTGGGTACCGAGCCTGGAACCCCGAGTACCAACCCGTAGACACAGGACTGTTGTACATCGATCACATGGTCGGCAATGTGAACTGGGGTGAAATGAATACGTGGGGTAAATTTTATGCCGAGGTGATGGGGTTTGCCCAAATCATTTCTTTCGATGACAAGGACATCTCTACAGAATACACAGCGCTCATGTCCAAAGTAATGAGCAATGGGAATGGTCGGATTAAGTTTCCGATCAACGAACCTGCAAAAGGGAAAAAGAAGTCGCAAATAGAGGAATACATTGAATACTATGGAGGTTCGGGG
>ERZ887851.2861-NODE-2861-length-13092-cov-5.923295_pt1 | contig 13092 bp, 11 predicted proteins | sample MGYA00521100_ERZ887851 | MGnify/ENA primary metagenome ERZ887851 (study PRJEB32303, sample SAMEA104408602) | aquatic metagenome | biome: Brackish water; feature: Pelagic; material: water | place: Baltic Sea | collected 2014-06-06T16:11:00 | depth 11,444 m ...
TTCATGACCTGAACTCCTTGTCGTGAGTGCGGCTTCCCAACATGGCGGTTTGCCGGTGGGCGGGCGAAATACCGGTGCCAGGCCCATGGAGGGTGTCTCTACCCTGTCACCAAAGCATAATAAAAATGTAACTCCATTGTCATGCTGCAACCCTAAGATCATTGCGCTTTGACCGAAAACGCCAGGATGTTTGAGTGCTCCTGGCAATTACACCGAAGGGGAGCAAGATGCAAACAACTGGATGGAAAACCGCCCGCAGAGCCATTGCCACCGCTGTGGGCATGACCCTAGCGGGTGCCGCGGTCGCGCAGTCACAGCCTCAGCAGTTGGAGGAAATTGTTGTCTATGGCACCCGAGCGGCGCTGATCAATGCGCTGGAGCGACAGCGCGCCTCCGATAAGGTGTCCAGCGTGGTGGACTCCGATGCTATCGGCAACTTTGCCGACATCAACGTGGCCGAGTCCCTGCGTCGTGTTCCCGGTGTCATGGTGGAGAACGACCAGGGTGAAGGCCGCTACATTTCCGTGCGCGGGATGAATGCCGACCTCAATGCCATGACCATCAACGGCGTCAGCACCGCGTCTCCGGAAAACCGCCGCGGCATCATGCTGGATGGCGTGGCCTCGGACATGCTGGATTCCATGACCATCTACAAAACACTCACGCCCAACCTGGACGCGGATACCATTGGCGGCGCCATCGACCTGGAAACGATCAGCGCTTTCAAGTACGACGGCTTCCACGCCAAGGTGAAGGCTGAGACCTCCTGGAACGAACTGACCAAGGATGGTAACAACCCAAAGCTGGCTTTGGTTGCCACCAACCGCTTCCCCGTGGCTGACGGCGAACTGGGCGTCGCGCTGACTCTCAGCGACCAGAGCCGCCGTATCGTCTCGGAGAATAACGAGACCGGTGGCTGGTCCGATCTTGCCATCAACGATGATTATGAAATGCGCTACTACGACCTTGAGCGCGAGCGCCAGGGCATCGTGCTTAACTTCGACTATCACGCTGCCAGCGGCAGTAAGTACTACGCCCGTTTCTTCCACAATGAATACACCGACACCGAAGAGCGCACCAAGTGGGAAGTACGTAAGGCGTTTGAAGAGGATCCGGTTATTGAGGGCAATATCGCTACTTACCCCTTCCAGCGTGTGGACACCGAATCACGCCCCCGTGTTGAAGTGCGTACCATCAGCTCTGCCCAGTTCGGCGGCGAGTTCGAGCTATCCGAACGCAGCGCCCTGAAGGCAGAAATTTTCGGTTCCGAGGCCGAGCAGGACGACACCGACAAGTGGAACGTCATTTTCCGCAGCGCCCAGCTTGACATCCCGATGACCTACGACAACAGCAATCCGAAACAGCCGGTGATCAACTTTGCCCAGGAGTTTTACGACCCCGCTGCTTTCAGGTTGAATGCTTTTGAGTATGAGGATGCGTTGACCACGGATCGTGACCTCGGCTTCAAGCTGGACCTGACCTACGCCCTGAACGACCGCACCCAACTGCAGTACGGGCTTAAGTACCGCGAGCGGGAAAAGGATAATGATTTCAACTTTTGCGGCTACGATCCGGTAAACAGATCGACCCTGGCGGATTACCCCAATCAAGAAATCGGTGACTACTTTGGCAACCGCCACGGCCCCGCACCGACGGTGGCAGGCACCCGTGCTCTGATTCCCACCCTCGGTGACGGCGTGTTTACCCTGTCCGATGGCACCACCTGCCGCGCCCCAGGCAGCAACTGGGAGATGAGCGGTGACGAGGACGTAGAGTCCATCGCCGCGGACTGGTACACCGACGAAGATGTTCTGGCGGGTTACCTGATGGCGACCACCACCACCGATTCCGTGACCTGGATCTACGGCCTGCGTTATGAAGACACCAAGGCGAGCTACTCCGGCAAGCAGTACGACGGTGATGCCTTCGCTGGCCCGGTGTCTTTCGATAACGACTACGATTTCCTGGCACCTTCGCTGAACGTCAAGATTGAGCTCAACGATGACCAGGTGCTGCGCCTCGGCGTGTTCCGCTCTCTGGTCCGGCCCGGCTTTGGTGAATCTGCCGCCGGTGCCGAGATTAACCTCGAAGACGACGAGATTTCCGGCGGCAACCCGTTCCTGGACCCCACCGCCGCCTGGAGCTTCGATGCCAGCTTTGAGTGGTACATGGGTGACGCCAGCTTCCTCGGTGCGGGCCTGTTCTACAAGGATATCGAGGATGCCATCGTTGAGGTGGACGCCGCCGACATCTTCCTCCGTGGCCGGACCTGGAATCGGGGTGAAACCTTTATCAACGCCGGCGACAGCAGCATCTGGGGCGCCGAGTTCTCTTACCAGACAGCTTTCGACAACGGCTTTCTGCTTGTCGTGAACTACACCTACGCCGATGGCGAGACGGACCTGCCCGCCGACTCTGCCTACGGTGAACGCACTATCCCCTACTTCAAGCAGGCCAAGCACACCGCCAACGTGTCTTTTGGCTACGACAAGGACGCCTGGGATGTGCGCCTGGCAACAAACTACCGCGACGAGTACCTCGATGCAATTGGCGGCAGCCCCCTGAACGACCGCTACACCAGCGACTTCGTCCAGGTTGACCTGACTGCAAAGTACAAGGTTAATGACAACTTGACTGTAACTGGTGCGGCGATCAATCTTAACGACCGTCGCGAGTTCTATTACTTTGGCAACGAGCGTCGCCTGTCACAGTACGATGCCTTTGGTACCACCTTAGAATTAGGCGTGAGCTACACGTTCTAGGGCGCCCCTGGCCGGGCACCCCTGGCCGGGAGCCCGGCTTGCACATTTTGCGTAGTTTGCCCTCGCTGATGCGGGGGCTTTTTTTGAGGAGACAAGCATGCCTAAATCTTTTGTCATGTTGTTGCTGGTGCTGGCCCTGCCCGTATTGGCGGATGGCACAGGACCAGCTGAGGACCGGTTGGTGCGCAACGTGCTGTATTTTCCGCAGCCAGACAATGCCCCCGCGGAAGTCTATGCCCTGGTGGAAATTCCCGCCGGCAGTACGACCAAGTATGAGCTGGATGCCGCCACTGGCCACCTGCTGGTGGATCGCTTTCAGTCCATGCCGGTGGTGTATCCTGCCAACTATGGCACTCTGCCTTCGACGCTGGCAGGTGACAATGATCCGCTGGACGTGTTGGTGTATACCCGTGAGCCGGTGGTCCCCGGTGCTCTGATTCTGGTGCGCCCGATCGGCATGCTGAAGATGCTGGATGGCGGTGAACAGGATGACAAGCTGATCGCTGTGCCGGCAGATGCGGTAGAACCCACCTACGCTGCAGTGAGGGATATCAGTGACCTGCCGGAAATTGAGTTGCAGCGCCTGCAGGCCTTTTTCAGCGTCTACAAGCAGCTGCCCGTAGGTCGCAAGCAGGTTGAGTTGCAAGGTGTTGGCGACCGCGCCGCCGCTCTGGAGGTAACCCGGGCCGCGCTGCTGCAATTTTCCGCCGTCGCGGAGCAATAAGGGGCCCACTGCTATCGCATCAAGTCTTACGCACGGGGCGGGGTGGTGCAAGCACCCGCCCACCTGTGTTGTGGATGTTACCCGGCATGAAACTTCGGAGATTCTCTGCCCTGCTGTTGCTGGCTGCCGGTTGGTTGATTACCACTTAAAACTGACTCAGGGTCAGTTTTAAGTGGTAATCAATAGCCGAGTTTACTGCGTGATTGGTGTGACGCTCAGGAAAAAATAACGCAAGCGGCCGAAGCCACTGCACGCCAAGTGCATGCAGTGGTCAGCCAGATCAGAGTTTTTTGCGCTAACTTCTTGATTTATATGGAGGCTCGGGTCGGAATCGAACCGGCGTTGACGGATTTGCAATCCGCTGCATGACCACTCTGCCACCGAGCCTTGGTCTTTTCTGCACCAAAAGGTACAGAGGAGTTGGAGCGGGAAACCGGATTCGAACCGGCGACCTCAACCTTGGCAAGGTTGCGCTCTACCAACTGAGCTATTCCCGCGACACCACGCTGCCGTAACCGCGTGAGGGCGCCTATTCTAGGGCCTGTGCTGGCTCTGTCAAGAAGAATGCGGGAGTCATTGCCCCTTCATTACCTCTGCTGCTGCACGCAGGTAAATCACCATCGACCACAGCGTCAAAACGGCTGCGGCATAGAGCATCAGGTAGCACAGCGCCAGTAGCCAACCCTCGTCCAGAACGGGGTCAATCGCCAGCAGGCCAATAATCGCAATCATCTGGAATGCTGTTTTGACCTTGCCAATGTAGGACACGGCAACGGAGGTGCGCTGCCCCAGCGTGGCCATCCACTCACGCAGGGCTGAAACAACAATTTCACGTCCGATAATGACGCTTGCCGCCAGAGTGAGCAGAATGTGGTTGTGGCGTTCAACCAGCAGCACAAGCGCCACTGCGACCATCAACTTGTCGGCCACCGGGTCCAGAAAAGCACCAAATTTGGTCATCTGGCCAAGGCGTCTCGCGAGGTAACCATCCAGCCAGTCGGTGACGGCGGCCACTGTAAACACGCCCGCCGCAATCAACAGGTGGTGCTGAAATGGCAGATAAAAAACCAATACCAGCACGGGGATAAGGCATATACGCATCATGGTGAGCGCGTTGGGTATATTGATACTCAAAAGGGAATTTGCTCCATTACTGGCCACTGCCGTGTAGATGATCGTATATCTGTTGCGCCAGGGTCGCACTAATTCCATTAATTTTTTTCAGTTCGTCCACATTGGCATTGGTGACCGCGCTGGCACTGCCAAAATGGCGCAGTAACTCACGGCGCCGCTTGGCTCCCACGCCGGGAATATTTTCCAGTGACGAGCGCGAGCGGGCTTTATCGCGGCGGGCGCGGTGGCCGGTTATCGCAAAGCGGTGAGCTTCATCGCGAATCGACTGGATCAAATGCAGCGCAGGGTTATCTCCACGCAACTGGGTCTCTGCCCCGGTATCCCCCCGGATCAAAGTCTCGAAGCCGGCCTTGCGAGTGACGCCTTTGGCCACCCCCACAACTTCAATGGAGTCCAGCTGCAGCGACTCGAGCACCTGCATCGCCTGCGATACCTGCCCTTTACCGCCATCAATGAAGAGAATATCGGGCAGGCTGCCCTCTCCTGCTTGCAGGCGTGTATAGCGCCGTTCAAGCGCCTGCTGCATAGCGGCATAATCATCGCCCCCCGTAATCCCTTCGATATTGAAGCGCCGGTAATCGGATTTGCGCGGGCCATTTTGATCAAAGACAACACAAGATGCGACGGTCGCTTCGCCCGAGCTGTGGCTGATGTCAAAGCATTCCATACGCTCAGGCAGCGCGGGCAGCCCGAGCAGTTCTTGTACTGCCTGTAGCCGGTCCAATGTGGATTGGCGCCCGGCGAGATGAGACTGCAAATTAGTATCCGCGGTTTGGCGTGCCAGCTGTAGCCACCTTGCGCGGGCATCACGAACTTTGGAGCGAATACGCACGCGGCGCCCGGCTTGCGAGGTGAGTGCATCCTCCAAGGATTCGCTGTCTTCGGGCAGTTCCGTAACGAGAATCTCACCGGGTATCGGCCGGCCTCCTGCCAAATAGAACTGAGGCAAAAACGCGGCCAGTACTTCGGCGCAGGTTTCATCCAGTTTCAGCGGTGGATACCAGGTTTTGCTGCCCAGAACCTGTGCGTTGCGTACGAACAACACCTGCACACAGGCCCGCCCGCCCTCCACAGCTGCGGCCAGTATGTCGAGCTCCCCGGTAGAACCCTCGATGCCTTGACTCGCTTGAACATGCTGCAATTGGCCGATTTGGTCGCGGTATACCGCAGCCTTTTCATATTCGAGAGCCGCAGCCGCACGCTCCATGTCGTCGGCAAGGCGCACCAACAATTCCTGCGATTTTCCGCCGAGAAACAGCGAGGTGTTTTGCACCTGCTCTGCATAGTCCTCGGCTGACACCAGGTTGACACAGGGAGCGGTACAGCGGTCAATCTGGTGCTGCAGGCACGGCCGGGACCGATTGCGAAAAAAGCTGTCTTCGCACTGGCGCACGCGAAACACTTTCTGCAAAAAGTGCAGTGACTCGCGAACGGCAGAGGCTGAGGGGTAAGGGCCGAAATAACTGCCTTTGCGGCGTTTTCGGCCGCGGTGAAGGCTCAATCGCGGAAATTCATCGTCACTGGAAAGAAAGATGTAGGGGTAGGATTTGTCGTCTCGCAGCAGAATATTGTAAGGCGGACGATGGCTTTTGATCAGGTTGTGTTCTAACAGCAGAGCGTCTACCTCAGTGGAGGTGACGGTAACCTGAATATCCTGAATGCGCGCCACCAAGGCCATGGTTTTGGTGGTCAAGCCTGCGGCCCTAAAGTAGCTGCTGACCCGCGCGCGGAGGTTGCGGGCCTTACCCACATAAAGCAGCTGGGCATCGGCGTCATACATCTGATAGACGCCGGGGCGAGTTGTGAGCTGTTGTAAAAAGCTCTCTGCGTCGAAGTCGCTCACGCAAGCGCTCCGTATATGCGTGGCTCAATCTCGAGCTGTACTGCGAACTTTTGCGCCACGGAGGCCTGAATTTTCGCCGCCAAAGCGAGTATCGCGGGCCCTGAATTGGCCCCATAATTCACCAGCACCAGCGCGTGCCCTGAGTGAATGCCCACACCGCCCAGGCGCTGACCTTTCCAGCCTGCCTGTTCGATCAGCCATGCGGCGGCCAGCTTTCGTTGCTGTTGGTTTACCGGGAACACCGGTATGCCTGGATACTGCTGCTGCAACGCTACTGCGAGGTCCTGTGGCACCACCGGATTTTTAAAAAAACTACCGGCGTTTGGCTCTATTGCCGGGTCGGGCAAACGTGCGCGACGTAATGCCACAACCGCGTCGTACACGTTTTGCGGTGTTGCATTATTGGCTTGTCCTGCGGCCTCGATGGCGCTTTGCAAGGCGGGATATTGGGTATTTACGGCTGGCTGCTTGGCCAGTTGCAGGTCGACGTGGGTGATCACCAGCTGGTCCGCTAAACGCTGCTTGAAAACACTGTCGCGGTAACCAAAACCGCACTCTTCGCGGCTCAGCGACAGCGCACTGCCATCACGACAGTAACGGGAGTGTACGGCCGTCACGAACGGTGCCAACTCGCAGCCATACGCACCAATATTTTGAATGGGAGCCGCACCCACAGTGCCGGGAATCAATGCCAGATTTTCCAGGCCGTAATAGCCCTGCTCCAGCGACCAGGTAACCAATGCGTGCCAGTTTTCACCGGCACCGATACGCAGCGTGACGTGGCCATCGGTTTCATTGAGCTTTTCGCGCCCCAACAACTTAATAACCAACACCAGCGCATTCAGCTGGGGTTGCAACACCACATTACTGCCCTCGCCTAAAGGCAGAACAGCCAGCGCGTGATTCTGCGCCCAGGTGAGGGCATCCTTCAACTCAGTCAGCGTGTGCACTGTTCGCAGCGCTTTGGCCTGCGTTTGCAGACGCAGGCTGTTGCGGGGCTGACGAGAGTTGGGCGCATCAAGCACGCTGCAAGAGCTCTTCGATTAACCCTTCACTGGCGGCTTCAACCAACTCAAGCACCCTCACGAATCCGTCGCCGCTGCCATAGTAAGGGTCAGGCACTTCCAGTACGGGGCTGTCTGCTGCAAATTCGAGAAACAGCCCGATGTGCCCCGCGTAATCCACAGGGGCTTCGCGGCGCAGCACGTCCAGGTTCGATTCGTCCATAGCCAGCAAGTAATCAAAGCTGTAGTAGTCCTCCCATTGCAGCTGGCGCGCCCGCAAAGTACTGATGTCGTAGCCTCGTACGCGCGCAGCGCCAGTGCTGCGGGGGTCGGGCGATTTGCCGACATGCCACCCCGCTGTGCCACAGGAGTCAACCCCGATACGGTCCTGCAATCCGCGGGCAGCGAGGCGCTGCCGAAACACACCCTCGGCGGTGGGCGAACGACAAATATTGCCCAAACACACGAACAGTACCTGTGGGGGTGCGGCCGGCTCAGGTGCGGCCGGCTCAGGTGCCCCTGGCTTGCTCACAGGCGTTCCTCAAAGCGCTGACGAACGGCTGCCAGATCGTCCGCGGTATCGACTCCACCGGGGACCTCGGCAACGGTCTCCTCAACATGAATGCCGATACCGTGATACAGGGCGCGCAACTGCTCGAGCTGCTCGAGCTGCTCCAGCGGTGCCGGTGGCCAGGCAACGTAACGATGCAGAAACGCGACGCGATAGGCATAAATTCCCACGTGCCGAAACCAGCGGCCCTCTGCGGGCAGCGCATCGGGCGCAGCGGAAAAGGCGTCACGCGGCCACGGCACGGGGGCACGGCTGAAGTAGAGTGCCCTGCCCCGCCCATCGGCCACGACCTTCACGGCGTTAGGGTTGAGTAACTCCTCAACGCTGGTAATCGGCACACAGAGCGTGGCGATACCGCATTCGGGCTGGGCAGCCAAATTGTGCGCAACCTGGTCGATGACGGCGGGGGGTATCATCGGTTCGTCGCCCTGCACATTCACCACAATCGCGTCATCGGCCAGTTGCAACTGCCGGGCAACCTCGGCCAGCCGATCGGTTCCAGAAGGGTGGCTCAAGGCGGTCATGCAGCTTTCTGCGCCAAACGCGTTCGCTAGGCGGGCGACTCGTTCGTCATCCGTGGCAATCACCACGCGCTGCGCACCGCTCTGCCGGGCTTGCTCCCACACTCGCTGCAGCATAGGGCGCCCGGCGATGTCGAGCAGCGGCTTACCCGGTAACCGGGTTGACGCATAGCGTGCAGGAATGATGACAGTGAAGCTCATAGGATCTAAGAACTCAGCAACGGTTAAATGACCAACGCCGCAATGCGATCGACAAGGGCATCGGGTAGACGAGCGCTAATTTTGAGATACCAATCGTTTTTGCGGGCGAAGCTTGCGCATTTTACCGCGTCTTTCTCAGTCATGATAAGCGGCCCATCGCTTAGCGCATCGAAATCCGCCTGTGTATAGCGGTAATGGTCAGGGAAACTGTGTGGCGTAACGCGGTAGCCCAGGCCTGCAAGCGTGGTAAAAAACTGCTCAGGTTGACCTATTCCTGCAACAGCCTGCACCTCTGTTTCGGTTGCAGGAGCTTCGCATAGAGCGTCTGGCCGCAGTGGCACCAGCCCATCCACGACGTAAGCCACGCTATTGTGCGAGGAGTCACCGCCCCGCCACAGCACGGCATTGACACCAGCAAGACGTGCGACCGGTTCACGTAAAGGCCCTGCAGGCAAGCAGAAACCGTTGCCAACGCCGCGCTGCGCGTCCAGCACCACAATCTCGAAATCCCGCGCCAGCGCGTAATGCTGCAAACCGTCATCGCAGAGCACAATATCAACCTTTTCATCTGCCAGCAAAGCACGCACGGCCGCTGGCCGGTTAGGATCGACCATACAGGGGGCTCCGGTACGATGAAAAATCAGCAGCGGTTCGTCGCCGCAGTCGATCGCCTGGCTATGCGCAGTGACACGGTGCGGGAAAGTGCCGCCCGTTGCGCCGTACCCGCGGCTAACAACGCCAGGGCGCAAACCACGCGCCTGCAGTGCCTCGACCAAGGCAATCACGATGGGGGTTTTACCGGTGCCGCCTACGGTGATATTGCCGACTATGACTACCGGCGCGGGCGCGCGGTACACTGGGTACAAGCCTGCTCGATAGCCCCAGCGGCGCAGCGCTGTAGTACAGCGGTAAACGAACTCCAGTGGCCGTAGCAGCCAAACCCAACGCTCACCGCTGTACCAGCCACGCAGCAGAGCCGCTTCTGCTCGGGAATTAGTCACTGAACTCCTGGTGATAGAGTTGCGCATACAGGCCACCCTGTGCCAACAGCTCGTCATGCGTGCCCGAGGCAACAATACTGCCCGCGTCCATCACTACGATGCGATCAGCGCGTTCCACGGTCGACAGACGATGCGCAATAACGATGCTGGTGCGATTAGCCATAATGGCCTCCAGCGCGCGCTGAATGCGATGCTCCGATTCGTTATCGAGCGCGGAGGTGGCTTCATCCAGAATCAACACCGGCGCATCTTTGAGAATCGCCCGCGCGATAGCCAGCCGTTGGCGCTGGCCACCGCTGAGGCCACCCCCGTCGTCGCCCAGCAAGGTATCCAGCCCATCGGGCAACCGTTGGATAAACTCCATGGCATGCGCAGACTGACAGGCGGCAATAACCGCTTCCCGGCTGGCTCGGGCGAGGTCACCGTAAGCGACATTGTTAAACACAGTGTCCTGGAACAGTGTGACATGCTGCGCCACCATGGCCAGCTGGCGGCGCAGGTTCGCAAGCTCATAGTCGGCAATGGACACGTCATCCAAAGTAATCTCGCCGCTTTGCAGGGGATAGAATCGGGCCAATAATTGAATCAAGGTGCTTTTACCACTGCCAGAGCGCCCTACCAGAGCCACAGCTTCTCCCGCACGTATGTTGAGGTTGACGCCCTTTAGCACCTCTTCCGTGGTTCCTGGGTAGGTAAAACTCACATTGTGCAGCGCTATATGGCCTTCAGCGCGCGCTACGCGATGGCTGCCATTGTCAATTTCATTGTCGAGGTCCAGCTGTGCAAAAATGTCTTCGGCAGCCGCAAGCCCGCGTTGAATGATGCTTTGAATACTGCTGACCTGCCGAATCGGCTTACCCAGTAAACCCGCAGCCGTCAAAAAGGCCACCAGTGACCCCGCGCTGAAACCGCTGAGGATTTCGGGGTTCAAGGCAAACCAGACCAGTGCGCCCAGCGCAATTGACAGCATGGTTTGGATGACGGGCGTGCTAAAGGCGTCGACAAAAGCCAGTTTCAGGCTCTGGTTGCGGTTGTACTCGCTGGCTGCCGCGAAGCGCGCGTTTTGCTGCGCCTGGCCGCCGAACAACCTAACCTCACGGTAGCCGCCGATACTTTCGTTAGAAACCTGAGTCACATTACCCATGGAATCCTGAATACGTCGGCTGTAGCGGCGAAAATGCTTACCAACCACATTCACAACCAGCGCGATGCACGGGGCTACCAGCATGAAAATCAGGCTTAAACGCCAGTTCAGATAAAACAGATAACCGAGTAACCCGATTACCGTGAGGCCCTCCCCCACCAAGACTTTCAATGCTTTGGTGGCGGCGCCAGTAATTTGCTCCACGTTATAGGTGATTTTGGAAATCAGCACACCCTGGCTGTGCGTGTCGTAGTAGCTGCTGGGGGCCAGCTGCATTTTTTCGAACAGCTCCATGCGCAACTGATGGATCAGGTTGCGAGCCACGTGATTCATGAAGTAGTTGCCGGCGAAATAGCCCATGGAGCGGCTGAATGCCAGTACGATCATTGCAACAGGTACGCCAATGCGGGCAAACTCAAGCCGGGTCATGTCGCCCTCATCCAGCAAGGCATAGGCGGCCCGTGCAACCAGGCCGGACTCGGCCTCTGCCGAGTCATTCAGCGAATCCAGCAGGAATTGCATGAGGTCGGCGAGCAGTACATTGCCCAGGGAATAGAGCACATAACCAGCAATGCTCAGCGCGAACAAATACCAATAGGGGAAAACATAAGTCACCAGCCGCCGGTACAGTTGCCAGTCGCTGGTTTTTTGCGGCTCAGTCACTAGCGGCTGCCTCGGCCGGGAGACGAGTACTGATATTCATGTGTACAAAGCCCATTTGGCCGGCAGCATCCATCGCTCGTACGACGTCCTGATGAGCCGCTTGTGCGTCTGCTGCTATAACCAGCGGCAGCGTGCTGTCTCCTGCCGAGACTTTGTAGATTGCCGCCTGCAGCGTGCGCAGGCGGTTGTCAACCAAGGGCTGCCCGTTTACGCGATAGCGCCCCTGCTCATCGACCAACACTTCCACTTGCTGCTCTGTTACTTCGCGTGGCTCGCCATTGGCCTCAGGCAAATCGAGGGTGAGTTGGGTTTCGCGGGTAAACGTGGTTGAAACCATAAAGAAAATCAGTAATAGAAAAACCACATCGATCAGGGGAGTCAGATTGACGCTCACCTCGGAGGCCTGCTGGCGGCGAAATTTCAAGCGCGTTCGTCCCGCCGATCGTCGTTGTGCAAGGCATCCATGAGCTTGATCGTCTCCTGCTCCAGCCCAACCACAATCACATCAATACGGCCGACAAAATAACGATGCATGACCAGCGCAGGAATTGCCACTGCAAGGCCCGCAGCGGTGGTGATCAACGCTTCTGAGATGCCACCGGCCAGTGCGCTGGCGTTGCCAGTACCTTGCGCCATGATTTGCGCAAACACCTTGATCATGCCGACCACGGTGCCCAGCAGCCCCAACAGTGGCGCCACCGCCGCAATGGTACCCAGCGTATTCAGGTAGCGCTCCAGTTCGTGCACCACATGGCTGGCCGCATCCTGAATGCTTTCTTTCATCACGTCACGGCCGTGGTTGGTGTTGGCCAGGCCGGCGGCGAGTATGCGCCCGAGCGGCGAAGATTGCCGCAGGCTGCGCAAGCGCACAGTGTCCAGTTCGCCGGCTTTCAGCTGTTTCCACACCGTCGCCGGGAGATGGGGCGGGGAAATCTTTTTGGCATTCAGCGTATAGAGCCGCTCAATGCAGATCGCCAACGCAAGGATAGAACAAAGCAGGATCAGCACCATGAGCCAGCCGCCCGCCGTAATTAATTCCAGCACAGTCAGATTCCATCGCCAATGTGGCCTGCATTATACGCACAGCGCCGAGGCCCGCGAAACTGGGTACTAGCGCTTCCAGTAGCGCCGCTTCAACTCGCGGTGCGCAACGAGCTGAGGCGGCGTGTGGGGCCGCAGCACCCACTCCAGGGCCCCGGACTCTGCACTGCTAAGCGTCGCCACACCCATGTCCGCGTGGCGCTGAATCACAGCGCTTGCAGGGTGACCAAAGCGATTGGCACGGCCATGGGTATACACCACGATCTCCGGTTTAACGCGAGCCAGCCAAGCCCAGGAGGAGGACGTCTGGCTGCCGTGGTGCGGTGCAAGCGCTACCTGGCTGGCAAGTTGCGGCCCCCAGTAGCGTATCAGCGCTCGCTCACGCGCTGCCCCGATATCGCCGGCGAGTAAAACGGTCAGCCCGGGCAGTTGTGCGCGCAGTACGCATGAGCCATCGTTTTTATTCAGCGACTCACCTGGTGC
>ERZ887851.2862-NODE-2862-length-13084-cov-172.103615_pt1 | contig 13084 bp, 4 predicted proteins | sample MGYA00521100_ERZ887851 | MGnify/ENA primary metagenome ERZ887851 (study PRJEB32303, sample SAMEA104408602) | aquatic metagenome | biome: Brackish water; feature: Pelagic; material: water | place: Baltic Sea | collected 2014-06-06T16:11:00 | depth 11,444 m ...
GCTATAGCATTTGTCCCAGCAAGGTGATTCACGAGGAGATTATACACTCTTGCATTATCAGAATTGAAAGCAGAACCCGAATGTGGCGTATATTCAATAAGCTCATCCATCAAATTATTAAAATCTTCCATCCAAGGCACGTTCACTTCTAGCGGTGGAAGTTGTGCAGGAGGATCGTTTTCTCTAATGATGTATGATAAAGCCACTTTGGAAGACCCCAATAGTTCTCTGAGATAAGTAGGGAATTGGTCAAGGAATTTTTGAATGGTGAATGTTTTGGAGAGATCAGGCAGAGTCTCTGGTTCTGTGTGATTCTCTACTATATCTTGATGCTTAGTGAATTCCCTTGGGCGTTCACGATTGAGCATACCAGTATTGATATCTCTCCCAATTGAATGATAAATACTGGCTCCATATGCTGCTAATTGCAACCTCTGTTCGCAGACCGCCGGAATAGAATGTCCAGGCTTTGGAATTAAAGGTGCTTGTAGATTTTGTGGATTTGGTTCAGGCGCCATCCAGTTTGGTTGTGGAATGTTGCCTGAAGGTTTTCTAACATTGTAGCACAAGTTTTCAATGCCTTTATCATCTGCAATGTCTATTAGTTCTTCGATCGAACTAAGACCTTCATCGATGACAGCATTGGCTCGGTCTGTTCCTAGTTGATTCAGTCCAAAACCGATTTGCTCGCGTAGGAAAGTTCGAAGAGCATTGACATTGGCAGCCATTTTAATATTGTTTATTTGTTTGTTTCGTTAAATTTGCGAAATTGTGATGTTTTGAAAATGAAGCTAATGAAATAGCTTGTTTTGAATTCATTTTATATACATATCGATTGCGTATATAATTTATTAAGTAATTCTCACTTTTATGAGTACTTGATCTAATCGCTTTAAGATCATTATGACGCATATTTGTATCTTTTAGACGTAATTTTGCATGTGGTTGCGTATGTGATATCTTTAGTTCAACTTCATATTTAATGAAAGTATTCATAAAGTCAATAGTCAATAACAACTATAATATATTAAGGTGACGTTATGTCTTTCCTGATTACTTCACATATTGTGAGCGATTCAATCAGTGCCTTTTTCACAGCCATGTGAGGATAAATGATCAGTTTAGTTATCCATTCATTGTCCTCACAATAACGCTATTATAGCAGTTATGTGTACCTCGGAACATCATGTTTGGCATTTCATGAAGATTGTACAACCGAGAGGATGATTTGATTCAGCTTCCCAGCATTCGGACACAGAATGTTCATCATCCTGTACGTGTTTACTTTCCCGTCGGAATATCACACCAGATACCGTCTTTACTTCTTTCTCTTGGTGAGATTTACTCACCGTTTCATTTACCTTTGTTGTCCTGCAAGAGGCACTGGGTCTGATAAACTATTTAAGTCTAGCGTTATTAGGATGAATACGTCATTTAGTAACACGGTTGTTGAATTGATAAAACATAAATTATAAGTTAAAAATTACAGATACCACAGTGACGATTGTTCACAACCGTTACGTATCTTATTTAACCGTTATATATTTTCCGCTGGAATAAGATACTCCCCTCGATGAGAATGGATTGATCCTTCTCTTCGTTTCATTTAGGTCTTGAAATATCTCATATGTACCACCACACGATACATTTGAAAAATTGCCGAAAGCTATCTTCGGATTTAATTCGTCAAAATATGGCGGGACTTTGTAATCTGCCATTGTATTCTGTTTCAATATTTTGTGATTGAAATTGTTCCTATTAATTCGGCTATCGTCCTCTTGACCTTCTCCAGTGGATGTTTACTTTGAATTCGAAATTGATCCTTCCAGATGAGCTCATGTTTGACTGTTTGATTATTCAAGACACATGATGTTACATGTTCTCATTGAGACTTATACTGAAGCCTTCTGAATAATCCTTGGATTGATTCATTGATATACGCTACGATATGTCATCCTTTTCTGGATAGATATCATATAACATCATTCGAATCTTTCGTTTCCTTTCTTGTACTACTGTTTTGGTTATTACCTCGTAAACACGGAATATACGGTAAATGATATAATATTGCATTTTTACCACATATTATGTGCTTTTTTAGCACATTTTATCGTAAAATAGCACATATTATGCAGCAAAATAAGACACACATTTTTTTATTTATTTAGCATAAGATTCGCCTTGTTTAAAATCTATAAACTACTTTTGAATATTGTATCATTTCTATAATATGTGCTAAATTGGTACATATTATATTTACATATATTTAAAACGTCCATTTTATAGGTACATTTCAAAATGTGCTTCCCAAATCTATAGTATGGAAATTTTATTTTCATACTCATGTGCTAAATTTAGCGATACTGTAATTCTAATACGTATATTTTTGAAATACTGAGATATTTTACAAAAACTGATTTTCGTAAGTTTATTTAGTTGTATTATATGGGAATATGATATCTAAAATATGTTTATAGGTTTTTTTAAATAGAATATACGTAAGATTTTTCTTATGATGTGGTTCTATTGTCAAATATCTTTTTGAAATCGCTATAAACTAAAGAAATTAATCTGCACATAATTTTTACAAATTCAATATCATTTGTTTAGTCGTGTATTTTTATTTCAAATAAAAAATCATGTATCCCTCTAGTACAGCAACAACAAAGAAAATGAACAAAATTAAGTGTTGGTATTGTCACAAATACTTTTATGCTGGACGTTCATTAACCAACCATTTAAATGCATGCAGCAAGAAAAAAAGTGCATTTTCCCTCCCATGTTCTAATGTGCAGGTTAGGCAAACCATTTCAGGTGGTCAAGAAAATCAAACATTGGGATTGCAGGAGTCAGATCAAGAAAATGAGCGTGAACAGAACCAACAAGAACAAAATGATGATGACCTTCCAGCAGGTTATGTCTACCATTTTGATTATTTAAAGTATGACGATTCAGAGGACTCTGAAAAGATTGCCTTAGTTGAGAAGCAGAGGAAATATCATGACGATACGAAGGAGGTTGAATCATTATGTACAGATGGTGTATTGTGCCAAGTTGATCTCTTAAAAAGGCTAAAAGATCTAGATTGTCCTGTCAATGCATATGACAATATTATGGATTGGGCTCTCAAGTGGTCGGCAAACAAGCAACCCAGTTTATATTCTTCAGAGAACAAAACAGCATCAGTGTTTGATGAAGATAGTATCACGCTAAAGAAACGTAGGAAAACGGTGTTAAATCAGTTGGCAAACAGGTTTGCACTTGATGGGCTCAAGCCAGTAACGAAAACGATTGAGTTGACTGATTATCAAAAAAATATTGTCAACATTGAGATCACCAAATTTGATTTTAAAGAGCAGCTGTTTTGTCTTCTACGTGATCCCAAGCTTATGAGTCCTGAAAATTTAGTGTTTGATGGCAATGGTCCTGGAGACCCACCAAATTTTAGGAATAGGTGGATGTCAGAATTGAACCACGGATCTTGGTATGAAAATGCCTACAAATATTACGAAACTAAATTTGGTTCTGATCCTACGAGAGTAATTTGTGGAATTATTTTATCAATTGATAAAACCCATACTGATGTCAAGGGTAAGCTTTGTCTGGAACCAGTGAAATTTTCGTTGACTCTCTTCAATACAGAAACAAGGAGAAAAAACATTCATGCATGGAGAAGATTAGGTTATATCAATGACCTAGATGTTCAAGGTTTAGTGGATGGAACGGATTTTTCTTCTATGCTATCATCTGACATCTTATCACCTGATGACTATAAGGAGTCTGAATCTTCTGTTGGAAGCGATGATGATACGAAGATTGAAGCATCTAATCAAGCAACGAAAAAGCTAAGAAATTCTGATAGGAAATCAATGGTGTATCATAAAATACTCTCAGAAATACTAAGTGACTTGAAGAACATCCAGAATGTTGGTATTTACTGGAAGTTGAAGTACCCTGACGGACACTACTATGATGTAAAGTTATATTTTCCAATTTCCATGTGTGTTGTTGACATGAAAGGAGGAAAACAGCTTTGTGGTATGTATGACTCATATTTTAATATTAGTCGTCCATGCATCAGCTGTAATTGCCACTCAAAAGACTTGACAGATACAAATAAAAAATGCACTCCAGTAAATGCAAAGTACATGAAGCAAATCATCAAGCAAGCCGACAAGAATGTTCTCAAGTCTGTGAGTCAATTGGACAACAAAATTAACGCTTTTTTTGAGTTGGAGCTTTGTTCTTGGGAATATGGAATCTGGGGACTTTGTCCATCAGAAGTTTTGCATCAGTTTTATGAAGGGATTGTGGAGTATGTCTTGAATGAGTTTTATCAGGAGGTACTGACTGATAAATATAGACATCAGTTAGTTCTTGTATGCCAAAAAATCTTTGACCACTGCCGCAATCAATCTGATACTGACTTTCCCAAGGGTAATTTTATTCTTGGAATAACCAAAACAGGCCGAATCAAAGGTACTGAGAAATTTGCGTCACTTTTTTATTTGAGCTTATTTCTTCATATGTCCATTAGCAAAACCAAATATTTTGAAGGTGATAAAGCTATGGACGATGAGATTAAGAAACAACATAAGGTTTGGAGAGTTTTGTTCGAAGATTTGCTCTACTATCATGATTGGCTTTTGCAAAGCAGGTTCGACCGGTTAAAGTTGGATAACTACGAAAAGAAAATTATGCAACTATTCAAATCTATTAAGAAATTGGTGCATCGAAAAGGATTGGGGTTAAATGTACCCAAATTTCATGAGTTTCTCCACATAGTTAGAGACATCAAAAGATTTGGACCACCACGAGGATATGACACATGTGGTAATGAAGGGTTTCTGCATGAAGATAAAATCGAATCAAAGCATACTCAAAGACGTATTAAGAGTTTCAATACCCAGACATCCAATCGACATTATGAAAGTGATGTCATCGACACTACATACAAGAGTCTGGAGGAATTTATGATCATCCAAGGAATAAAAAAAGACAAAAAAGATGATCAAACGGCGAACAAAAACAAGGATAATATCAACCTTCGTGGTCCTTATCAGATTTGTTTATCAACAGAAGATGGGACTATTACGTATGAATTCAAAGATACTAAAAAGAAAGTCCAACAAATTGAAAATCAGGTTGATTTTACTCCTCAGTTGCAAAAGTTTTTGTCTGACTGTATTTTCTCTCTTTGTGAGCCTGTATCAGATAAGATTGAACTAATCTGTTACACAACTATGGTTCGTAAAGGTGTGTCATTTCGAGGTGCATCTCGTACAAGTTCATCAGAACAAAGTGGTTGGGCCATGGTTCAATGGACAGAAGCTTCTGATTACAATCGCCGATTATTTTTGTGTCCTGCTCAGATTGTAATGTTTGTTTCCTTTGAAAAGGTGCAATTCAGGGAGACTTGCTCGGATGTGTACCCCAAGGATGATTTATATGTCATCATCAAATCACTAGAAGAGACACCAACAGAAATCTTAGGGCAAACACATTATCCAATGTGCCAAAAATGCATTTTGTACGAAGATAACTGTCTTCATTGCGTTTCTGTTGAGACATTATTTGACACTGCATTTGTTGTTCCAGATATTGGTAGTTTTGATGACAATAACAAGAAGCATTATCTTTATGTCTTTCCTAGGTACAGCAACAAACATGATGCAGAGGACGATAATGATGACAATATTGTTGGGTGGAATAGGAAATTTTAGTACTACAAAAGAGTAGAAGTTTTAGGTAATTATATAATTATATATTAAATTTACATATATGTTAAACAAATTTGATTTTTGTAGGAGCACGGTAGACTATTGTTGTTCCAAAGCCTTGAAAAATCTTCATTTCTCTTTTGGAGCCACAACAGATACTCAAATTGGCAACACTTAAGGGCAAAGCTCTGATAAAATTGGAATCAAATATATATTCATCGCATATGGCTACGAAGTGATTTGTGACCCCATCATTGTCAATTAAATTGACCATAATGATTTGATCGCCTTCATTATAGCTAATCAAATCTAAGACCATATCGTCTCTCTTTCTCTTCTTAGAACATACGTTGTAGAAATGAACCTGCCAACGATTTCTAGTCATAAGGTCGTTTGTTCTTTTCATGAGAGCTTTACCAACTAGTGACACGGTGTTCTGCTTTATCACTTGCTCTACATCCATGAGATAGTTTGGCAAACGCTTTTTGTTGAACTTTTTCTGACTCTTTTTCTTCAAGTACGCTAAACAACTCAGTAACCCATACTGGAAACACCTGTTTTTTTTCCCTTGTATATACCTCATTTCAGGGTCATTCTTCGAGCAAATAGATTGATCTTGGTCACTAGCAGCTAGTGTTCTCAGACTTATATCAGTTCCTGGTTTTGCCCTTGCCTGTAGTGCGATACGAACATAGCTCTCTTTTTGAATGAATGCTTCGCTGAGCTTTGTTTCATGATACATAGTTTGCTTGAGGCTCTTTCCTGAATAGATTCTACCATATATGCCATTACCTTTGCATATGAGATGGGTGAAATCCTTCTTATCAAACGCGTAGGCTGCTCTTTCATTTCTATAGAATGTTTGTAGATCCTTCAGAAAAAAATTACCTGGAACTTCATTCATATCATACCAATCTTCACGATACGATGGAATTGTTACAGAGAAGAGTTGACGATAAGCTTCACCATTTGTAACATCGTTTTGAACTGAATCAATGAATTCTTGATGAAGACGATATATTTCAAGGTTTCCTATCATGGTGTTCTTGTACATATTCGCTCTTGTGGAAGATGAGAGATAAAACTTTCGTTCTGTCTTGTGGTACCCGATGAACTTTGTTTTCATCATTCTCGTCATCCTCTCCAATTCATTTTCACACTGGGTATACAAATCATTATTTTCTCTCAACCAGTGATTTCTCGTCTTAAATTCTAATTTGAACTTTTTCTTCGGATCAATCAAGTCACTTCCTAATTCAACATCTTCTGAATCTGTCTTTCTTCTTTCCCTCTGTTCTTTTTGTGTGCTTTCCTTTCTTCGTTTTGCCTCCATATTTCTCTCATGTGCTGATTTGATATTCAACCTCTCTGACTCTTTGCGTTTGATATCACCAGGACGTAAGGTAGTTTTTTTCGTTGATTGGTCATTCTTGATGGACTTCGATTTGGATGCTTCTTCCTCCTTGGCATGGCTCTTGTTTTCTGTTACGTCTGATTCGGTGTCTGTCTCGTTATCATCATTTTCATCGTCGTTTTCATCTTCGGTGTCAGAAATATCTATAACAGTAGTAGTTTTCTGTCGTCTTCGTATGGTGGTTTTGATCAATTGTTCCAAATTTCGATGATTTCTTTCGTCATATACATTGATCATCTGAAGTTCATCTTTTATGTTTTGAGCTTCGGATCTGCTTATTGCCTCACTTTCTTGGTTTCTGTTGAAAATTGAATGATCTACGATGATGTTTTTTATCATTGTTTCATTAAGATCGACTTTATGAAAATGCGAAAATGTGTAAAACATAAAGACTCTAAAGTCGTCAACCATGTTTGCTTGGAGAATGTTCGTAAGACGTTGATACTTGAGGATGGAATAAATATTCATGAGAACAAAAACACCGCACGATTTAGAATCTTCTTGCAGCGGAACTAATTCGTTTGTGTTATAATAACAGAATCCATCAACATTTTCATTCAAATATTTGCACATATCGCTGCTTCCGTATAGACACAAGAAGGATAATATCTGTGTGCATTTTTCAATCCTGGCACCTTCAAGTGGAGATGGCTCCAGTTCTTTCTTCTCGTCATAGATTTTATATCCATGGTTCGAATCAAGAGCAAAACATCTCAGATTCTTTAAATCAATCACAATCAAGTACCAATGGTCGTTTGTAACGTTGATTGGTATTAGAAGCATATCGAAATGAGATAAAAAAACAGTTTCTTGAGTATCGGATCGCACCAACCCTTTTAAGCTATTTCGAAATATCTTTGAAGCTAATAGATATTGTTTGTCTTCTATAGCTGTGTTGAAAATACATGGAAGGGCTACCGGATTGGACGAATTGGTGCCAGCACTTGTATTTTCAGAAAGATAATGTCGTTCTTTCATCATTAAGAAAATCATCGCGTCCATGATTTCGTCATCAAGTCTATCCTTGATCAATCGATCATGCATCTGCATATAATCAATTTTGTATGTGTCACCAATATTGATGCAAATGTCTGTAGATTGAATGACATAATGATCAGTTGATTCCTTATGCCATATGAAGTTCGCAGAACTCTTCAACTTGGGCAAGACTTCTTCTTGAATGGATAAGAACTCTTCGTTTTGAAATGGTCTCAATTTATTTTGAAGCGATACTTTCTTCGTGAAATACTTCTGAAACGATGACACCAAAGCATGAGAGAATAAACGTTGTAGTTTCTCTTTTTTGTATCTCTCTTTTATCTTTTTCTTTTCCTTCTTGGTGTGCGATTGATGCTCTTGTGCCATCTCATCGCCAATCTGAGGTTTGCTTTCCAAATCTATAACTTCGTAGTTCTTTGTTTTTCTCTTGATTTCGTTGTCTTGGATGTTGATTTCCCATATGGTCTTGTTCTCTAAGATACAACTTTGTTTCGAAGTTTGTTGTTCTTGGTTGTCATTGATGCGTCTGACTAAATATTCGTCTGTGCAATCAATGTACCCCATATAAAATTGCAGAACCCTTTTCAACTTTTCCAATTCCTTAACAATAAGTTCCTTGTTGATCTTGATATTGAATCTTGATTTGAGCTTTCTGTCTTCCACATATCTCACAAACGGAACTGCAAGTAGAGACATTTTCTTTTGACTAAACAATCTCTTCACGCATTCATACATTAATTCTCGATGTGGATCCATACTAAACGGAATGACTTCTGTTCCTCCATCATCTGTGGGTCTCTCTGAGAAATATTGACTCAGATTCGTTTTCATCTGAATATCATTAATGAGAACATAATAATGAAGCCAACTAAAACGACAATTTTTTTCTTTTTCAAAGACTTTCATAGGTAGCCATAGTCTTTCGAAGATGTTTTTAGCCCAAGTCTCTGCATTTGAAGGTTTGCATGCTTTTTTAATTTTCGCAAGTTGGCTTACAAAAAAATCTTCTTGGTTCAAATACATGTAACTGATACTTTCTTGGAGATATTCATCAAGTCTATTTGTAGGACTGAAATCGGTTCCGAACATGTAGAAATGTTTGTAAAGTCGGGTGTGAATTGGGTTTTCGCCATCTTTCATATATAAGTAGAGTATGATGGAAAGGATGTATAAACTTCTCTTGGTTGAATTGTCCGTGCATTTAGGAAGAAGATTCTCAATAACCTCCAAGACATATGAGCATTCGTGACCATCTAAAGTACCAGAGGCAGGAAGACCTAATAGATCAAAAATCGAATTGTATAATGATCCTTGTGATCTTGTCCATTGATATGCAAGGGAGAGAATGTGTCTTTGAAAAACTTCGAGCTCGGAACTGTCTGGGAATTTGATCAGTTTCAACTCTGCTAAGACTTCCAACTGATCAAGTGTATAAACCGTTGTGTTCGTAATGTCGTACAAAAGACGAAAGAATTCATTCTGCTTCAAATGTAACGATGTGAAGCTTGTGCCATTCATGTCCAATATCGAAAATGTTTCATCATCAACCTTTTGAAGAAATATTGATGCGTACTTGAATTTGATTTCATCGTTGAAAAGGAAAGGAAACAGAATCACAGCTATTTTGTCCGTTTTTTTCATCCCCTTGAGTCGTTCCTTGAGTACGTCTTTTGTTTCCATCTTTTCTGCGACATTCTCAGCTAAACTCTTGGATGCTGATACAAACCACTCCTTGAATAATAACTCGAACAGAGACTTATAACAACTCCATTTCTCAAATTCTTGGATGTTTTTTGTCGCAAATATTTGTCGCATCTCTTTGGGATTGAAGTCATTCTCGTAGAAAAATCTTACTTCTGAATCGCTCAAAAGATTGTTCGCATTATTCAACGGATTCTGAGAAGTAGATGCTGTCTTCAACTCTCCACTTAGAGCAAAGTAGCACTGACTATTGCAACAGTTCAATAAAATCCTAACTGGATCGAAATCAGGATTTTCAGCGTCATATTTGGTTGAAAAAGTCGCTTCGTAGGTGTTTCTGTTGTAGTATATCTCGTAATGTTCACCATCGCGAAATCGAATCAAGATGAATCGATCACAATCATGTAACATGTGCTTCCCAGTCTCTCTAAAAAACCCAGTGTCATGGACGTTTCCAAATTGAGAATTGTTGGATAGAAAAGTGCCTTCGGAATCTATCACAACTGCAGCACCCAAACGATTCTGAGTTATCTCTGGCAGATGCTTCATTAGTTCCCAATCCATATAAATCACTTCTAGTCCCCACTGTGATGATGTATTATCACTACCATATAAATCATATAATCGATGGAACATATTATTTCGATTCTTGCCATCTACGGTAGTCAACTTGTTGATCGCTTCATCACAGGCCATCTTCATGCTGCGTGGGTCTTCTTTGTCTTCTTCACTCAAATATCCAACATTGAACAGATATTGGAAGAAATTCTTGGTTTCTGCAATGATTTCTGGTGTCTCAAGATCGAATGTCTGCCCTACTTTTTCGTATTTGTCAACAAACGATTTGACTGCAGCTAAGAAAATGGATTTTCTTATATGTGATATGCTGAGTAAGATTTGCTTCTTGGGAGGATCAACCACACTCTTTTTAGCGCTATCACTTCTCTTTCCTCTTTCAATTGTGCGTTTCGAAGTTCTTCTCGCCAATGGGTCTTTTTTGACTTCCTTCAATCTGTTTTTAAGGGTATCAGATCGATTTGGAAACTTCTCATTAAGATACGACATTGCTTGATCGATATAAGTTAGAAAACAGGTTGTGTATTCTTGTCTTAGTTCTTCACTTGAGGTTACTAAGGCGATGTATATCGATAAAAACCCACAATCACCATATGCAGCAACATTCTTTACACCAAAAAGCTTATTTTGAAAGATGGATGACGAAGACCCTATATTGGCATCGAGAAATATCGGATGTTGGCATGTTTTACTAATGCTTTCTCCTCCAAGTGCTCGCATTTCTTTTACATCGGAGAGGTGATTGCTCCTCTGTACTAAATATGGTAGCATGCTGGTGGATGCTTTCTTCCCCAAATCATGGTACCTTGCGAATATACTTGATTCACCTCCTTCATCGATATCATAATTCTTCTTCATGCATTCTCTTGTTTTGCAATGAATACAAAAAGAAGAATTCTCTTGTTGGATATCCCCTAGTACCGACGATGTACTTGTCGCTTCAAAACAACTATTGAAATAATTCTTGAGATCAGGTAGTATTGATTGCAGTTTCGTATACTCTTTCGACACGTGCTTGTTAAATGCATCTATCGATACATCGCCAGGATCGGACTTATCATGAAGTGGACACGCTGAGCCTTGGGTGTTTAATCCGAAATTCGACTGGCAACTAAGACATAGGATCAAACCACAAATTTCATATGAGGCAGTGGGTGATACGAATTTGAACTTTTGATTTGTAGTGCATTTAGCAGTACAGAATACAAATGCGTCGTGTTCACCAAGTTTAATCTCACAGACACAGCATTTTGAATCTTCTTCGTTGACATGTGTTCGTAAGGTTTTGGGTTTAAGCTTGCCATTTTTGTCGAAATCTTTTCTAAGAAAGTTCGTATTAGCAATAACTTTCCCCTCCTCATATCTTCTTGATACTGGTTCTCGAACTTCAAGTAGAAAGTTTTTACTATCATCAACACTTCGTATTCCACGAATACTTTCACTTGATAGTAAGAAGCCTAATGGATAGTTTGATGGAATTGTGGGGAAAAATCCAAGCTTCCTGTAGAAAGACATTAATTTAGATTCATCTGTAAACTCGCCCCATACTAATACTCTTGATGTGTGCATATTTTTGTTGAATAAGGCCTGCAATAAAATTATTAAAGCAGAAGCGTAACCTTGTTTTCGAAAATCACTTTCCACAACCAAAAATGGAATAAATGTACCAACGAGAGGATTGAAGTGATAGCAAGTACAGCCGATAGGTTCAAAGATACCCGACTCTTGATCAAAATACCCGATTGTGAAGATGGAATAGTTTGATGATGTAAAAATGTGCATTGTCTCAGATGATTGTCGAAAATTGTTAACCATTATTCTATTTAGTTTTGAAACTAATGAAACTTCTTGACTCGACTCTATTTTACTTGGAAGTATCCATGATGAGTGGTTTTTGATGAGAAATGGAGAAATGTTCGATATGTAAAGTTGATGGTTTTGATATGTGTAACTGGAAATATTCTGTGGGAGTGAAACACCCAAACACTCTTTCGAACAGGCGTGTTGTAGGTTGACGAGCTTGATTTGACCTAATAAACCATAATCTAACGTTGTGTTATGATTTTTCAAAACTGAATCAAAAGGATCAATACTTACAAACTCAGCCCCGTCCACATCAACCATACTTGTAAAACCTTAAGGTTCAAACCTTTATACCAATGCAGATTGATTTGCTCGCAAGAACACTAGGTTGAACACTACAACTAGGGTCGTATTCTTATACCTGAAATTTTTCCGAAGAAACACTTCCAGATATCCAGTGTAGGTCTTCACAGCACAATCAAGATACAAGTGCGTCCCCAGAAGGCTTACATAAATCTATGGAGGAGCTTGGAGGTAGAGAATGTCTGTAATGAAGCAATGATAACAGTACTGACAAAAAGGTTGGTGAATGGTTGTTTGAAGAAAGTTGTAGGTCGTTTGCCTTTTGGATGATTTTAGTCGTATTTTAAATTCTGTTGTAGTAAATATTATGAGAATTTGAAATTCTAACGTTTATTTAGAAAAAAGTATCTTTTCACGCGATATTTAGTATAATTAAAGGTATGTAGAGCACGCAATATTCAGTATAATTATACATACAATAAATCTTTGTAATAAATGTGTATTCAATAGTATTTAACTTGTAAAAATAATAAAAACTTGGTATGCACATATTATTCATAAGACCAAA
>ERZ887851.2863-NODE-2863-length-13082-cov-9.569663_pt1 | contig 13082 bp, 15 predicted proteins | sample MGYA00521100_ERZ887851 | MGnify/ENA primary metagenome ERZ887851 (study PRJEB32303, sample SAMEA104408602) | aquatic metagenome | biome: Brackish water; feature: Pelagic; material: water | place: Baltic Sea | collected 2014-06-06T16:11:00 | depth 11,444 m ...
ATGTCTATAAAAAAATATTTTAAATTTAATACAATTTAACCTTTAAGAATGGTTATTTTTTTTAAAACCCAAATAAAGTTACTTTTTACAGTTATTTGCTTTTTTATACTGCATCATTTTAATGCACAAGATGCAAAACATGACACATTATCCCAAATTTATAAATATCAAACAACAGTTAACAATGCTCGCTTAACTCAATATTTTGGATTAAATAGATATGTACACACAACCCTAAAATCAGTTAATTATTAGTGCTAAAATTTTCAATTTCGTTTATAATATATTCTTTAAACAACTTCTCTTGTTCATTTAAAATAGCTGTTTTTATAGGAAGGTAATAAATAGCAGATTTATTTAATCTAGGCTCTAACCTCACAAAATCTTTTTCAGTAGTTAAAATAATCTCTTTTTCTTTAAAATTTTTAATTTCAGAATTAGAGAAATGATGATGGTCCTGAAATTTTTTATGTTCAAAATTAAACTGATTTTGTTTTAAAAATTCAACCAAAGGTTTTGGATTGGCTATTCCTGTAACTAAGGTAAAATTCTTATTTAAAAGATAATTTAAAGGCAATGTTTCAGAGGTACCATAAATGAACTCATCATAACTAATTTTTGAAAAATAGATTTTTTGTGTAGGTTTTAAATTTAAAATATAGTGAATTTCTTGAAGTTTAGCATGCGAATGCTTTTCAGGGCATTTAGTTACCATAACTAAATCTGCACGTTTAGCACCTATTTTAGATTCTCTTAAGTTTCCTGCTGGCAAGACCATATCATGAATATACAAATCGTTAAAAGTGGTTAATAAAATATTTGTAGAAGCGCAAACTTTTCGGTGCTGAAAAGCATCATCTAATAAAATAACATTTGCTTTAATTCTTATTTTTTCAATACCTTCTTGCCTATTTGCACAAACCGCAACCATGACTTCAGGGAATTTTCGCTTAATCTGTAATGGTTCGTCTCCAACATCTTCAACCTTACTATTAATTATAACTTCTCTAAAACCATCAGTCTTTCTTTTATATCCGCGACTTAAAACAGCTACTTTATAATCTTCTTTTAGAAAACTAATCAGGTATTCAATCATTGGAGATTTTCCTGTTCCACCAGTAGAAAGATTGCCTACGCAAATTATAGGAATAGTATACGATTTACTTTTAAACCATCCTTTATCGTAACATAAATTACGCAAAGTTAAAATACTTCCGTATAATAAAGAAAAGGGTAAAAGGAGCTTCCGAAGTATATTCATGCTACAAAAATACAACTTCCCATTAAAATGAGTTTCTCAAATTTTTATTTCAAAATAGGAATGCATTATATTTACCTTAAATTATATTTTAAAAAACGAGCTTGTTGAAATTTTTCGCATACAAGAAGATAACCAATAGCGAAGAGTATATTACCATAAAAAAACAATAAATTTAGATACATGAAAATTAATGAAGTCATCTCCATACTTGAAGAATTATCTCCATTATCTTACTCTGAAGGGTTTGACAATACAGGTTTGCTTGTTGGAAACTATAATACTGAAGTTAAAGGAATACTAGTCACCTTAGACACACTTGAGAGCATTGTTGATGAAGCCATCAAAAATAATTGCAACTTAATAGTAAGTTTCCATCCTATTATTTTTTCAGGATTAAAAAAATTAACAGGTAAAAATTATGTTGAAAGAGTTGTTATTAAAGCAATTAAAAACAACATTGCTATTTTTTCGATGCATACTGCCTTAGATAATTCTTGGAATGGAGTAAATGCTATAATTTGTAAAAAATTAAAATTGACAAATCGAAATATATTGATTCCTAAAAGTAACACCATAAAAAAACTTACTACTTATGTCCCTTCAGATAGTGCAGATAAACTACTTGAACAATTATTTAAAGCTGGAGCTGGTTCTATTGGAAATTACAGCAATTGTAGTTTTTCTACAGAAGGAAATGGAAGCTATATTGGAAATGAAAATTCAAATCCCGTTAAAGGTGTTAAAGGTGAAATGCATTATGAAAAAGAAGTTCAGTTAAATATTAGCATTCCAAAACATAAAGAAGCTTCCATTTTAAAGGCACTTTTTAATTTTCATCCTTATGAAGAAGTTCCTTACGAAATTATAACTTTAGAAAATACAAATAAACATATTGGAATGGGAATGATAGGAGAATTAGAAAATCCAATGACAGAAATTGAATTTTTAAATTATCTTAAAAAAAACATGACTACCAATTGTGTTCGTCACTCTAAATTAATGAATAAATCCATCTATAAAGTTGCGGTTTTAGGGGGTAGCGGAAGCTATGCAATCGAAGCTGCAAAACATTCAGGAGCAGATGCTTTTGTTACAGCAGATTGCAAATATCATGATTTTTTTACAGCAGAAAACAATATTCTTTTGGCAGATATTGGTCATTATGAGAGTGAGCAATACACAAAAGAGCTATTAGTTGCTTTCCTTAACAAAAAAATTACTACTTTTGCAATCGTTTTATCGCAAAAAAATACCAATCCAATTACCTATATTTAAAACATGGCAAAGAAAACCGAAATCACTGTAGAAGAGAAGTTAAGAGCTTTATTTGATTTACAACTTATCGATTCTAGAATTGATAAAATTCGCGACATTCGCGGTGAACTTCCATTAGAAGTTGAAGATCTTGAAGATGAATTAGCAGGAATGAATACTCGACTTGAAAAATTAAATGATGGTGTTGAGCTTGTAATAAATAGTGTTTCAGATAAGAAAAATCAGATTGAAGAATCTAAAGACCTTATCAAGAAATATACAAAACAACAAGATAACGTTCGTAATAATCGTGAATACGATTCTTTAAGTAAAGAAGTTGAATTTCAAACTTTAGAAATTGAATTAAACGAAAAACATATTAGAGAATTTAAAGCACAGATAGAACAAAAGAAATTAGTAGTTGAGGAGACTAATGAGCGTCTTAAAAAACGTCAAGATCATTTAACTCACAAACAAGGAGAGTTAGATGAAATTTTAGCTGAAACTGAAAAAGAAGAAAAAGCATTAATTAAAAAATCTGCTGATTTTGAGAAAAAAATAGAAAAGCGTTTAATTAAAGCTTACAAGAGAATTCGTAGCAATGTTAAAAATGGTTTGGCAATTGTTGCGATCGACCGTGGGGCATCTGGAGGATCATTCTTTACCATTCCACCACAAATACAAATGGAAATTGCAGGTCGTAAAAAAATTATTACAGACGAGCATAGTGGAAGAATATTAGTAGATATTGACTTAGCTAACGAAGAAGAGGCAAAAATGACAAAAATGTTTAGCAAGCTTTAATCCATTCTAAATATAATTTTAAAAAGCCTTCAAAAATTGAAGGCTTTTTTTATTGTAAAAAGAAAGGTATTTTTGATTATTACAACCTACAAAAAAACTCTTATGAAAAAGTCACTTCCGATTTATGTCTTAATTTTATTAGTTATATTACCAGCATCCTGTCAAAATTCTAATAAAAACAATACTCATTCTAAAAATCAAAAAACAGCAGAACCTGTTCAAGCAGAGCGTAAAGATCGTTTTAAAAGCGCCTATTTTGCAAGTGGTTGTTTTTGGTGTGTGGAAGCTATTTATGAAAGTGTAAAAGGAGTAGAAGAATCTATTTCTGGATATAGTGGAGGTCATACTGACAATCCAACATATGAAAAAAGTAATACAGGTAAAACGGGTCATGCAGAAACGGTAGAAATTATTTATAACCCTGAAATTATCAGCTTTAAACAATTGGTCACTATTTATTTTGGGTCACAAAACATTTCTCAATTAAATGGTCAAGGAAATGACAGAGGTTCTCAATATCGTTCTATTATTTTTTATCAAAATAAGGAAGAAAAGAAAATTATTAATGATCAAATAGAAGCTTTATATCAAGAAGACAAAAACAGAATTGTTGCTGCTGAAGTAATGCCTTTTCAGAAATTTTGGAAAGGTGAAGAATACCATCAAAATTATGAAAGGTTACATCCAGATAATTCATATATAAAAAATGTATCTATCCCTAGATTAAAGAGGTTTCAAAAAAAGTTCCCAGAATTACTTAAAGAAAATTCAAAGCATTAATTACATTTTTGTTGCTTTTAACTCAAAAAGTAATGGATATAATTTATCTGAAAGTTCATACATTCCATCATTATTAATTTTTAATTCAGGGAAAATATTATAAGGAGAAGCATCATATTCATTTAAATAATCAATAGTTAATCCAGCATTTGTAAGTGATGTAATAATTTCACCCAAACTATGATTCCAAGTACATTCCTTACTAATCATTTTTGATTTTTCATCTGCATAAGTTCCTTCATATTCTTCATAAATATATTCTTTTTGATGGTAACCGTAAGCCAATTTTGGAGGGTTGCTGGTATAATCAAACATCCAAACAATTGGATGAAAATCTACTATATAAAAAATACCACCTTTTTTTAATCTTTCAGATATCATTTGTGCCCAAGGTTTTAGATCGGGCAACCATCCTATCGTTCCATAACTTGTAAAAACAATATCAAATTTGGTGTTGAGGTGCTTTGATACATCTAAAACATTACAACAAATAAATTTGGAATTTAAACCCAACTCCTCGTTTAGCTGTTTTGCTAACCTTATACCTTCATCCGACAGATCAATCCCAGTACAATCTGCTCCCATCCTAGCCCAGCTCAAAGTATCTTGACCAAAATGGCATTGTAAGTGAAGTATCGACTTATTCGCAACATCTCCTAAACCAGTTACCTCGTATTTATTAAGAGAAGATTTACCATTTTTAAATTCACTTACGTTATAAAAATTGCTTTTTGCATGAATAGCTACTTTTTTATTCCAAGTTTCGCAATTTATATCAAATGATTTTTTAATATTCATTACTATAGTTTTCTATTAAACTGAGATTTTATTTCCTCCAAATAAACAAATAATAATCCTTATTTTTGTTTAAGTTCAAAATTACGAATTAAATGTATAAAAACAATTTAGCTTTTGCTATCCAAAAAGACCAAGAAGATCCATTAAAAAACTATCGGAAAGATTTTTTAATTCCAACAAATAATGAGGGTGAAGAATTGGTATATCTTTGTGGAAACTCCTTAGGATTACAACCAAAAAAAACATCAAATTATTTACAACAAGAGCTCAATGATTGGTCAAAATTTGGAGTTGAAGGGCATACAGAGGCTAAAAATCCATGGTTGCCTTATCATGAATTTTTAACAAAATCTATGGCAAAAATAGTGGGTGCCAAACCAAGTGAAGTTGTAATCATGAATAGCCTTACGACCAACCTTCATTTAATGATGGTTTCCTTTTATCAGCCAACAAAAAGCAAGTACAAAATCCTTATTGAAAGTGATGCTTTTCCATCCGATAAATATGCGATGGAAAGTCAGTTAAAATTTCATGGTTACAATACAAATGATGGATTAATTTTATGGAAACCTCGTGAAGGCGAAAATTTATGCCATTTTCAAGATTTAGAAAAAATAATGGAAGCACAAGGAGATGAAATTGCATTATTAATGATTGGAAGTACTAACTATTATTCCGGTCAATTATATCCATTAAAAAAAATTACTGAATTAGGACATAAACACAATAGCTTAGTAGGTTTTGATTTAGCTCACGGTGTTGGAAATATTCAACCTAACTTACACGAAACTGGAGCAGATTTTGCAGTGTGGTGTACTTATAAGTATTTAAATAGTGGTCCAGGGAGTTTAGGCGGTTGTTTTGTTCATGAGCGGCATGCCAACAATACCGATTTAAATCGATTTGCAGGATGGTGGGGACATAATAAGCAAACTCGTTTTAACATGCGACATGATTTTGATGCGATACCTGGTGCTGAAGGATGGCAATTAAGCAACCCTGCAATACTTTCAATGGCTGCAATTAGAGCTTCTTTAGATTTATTTGATGCTGCAGGCTTTAAAAATATCATCAAAAAATCTAAATCACTTACTGGTTTTTTAGAGTTTTTAATTAAGAAATTAAGTGACAATAGAATACAGATCATCACTCCTAAAAATCCAGAAGAAAGAGGTTGTCAATTATCAATTCAAGTTAAAAGTGCCAATAAAAATTTACACACACAGCTCACAAAGAATGGCGTAATAAGTGACTGGAGAGAACCCGATGTTATTAGAGTAGCTCCTGCACCACTTTACAACAGCTATCAAGATGTATTTGAATTTGTCCAACGATTAAAAAAAGTTTTAAATTAATAAAACGAACATGTTAAAATTTTTCACAATCAAGAGGCTCACTAATAGCAAACAGCTTGTTACTATTAAAATACTATAAATATATACCCATGAAAAAGAAAAAAGAACGCGTATTAATTATTGGAGCAGGATTATGTGGCAGCTTACTTGCATTGCGTTTAGGACAAAGAGGTTATGATGTTACCTTGATCGAAAAACGCCCAGATTTAAGAACAGTAGGCCAAGATGCTGGACGCTCTATAAATTTATCTCTTTCAGACCGTGGAATGAAAGCGATGAAAATGGTTGGACTGCAAGATGAAATAAAAAAACTATGCCTACCTATGATAGGTAGGATGATTCATGATGCTAGTGGCAATAAGTTTATGAGCCTCTATAGCGGTAAAGAGGATAAATATATCAATTCTATATCGCGTCCTGGCTTAAACATGTTATTACTTGATGCTGCAGAAAAATTACCAAATGTGAACCTACATTTTAATAAAAGTTGTGAATCTATAAACTTTAAAGACACTGTGGCTATTTTTGAGGATTATAATACCAAAGAAAAGGTTACCTACAATGCTGATCTTATTTTTGGTACTGATGGAGCAGGTTCTGTAGTGAGAAACAATATGTTCAACAATAAAGATCTTAGGTTAAGTTTTTCAATTGATTGGTTGAGTCATAGCTATAAAGAATTAACAATACCAGCAGCAGAAAACGGCAACTTTAAATCGGAACAAAATGCGCTACACATATGGCCTAGAGGTGAAAATATGTTGATATCATTACCTAACCTTGATGGGAGTTTTACAGTGACTCTGTTTTTAGCACATGAAACTGGAAAAGATAATTTTGACAACTTAAATTCTCCAGAAAAAGTTTCTAACTATTTTGAAAGAGAATACCCTGATGCAAAAGAATTGATGCCTAATCTAACAGAAGAGTTTTTTAAAAATCCGACAGGTCGCTTAGGTACTGTAAAATGCTACCCATGGAATACGTATGGAAAAACATTAATTATTGGAGATTCTGCTCACGCCATTGTCCCTTTTTATGGTCAAGGAATGAATGCTTCTTTTGAGGATGTTATCGTTTTAGATACATATATCGAAAAGTACGAAGGAGATTGGGAAGCAACTTTTTCTGAATTTCAAAAAGAAAGAAAAGTGGATGCTGATGCTATTGCAGATCTTGCCATTGATAACTTCTATGAAATGAAAGAGCATACTGCTAATCCTTTATTTCAGGAAAAAAGAAAGTTAGAAGTAGCTTTTGAAGACCACTTCCCTAATAAATACAATTCTAAGTATTCCTTAGTAACTTTTAATGCAGACATTCCTTATTCTGATGCTATGAAAAGAGGGAGAGCACAAGACAAAGCAATTTTAAACTTATTAGATGATGATAAATTAACGGATTCTATGAATTTAGAAGAAAAACTTACCTTAGTATTAAATAAAACAAAAGATATTTTACACGATGATGATGTAGCAAAAAAATCATAACCTATGAAAAATAAAGACTTAGATGAAAAAGTTACTCCAAGAGGAGCCTATCCACATGTTAAAAGAGCAGGTGATTTTATATTGGTATCAGGAACTAGTTCACGAAGAGCCGACAATACCATTGTAGGGGTAGATATTATTGATGAAATGGGAACTAAATATTTAAATATTGAAGTCCAAACACGCGAAGTGCTTAACAATATTAATAGTAACCTAAAAAAAGTTGGGGCTTCGTTAAAAGACATCGTAGACGTATCTACTTTTTTGGTAAATATGAATGATTTTGCAGGCTATAATAAAGCCTATGCAGAATTCTTTGATAAAGAAACGGGACCAACAAGAACAACTGTAGCTGTTCACCAATTGCCACATCCAGATTTAGTAGTGGAAATTAAAGTAATGGTATATAAACCATTATAATATTTATGGTTATGAAAAAAATACTAAACTACATTGATGGATCATACTGTGAACCATTCACACAAGATTGGTTAGATAATTACAATCCTTCAAAAGGAGCGGTATATTCAAAAATTGCATCTTCCTCTTCAATAGATGTAGATAAAGCGTATCAAGCCGCCAAAATAGCATTTCCATCCTGGTCTAATACGACTATTGATGTGCGTAGTGCCATTCTTTTAAAAATAGCGAATCTTATTGAAGATAATTTAGACATGCTTGCAGAAGCTGAATCACTGGATAATGGAAAACCATTAAGCCTTGCAAAAGCTGTTGATATCCCAAGAGCATCCAGTAATTTTAGGTTTTTCGCACATGCCATCACGCAATTTGCTAGTGAAGCACATGAAAGTGTTGGATTAAATACTATGAATTTTACTTTAAGACAACCTATTGGTGTTGTAGGGTGTATATCTCCTTGGAATTTACCATTGTACTTATTTACTTGGAAAATTGCTCCAGCCTTAGCCGTAGGAAATACTGTTGTTGCAAAACCAAGTGAAGTAACACCTATGACCGCGTTTTTATTAGGAAAAATTTGTACCCAAGCTGGATTACCAAATGGAGTTTTAAATATTATTCACGGAACTGGTCCTTCTGCAGGTCAAGCCATTGTTGAACACCCCAACATCAAAGCAATTTCATTTACAGGCGGAACTAAAACTGGTGAATCAATTGCAAGAACGGCAGCACCTATGTTTAAAAAATTATCCTTAGAATTAGGTGGTAAAAATCCAAACATCATTTTTGCAGATTGCAATTATGAGCAAATGCTTTCAGTTACTGTTAAATCATCTTTTGCAAATCAGGGACAAATTTGTTTATGTGGAAGTAGAATTTTTGTAGAAAAATCAATCTATTTAAAATTTAGAGCTGATTTCGTTTCCAAAGTAAAAGAATTAAAAGTAGGTGATCCGTTTGATCCTGCTACTACTATTGGTGCTTTAGTATCAAAACCTCATCTTGAAAAAGTAATGTCCTATATTGATTTAGCTAAAGAAGAAGGAGGAAAAGTATTATGTGGTGGCAATAAAATAACGATAAATGGATCTGAAAATGGATATTATCTTGAACCCACAGTTATAGAAATAACAGACAATAATTGTCGTGTCAATCAAGAAGAAATTTTTGGTCCCATAGTAACTGTGATGCCTTTTGATACTGAAGAAGAAGTTTTAGAAATGGCAAATAGTGTTAATTACGGGCTTTCGGCAACCTTATGGACTACTAATTTAGATAGAACCATGAGAATGTCAAAGCAAATAGAATCTGGAATTGTTTGGGTAAATACTTGGCTTAATAGAGACTTAAGAACTCCTTTTGGTGGAGTTAAAAACAGTGGTGTAGGTCGCGAAGGAGGCTTTGAAGCTTTAAAATTCTTTACAGAATCTAAAAACATCTGTATTAAATATGATAATTAATTATTGAAATAAATATATGAACCTTAATTTAAAAAACAAAAATGCTTTAATCTGTGGCAGCACTGCTGGAATTGGTAAAGCATCTGCAATAGAATTAGCTGATCTTGGAGTAAACATAACATTGATTGCTCGTAATGAAGATAAACTAAAGAAAGTACTATCTGAATTACCAACTAATCAAGGTCAAAACCACAATTATATGGTAGCTGATTTTAGTGATCCAAATTCATTAAAAGAAACGCTATCTAATAATAGCTCTAAGAATTATCATATCCTTTTAAATAACACAGGTGGACCAAAAGGAGGACCTATCTTTAATGCCGATCTTTCAGAATTTAGGGATACTTTTTCACAACATTTACTTTGTAACCATTTATTAGTTCAAGCTGTTGTTTCTGGAATGAAAGAAAATGGCTATGGAAGAATTATTAATATAATATCCACTTCAGTAAAACAACCCATTGAAGGTTTAGGAGTTAGTAATACCATACGTGGAGCTGTTGCAAATTGGAGTAAAACTTTAGCTTCTGAACTCGGACCATTTGGAATTACAGTTAACAATGTCTTACCTGGAGCTACAGCCACAGAACGTTTGGATGAAATTATGATAAACGTTGGAAAAAAGATTGGAAAATCTCCTGAAGAAGCGAGTGAAGTCATGAGAAGTATTGTTCCAGCTAAAAGATTTGCTCAACCTGAAGAAATAGCATATGCAGTCGTATTTTTAGCAAGTGAAGCAGCCGGGTATATCAATGGTATTAACTTACCTGTTGATGGCGGAAGGACTAAAAGTTTATAAATTACTATTTTATAGAAAACTTGTATAACAAACATTAAAAGATACCGGATTTAGTCCGGCAGTTTATGAAACGAAAATTAAGAATTAACGGCCATTCACACCTTCTTCCTTATCCAGAAGAAATCCCTAAATTTCTTAAAGACAATGGGATTTTTTGGGTTGATAAGGATCGTAATTTTATGCTTCAAAAAAATTGGAAACGACCTGTAACAGACTCTAGTTTCTTTTTAAATGAAAAGCTAGAATGGATGGAAAAATTTAAAATTGACCATGCAGTCGTTTTAAATCTATCTCAACTTTATGGAAATGGTTTGCGATTAGAAGAAATGAAACAAGCGCTTCGTTTTCAAAATGATTTTAATGCTAAAGTTCAACAAGATCATCCCTCAAAATTTACCTGTGGGTTTGTAGTGCATCCTGGGTATGGAAGAGGTGCCTTATGGGAAATAGAAAGATGTGTTGAGCAGTTAGGCTTAAATTTACTTTGTTTACCAACCCATTATATGGATACCACAGGCACTTGGCGGTGTATTTTTGATGAAGAAAATGAGCCTATTTTTGAATTGGCCAATAAATACAATCTTGCTTTAGAAATACATCCTTATGATGGTGAAAAATTTATAAAATTAGAAAATACTGCTTGGCGTTTTCATTTAATATGGATGTTAGCGCAATGCGCCGATGCTTATCATTTTTTTACGTTAAATGGATTTGCTGATAAATTTCCAAATATGAGAACTTGTTTTGCTCATGGAGGTCAATTGGCTCAAATGAATTTAGGAAGGCGTATTCAAGGATTTGACGGAAGACCTGATTTATTTGAAGGTAAAGTGCATCCAAGAAAATCTGTTGCTCATAAAAATATTTTCTTCGATACCTTAGTTCACGATACAGGATCTTTACAATTAATAGTGAAAAACCAAACATCAAAGCAAATAGTTATGGGCCTAGATGACCCTTATCCTTTAGGTGAAATGGAAAGCAAAAATCAATCCTCATATCCAGGAAAAATTTTAGCCTTAGCACAAGAACAAAAAATATTAACCTCAGAAGAATGTGATGCTATTTGGGATCATAATGTGCTGCAATGGTTATTTGGTGATAATAAAAAAAAGAAACAAGATTTAATTAATAAAATATTGAATTAATTTAATGCATTTTATACCAGAAAAGCTAGATCATTACGTGGTTTCTCATTCTCAAGAAGAACCGGAATTATTAAAAGAACTAAGTCGCGAAACTTGGCAAAAAGTTTTAGCACCTAGAATGTTAAGTGGGCATTTCCAAGGAAGGGTTTTAAGTATAATTTCTAAACTGATCAATCCAAAAAATATATTAGAAATAGGAACTTACACGGGATATTCTGCTTTGTGTTTAGCAGAAGGGATGCAATCAAAAGGAAAACTACACACAATTGATACTAATGAAGAATTATATAATTTACAACGAAAATATTTTGACAAGTCAAATTATGGCAATCAAATAATTCAACATGTTGGGAATGCTTTAGCTATAATACCTAATTTAAAAGAATCTTTTGATTTAGTTTTTATCGATGCAGATAAACAAAATTATCCCAATTACTTAAATATTATCCTGCCAAAACTTAAAACTGGATCCGTTATATTAAGTGACAATGTATTATGGACAGGTAAAGTAATTGAGCCAATAATTAAAGGAGATAAAGATACCAAAGCACTTCTAAAATATAATAAAATGGTAAATAACCACCCTCAATTAGAAACAGTGTTATTACCTATTCGTGATGGTTTAACAATAACAAGAGTAAAATGATTAAAATTTTCTCTTTATAGGCCCGGTAATATCATCTACAGTATCCTTCATGTTTTTTACTCCAGAAGATATGTTGTTAGTCAAATTACGCTTAAAATTATCCGTTAATTTTTCAGGTGATTCTACATCAATTCCTCCTTTTTTTGCACTTTTAGTAATTTCACTTTTAATATCGTTAGTTGCGTCTTTTATTTGACGCATACCTTTTCCCAAACCCCTAGCGATTTCTGGCACTTTATCTGCACCAAAAACCATTAACACAATAAAAATGATAAAGAATATCTCTGCTCCGCTTATAAATAAAGGAAATGTAGTCATATCACAAATATAAGGATTTTGTAAATCAGAAAAGCAAAGCAATCAAAAAATAATCAATTATTGCATTATTATAAAAGTCATATATTTGTATATCATCTAAATTGAAAAATAATGAAAACTAAGTTTAGTACCTCAATTATCTTTTTCACTTTATCAATTGTTCTATTTTCTTTTTCTAAAAACAATATAGAAAGCTACCAAGATATAACTTCTATTCACTTACTAGAAATTCCTGAAAATGTAAAATTCATTTTAGATGCTAAATGCATGGAATGCCATAGCAACGAATCTAAACCTGGTAAAAGTAAAACCAAACTTAATTTTGATGAAATTACTGACGGGAGTTATTCAAATGGAAAAATGGTAAGTAAATTTGGAAAAATAGTAAAAACTTTAGGTGAAAATAAAATGCCTCCGAAAAAATTATTAGCAAAATATCCTGATAAAAAATTAACTACTGAAGAATCTAAAGTTTTAATAGATTGGGCTAATAATCAAAAATTAATTTTAAACAAGGAGTAATGAAAATTTTTAATTTTAAAAAAAAAA
>ERZ887851.2869-NODE-2869-length-13061-cov-6.618561_pt1 | contig 13061 bp, 10 predicted proteins | sample MGYA00521100_ERZ887851 | MGnify/ENA primary metagenome ERZ887851 (study PRJEB32303, sample SAMEA104408602) | aquatic metagenome | biome: Brackish water; feature: Pelagic; material: water | place: Baltic Sea | collected 2014-06-06T16:11:00 | depth 11,444 m ...
GGGGAGAGTGTAAGACCACCCCAGCGCAGCACTGCCTCGCCGCCAGCATAGATAAGGTAGGGGTCATCATCACCTGGTTGCAGAACCGATAAGCGCTGACATCCAACCATAGCTGTTTCATGGGCAAGAGTGGATAGCACATCATGGGCCAGTTTTTCTTGCGGTAACACAAGGATATCTACACCGCTATCAAGAAGGTTGAGCTGGCACTGGCCGTTACTGCCTGCTGGTAGGTGAAGGCCCCAGCCCTGCAGCAACAATGCTACCTTGGAAAGTTCGGGAAGCATAATAGTGCAGGAAGAGGCTGGCTGGATAAACTGGCTTGCTCTGCCAAGAAATCCCAGAATGAAGGTATCAGCAGTCCGCCTGAAGGATAGCGTAACACGGCGGCGTGAGCCGGGGCCTGTCCATATGGTCGGGCGTCTTTGTGTAGGAGAAATGCCCCCCCTCTCAAGCACCTCAGAGAGCGCGCCTTCTTTCCATCCGCGATAAGCATCAGACGCCATATGTTGGAATTGACAACCACCGCAGGCAGGAAATACATCACAAGAAGGCTCTTTACGGTCAGGGCTTTGGGTGATGAGCTCAATAATATCTGCCCGGACACCATCAGATGTGCGGCTTATCGGTTTGACCTTAAGCGTTTCATGCGGCAGAGAGTCGGGGACGAATAGCCGAACGGTTTGCGGCTGATAATCAAGCACCATTTCTGCCTCGGCAATGCCATCACCGCGGGCCCCTAAATGGGTGATAACACAGTCAATATCAGGCGCATTACGCGGCAGTTTCTTTTCTGCTGATTGAGCGCGTGTTTTTGACGCGCTGTCACGTTTCCTGAATTTATTAGGTGCGTTCCGCCAGTTATTTGCCATTATCTACCTTTGCACAGGGTCACATTAAAAATACTACTAAAGAGGCTCGGATAAAGAGGCTCGGGGAAAATACCGTTAAAAAGGCTCAAAAAAATCTGTTTCACTGGGTAGGAAAGACACCTAGCCAATACTTCGCCCATACCAGATAACACGGCCTTTTATCATCATATCACTAAGTTTGCGATGATAGGCACTATATTGCTTGTTTGCCGAGGAAATTCTTACCTGATGGAGCCCGAGCTGGCATGCAATTTCCAGCTGCTTCACTGAAATACCAAAGCCATCAAAGAGCACAAATATACCAGGCATGCTTGGCATGGCAGGCATTCGCTCCTTTGATAAGCTCAGGGGTATAACGCGCTAGTGGCTACGTTTCACCGAAAAGAGAGCGGCTGACATCAGCGCTGATGTCAGCGCAGTATCGCCAAGGCCTGATAGGCTTTTGAGTGCCAGTTCAACTTCCTGCTCAGCGGCTGCCAAGGAACGTTCAATGGCGTTATGGCGGTTCAGAATGGCAACGGCCTCTTCAAAATCCCCCTCATTAATATCACTCTCAGCTTGCGTACGCTGCCAGAAGGCACGCTCCTGCGCACTGCCATCGCCCCATGCTAGAATAACAGGCATCGTGATTTTCCCATCTCTGAAATCATCACCGGTATTCTTCCCCATACCATCACTCGTGGCCGCATAGTCCAGCGCATCATCACAAATCTGAAACGCGCGTCCAAGCGACAAGCCATAATTATGCATTGCCAGACACTCAGCATCTGTTCCGCCGCCAACCCGGCACCCAGATTCAGAAGCAGCAGCAAATAGAATAGCTGTTTTGTTGGTAATCACATCCAGATAATCTTCCAGCGGGCTAGCAGGCTCTCCTGCCAAACTCATTTGCTTGATCTCGCCCTCGGTTATTCTAGCCGATGCAGAAGACAGCATATCCAGAACCGAGATATCACCAGTTAGCACCATGAGCTGAAACGCGCGGGCAAACAAAAAATCCCCCACCAGAACTGATGCTTCATTCCCCCAAATGGCATTCGCGGTATCACGGCCTCTGCGCTTGTCTGACATGTCGATGACATCATCATGCAGCAATGTTGCGCTATGGATGAATTCAACTGATGCTGCCAGCAGATGGGCAGCTTCGGGCAGGTCGGATCCGGGCGCGCCCCCCGATGAGTGCTGACCTAAAAGAGCGCCTGCTAGACACAGCATAGGGCGCATGCGTTTTCCCCCAGCAGCAACCAGATGACCAGCAAGCTGCGGGATGAGAGGCACGTCCGAGCCAAGCCGCTCAATGATAACATCATTGGTGCGGGCCATAGCCTGTTTGGTAAGCACGAGCAGCGGATCAAGCGATGCAGGCTGTGAATTAGTGTTGGTCATCGTATCTGAGGTCATTCCCGAAACGTCCCGTCGGTGATATGGTCGTGCGAGGTTACTAATGGCTGTGGTCTATTTGTTACGGTGTGGCGATTTTTGGAGCAAGTAAAATGTGCATTTTTGGCGCAATCCGCTCGATGGTAGCAGCAACGCGCCGATAATGATGCCGATAATGATAGTGCGATGAGAATTATAATGTTTGCGAAGAAAAAGGACTGTTATGACGGATAAACCGTTAGCTGAGGATACAGAGACGAGCGATGATAGCTTCCTGAACGGGCAGATACAGGTTCGCCAGCCGCGGAGCGGTTATCGTATTGGTACTGATGCTGTTATGGTAGCGGCGACTATCCAGATGAAGGCAGGACGTCTGCTTGATATGGGCGCAGGAGTTGGCGGCATATCGCTTGCGATTGCACACCGTCTTACCAATGCCCAGATAACAGCAGCTGAAATTGATCCCGTAAACCATGCGTTGCTTAGCCATAATATTGACATTAATCAGCTGCATGCGCGTATCCGCCCCCTGCGTGCCGATATATTATCTTTGCCGCCTGTGATGGCTGGCTCATTTGATCATGTTGTCTCAAACCCCCCATTTCATCACGCCTCTGATGCTCCGTCGCGGTCCAGACGCCGCACGCTTGCCCATTACGAGACAGATGCAAGGCTGGGCGAATGGGTTGATGCAGGTCTTGCCGCCCTAAAACCTAAAGGCCGGCTGACGATGATTGTGCGTGCAGACAGGACTGATATTATTATGGCTAGATTGAGGGCAGGCGGCGCCGGCGAGATTGTGCTGTTTCCGCTATGGTCCTATCAGACCTGCCCGGCAATCAGAATGATTATTACGGCGCGAAAAGCAGTGAAGGGCGCAATGGCAGTGCTTCCCGGTCTTGTGCTTCACACCCCAACTGGTGCTTTGACGCATGAGGCACAACAGGTTATGAAAGGGGAGAGTGTGCAGCTTGTTCATCCAGCGACAACTCATCTTTCATAATTTGGCAGTTTAACTCTCACATGGCATCATTTTCTTCATTATTATTCTGGCGTAAAAAGCTTCCTAAGGTTGCTGTTGTCAGGCTGTCTGGTGTTATCGCATCTGAATCAGGCCCGCTTCGGCGTGGCCTTAATCTGAATCAGATTGAAAGCCAGCTTAAACGCGCTTTTACCATTCCGTCTGTTAAAGCGGTTGCGTTGGTGATTAATTCGCCCGGCGGCTCACCCGTGCAGAGCCAGCTTATCGCCGCGCGAATCCGTCAATTGGCAACCCGTTATAATGTGCCTGTTTTGGCGTTTTGCGAAGATGTTGCAGCCTCTGGCGGCTATTGGCTTGCTGCAGCTGCTGATGAAGTCTATGCAAATTCTGCCTCTGTCATAGGCTCGATCGGGGTAATTTCTTCTGGCTTTGGGTTTCCTGAAGCCCTTAAACGCCTTGGTGTGGAGCGGCGGGTTTATACCAGCGGCTTGTCTAAATCGATGCTGGATCCTTTTTCCGAAGAAAAAGACACCGATATTGCCCATCTCAAAGCATTACAGTCAGACATTCACCAGCTCTTTATTGATTACGTAAAATCGCGTCGTGGCACACGGCTTTCTGGTGCTGATGAAGAGCTGTTCAGCGGGAAATTTTGGACAGGAACTCAAGCAAAAACCTTGGGTCTTGTTGATGGTGTTGGTCTTTTCCATGAGGTTTTGGAAAACCGGTTTGGACCAGATGTAAAAATTATTACCCTGTCTCAGCGATCCTCATGGCGAAGCGTTACAGCGCGCCTTGGCTCGCACCTGCCTGCTGGGTTTGCTGCCCAGCTTCTGGATGATGGGATTGCACAAGTCGAAGAGCGCGCACACTGGTCGCGTTTTGGGCTATAAGATGTTGGCGCAGGCCTACAAGAAGGAGGCAATAATATGATTGCAAAGTTTTTAGGGCTTGCTGTTATTTTGGCAGGTGTCTGGACAGTTTTTCGTATTATCGAAAAGCGGAATGCCAAACTGCGTCCGCCTGAATCAGGCAATACACCGCAATCCGGCGCGCAGGCAAATGCCAAAAATAACGAAAGAGACAGCGCAGAAGATGATGCGCTTGAACTCAGAGAATGTGATGAATGTGGCGCGTTTGTTACAGCCGCCGGATGTAGCCGGGCTGCCTGTTCTGTTCGCGGTTGATTTCCTGCGTTTAGATAGGCTAGATTGCGGCATTCTCTTTTGATTTCTTTTCGTTAGAAACAATCAGCTATGCGCACCGATTTTCAGTCTATTATTCTTAACCTACAAAGCTATTGGGCTGCCAATGGCTGTGTTATCCTTCAGCCCTATGACATGGAAGTGGGGGCAGGGACATTCCATCCGGCAACCACATTGCGGGCTCTTGGTCCTGATGATATCTGGAAAGCTGCCTATGTGCAGCCCTCGCGCCGTCCAACTGATGGACGTTACGGTGAAAATCCAAACAGGCTGCAACATTATTATCAGTTCCAGACTATTTTAAAGCCCTCGCCGGCAAACGCACAAGAACTCTATCTTGGCTCACTTCAAGCTATTGGCCTTGATGTACATGCTCATGATATTCGGTTTGTTGAGGATGATTGGGAATCGCCGACGCTTGGTGCATGGGGTCTTGGCTGGGAAGTCTGGTGCGATGGGATGGAAATTTCACAATTTACCTATTTCCAGCAGGTTGGCGGGCTTGAATGTAGCCCTGTTCCGCTTGAGCTTACCTACGGGCTAGAGCGGCTTGCGATGTTCATTCAAGGCATTGATGATGTCTATCAGCTGGACTGGGACGGTGTTCCCAATGATGAGGGCGGGAAATGCTACGGTGATATTTTCCACCGCGCTGAAGTTGAATTTTCACGCTGGAATTTTGAAGTTGCTGACACAGATTTGCTGCTTCAGCATTTCAAGGATAGTGAGGCTGAATGCCAGAATCTGCTTGATGAGAGCCTTGCCTTGCCAGCTTATGACCATTGTATGAAGGCAAGCCATCTGTTTAATCTGCTTGATGCGCGCGGGGTTATCTCTGTTACTGAACGTCAGGGATATATTGCCCGGGTGCGGACATTGGCAAAAGGCTGCTGTGAGGCATGGGTTGGAAATATAAAGGGGGCGGGAGCATGAGCCTTCTTTTTGTCGAAATTTCTTGTGAAGAAATCCCAGCCCGCTTGCAAGCAGATGCAATTAAAGCCCTGCAATCTCGTCTGATGGATGGCCTTACAGAGGCTGGCTTTTCTCCGGTAGCAGGACGCAGCGCTATTAGCCCGCGTCATATGGCTGTCGAAATTACCGGGCTTGAAGCACGTCTTGCGGACAGTGTAAGTGAGCGCCGTGGACCACGCAGTGATGCACCAGATAAGGCGATTGACGGGTTCTGCCTGTCAGCTGGTCTGTCGCGCGATGCACTTGAAGTGCGCGCAACAGATAAAGGCAGTTTCCTGTTTGCAAATGTAACGCAGATAGGCGCTGTTCTAGCAGATATTCTGGTGCCCCTTATCACAAATGTTATCAGTCAGTTCCCCTGGCCGAAAAGCCAGCGCTGGTCCCGCTCGACTGTTACTTGGGTGCGCCCATTAACGTCTGTTAGTGTTCTTGTTGATGGGCAGGCTATTGATGGCGAGATAGCGCTTGGGGGCGGTATGGTAATGCCGCTTGGCGCGCAGGTGCATGGCCATCCTTTTTATCCGCATGATCCCATTCAGCTAAGTGATTTTGATAGCTATCTTGGCGATATGAAAGCAGCGCATGTCATTGTTGATGCAAATATTCGCCGCGACGATATTATGCGCCAGTCAGATATGCTAGCAGAAGCGCATGGCATTGAGCTTGTCCCAGATGAAGGATTACTGCGTGAGGTTACGGGGCTAGTGGAATGGCCGCATGCCATTTTAGGCCGTATTCAGCCTGAATTTATGGCATTGCCCGCAGAAGTGCTGGTAACATCAATGCGTGTTCATCAGAAGTTTTTTGCAACACGCTTTCCAGAAGGTCATGAACAGAGTGGCCAGCTTGCGCCCTATTTTCTGACCATAGCAAATAGAGATTGTGATGCTGATCAGGTATCGCTGATTGCCGCAGGAAATGAGCGGGTCCTGAAAGCCCGGCTGTCAGATGCCGCGTTTTTCTGGCAACAGGATAGCATGACACCGCTTGAGTCTCTGTTGCCAAAACTTGCCTCGGTTGTTTTTTTTGATGGTCTTGGCACTGTGGCTCAGAAAGCTGATAGGCTGGCTAATCTTGCTGGGCAATTTGCCGATTATCTTCCCGGCTGTGATGACGCTGATGCGCGGCGTGCTGCCCAGCTATCCAAGGCAGATCTTGTGACGGGGATGGTTGGTGAATTTCCTGAATTACAGGGTGTTATGGGCGGCTATTATGCGGCCTCAGGCAATGAAACAGCGGCTGTCAGTCAGGCGATTTCAGACCATTATCGCCCGCAAGGCCCATCAGATAATCTGCCCCGTTCTGCTGAAGGTTATGCTGTATCTCTTGCCGATAAGCTTGATACCTTAACAGGCTTTTTCGGGATTGATCAAAAGCCGACAGGCTCTCGTGACCCTTACGCATTGCGCCGCGCTGCGCTGGGAATCTTGCGGATTATGGATGAAGCAGATGTGTCTTTGCCGCTTGATAAGCTGATGAAGCATGCCGCAGTTCTATATAAGTTTGATGATAGTGATGCCGATTTGCCCGCGTTTTTCCGCGAAAGATTGCGTGTTGTCCTGCGGAATAAAGGTATTGCACATGATGTTGTCAGTGCGGTTCTTGGTTGTCATGAGGGGGTTGGCCGGCTGCACCTGATCATGCGGCAGTCCGCACAGCTTGATAGCTTTCTGAAAACCGTATCAGGAGCCGCCGTCTTGTCGGGGTGGCGCCGTGTTGCCTCATTACTTGCCGCCGAAGAAAAAAAGGCAGCCTTGCCAGAGACAGCGCCATCAGCAGCATTATTCGAGACTGAGCAGGAAACCCAGCTCTTGGCGGCTGTTAATATGCTGCCGGAAATCATGCCTGATACACCAGCTAGCATGGCTGAGTTGATGACAGCGATGAGCGGCCTTGCAGATCCGATTGAGCAGTTTTTCACCCATGTGATGATTAATAGCGAGATTGATGAGGTTCGGCTAAACCGTTTAGCGCTGCTATCGCTTGTGCGGGCGCGGATGGCGCTTATCGGCGACTTATCTCAGATAGAAGGTAGCTAGTCAGACGGTACGCATCTTACAGAAACCTTCTAGGACTTGAGAAAAGTAGCGATTATCCTATCTCTGGATAAATAGGCTAGAGTTAAAAAAGAAACAGGAGCCAGCGCATGGAAAAATGGGTGTATTCATTTGGTAAGTCTCGATGTGATGGGGATGCCAGCATGCGCTCTCTGCTGGGTGGTAAAGGTGGCAACCTTGCCGAAATGGCATCTATTGGATTGCCTGTCCCGCCAGGCTTTACAATATCAACTGATGTGTGCGCGCATTATTACAATAATGATCACTGCTATCCTGATGCGCTGAAGGCTGATGTTGAAACAGCGCTTCAGCTTGTTGAACAGGAAACTGGAAGCATATTCGCAGACGAGACTAACCCGCTGCTTCTATCTGTTCGCTCAGGCGCTCGTGCCTCGATGCCGGGCATGATGGATACAGTTCTTAATCTTGGGTTAAACGATAAGACAGCCGCAGGTCTAGCCGCCAGCACAGGTGATGCGCGGTTTGTTTATGACAGCTATCGCCGGTTTATTCAGATGTATGGCGATGTCGTGATGGAAGTGGATCACGGACTGTTTGAAGACGCTCTTGAAGATATGAAATTGAAGCGGGGCATTTTTGTTGATACCGATCTCAGCGGTGATGATCTGGAACAACTTGTTGGTGAATACAAAAAGATCGTTACTGAAGAAGCCGGTATTGATTTCCCGCAAGATCCGATGGAACAGCTTTGGGGCGCTATCGGGGCTGTCTTTGCTAGCTGGATGAATCAGCGCGCAATTACCTATCGTCGTTTGAATGATATTCCGGCCGAATGGGGCACGGCTGTTAATGTGCAAGCGATGGTGTTTGGCAATAAAGGTAATGATTGCGCGACAGGTGTTGCTTTTACACGGAATCCGTCGACGGGCGAAAATCTGTTTTATGGCGAATATCTTATCAATGCACAGGGTGAGGATGTTGTTGCTGGTATTCGCACGCCCCTGCCACTGACGCGCCACGCCCGCGAGGTAGCCGGAACAGACGTAGCGTCTCTTGAAGAAGCAATGCCTGAAATTTTTACCCAATTAGCAGATGTCCGCACGACACTAGAGCGGCATTATGGGGATATGCAGGACCTTGAATTTACGGTGCAGCAGAATAAGCTCTATATGTTGCAGACACGCAGCGGTAAACGGACTGCAGAAGCTGCTTTGACGATTGCTGTTGATATGGCTGAAGAAGGGCTTATCACCAAACAAGAAGCAGTGATGAGACTAGACCCAGCATCGCTTGATCAGCTATTACATCCTACCCTTGACCCCTCAGCAGACAGACACGCAATTGCTCGCGGATTACCGGCCTCACCAGGTGCGGCAAGCGGGATTATTACGCTGACAGCAGACATGGCCGAAAAGCGCGCTAGTCAGGGCCAGTCTGTTATTCTGGTGCGGCTAGAAACCAGTCCTGAAGATATCCATGGCATGCATGCTGCTGCCGGCATTCTAACGGCACGGGGCGGTATGACGAGCCATGCTGCGGTTGTTGCACGCGGTATGGGCCGGCCATGTGTCTCGGGCGCAGGCGAGCTTCGTATCGATAGTCAGCGCGGTATCGTTTATTGCGGTGATGTTGAATTAAAAGATGGCGATACGCTGACAATTGATGGGGCGGCAGGTGAAGTTTATCTGGGTACCTTGGACATGGTACAGCCGTCTCTGTCGGGCGCTTTTGAAATTATCATGGGCTGGGCAGATGGCATGCGCGATATGGCGGTGCGTACAAATGCTGAAACACCAGCAGATGCCGAGGCAGCGCGCGCCTTTGGTGCCGAAGGTATCGGGCTGTGCCGGACAGAACATATGTTCTTTGATTCTGACAGAATTATTGCGATGCGCGAAATGATCATGGCTGTTGATACCGCAGGCCGGCAATTAGCTCTTGATAAGCTATTGCCAATGCAGCGGCAGGATTTTGTTGCCTTGTTCGAGATTATGTCAGGCCTTCCGGTTACGATTAGACTGCTTGACCCGCCGCTACATGAGTTTCTGCCGCACAGCGAGGAAGAGCTTGCGGAGGTTGCACAGCAGGCTGGTGTTTCTGTTGATCTTGCCCGCCAGCGTGCGTTGCGTCTGCGCGAATCAAACCCCATGCTGGGTCACCGCGGATGCCGGCTTGCTATCAGCTATCCTGAGATATGTGCGATGCAATCACGTGCTATCTTTGAAGCGGTTGCCAAGGTTGCCGCAACAGGCGCTGCTCCGATACCTGAAATTATGGTGCCACTTGCGGCCACAGCGCGTGAGATTGAAATCTGCCGCCAGATTATCGAGGCGGAAGCCCATGCTGTGCAAACTGAAACGGGACAAACATTCACCTATCTGATCGGCACAATGATAGAGTTGCCCCGTGCCGCACTATGTGCTGACCAGTTAGCAGAACAGGCAGAATTTTTCTCATTCGGTACCAACGACCTAACCCAAACGGCTTTGGGTATTAGCCGCGATGATGCCGCTAGTTTCATGCATGCCTACCAAGATGCTGGCATTTATGCGGTCGACCCGTTTGTGTCAATTGATATTGATGGTGTTGGCGCGCTGGTGAAGCTGGGTGTTGAAAAAGGCCGCGCGTCTCGCCCTGATATCAAACTTGGCATTTGCGGGGAGCATGGCGGCGATCCGGCATCTATTCATTTCTGTCAGTCAGCTGGTCTTGATTATGTCTCCTGCTCACCCTTCCGGGTGCCGATTGCACGCCTTGCCGCAGCGCAGGCGGCTGTCATGGCAAAATCATCTAAAACCTAGATAATGAATTTTGGGTATTAGCAAGCTTGCGGTGATGCGTAAAAAATGAATATCGAGGTGTCAGGGGTCCGACTCGCATGTTGGCGGTCTTTACAGCTGCAACTATGTTTGGCTAAAGCTGGTGCGCGAAAACGTATAAAAAAACGGCCTCATAATCATGAGGCCGTTTTGAATCGGTCATAAGCCTGTGTAAGGCGAACTATTCTGACTTAACGCCAAGACCACCAAAGCGCTTGTTAAAGCGAGCAACCTGACCTTCAGTGCCAAGCATACGCTGAACACCAGTCCATGCTGGATGGTTTAACGGGTCAACGCTCAGCTTCATAACATCGCCTGGCTTGCCATATGTAGAGCGAATTTTGCGCTCAGTACCATCTGTCATAACAAGCGTAATTTCGTGGTATTCTGGGTGAATATCTTTTTTCATCGTATCTGTCTCCGCTACATATTTGACGGGGTTTCACCATCGCCTGCTGGCATAACACATAGCTTTTTTCAAAAACTGGGGTCAGTAAAATCACATCCGTGAAGGCAGTGGTATACAGTTTGTTCGAAGGCGATGCAAGCCTTTTTCACGTATCATGCTCGGTATGATTGGGTCTATCTGCCGCAGATCTGTCACTGGATATTCTGCGAAAAGAGCGTAGAACGTATCGAAGAGTTCTGATACCAGAAAATGTGTGAGCAAGAATGCAGATAACAGACGATAAAAAGGATGCTGACACGCCAACGTCTTTGCGGACATTGAAGCTGTTCTGGCCTTATATACGCCCGTATCGCCGCGGTGTGATTGCGGCAAGCTGTGCGTTGCTTCTGGTGTCTTTTGCGCTGTTATCACTGGGTCGCGGCTTTGCCTTTCTGGTAGATAATGGTCTTGGGGACCGAAACCCTGATGTGCTTGATCTGTCTGTTCTTGCGGTAGTGGGGCTTGCAGCTTTATTGGGGCTGGGTAGTTTCTTCCGGATGAGCTTGCTTAATCATGTTGCTGAGAATGTCATGGCAGATATCAGGCGTTCGGTGTTTGCCCATACGCTATCGCTTCCTCTGAGCTGGTTTGAAACTGCCCGCACAGGTGATATTCTATCGCGGCTGACAACTGATATTTCAGTTGTTCAAACAGTTCTTGCCACAACGCTGTCGATGGCCACGCGTAGTTTTATTCTGCTGATTGGCGGGACTGTTTTGGTTGTTTTATCTTCGCCAAAAATGTCTCTGGTCGTTGCGATTATTGTACCGCTTATCGTGGTGCCACTTATTTTACTGGCGCGCCGTTTGCGAGCAGCATCACGTATTGCCCAAGACAGATTGGCTGATATGGGTGTTCAGGCTGAAGAAAATATTAGCGCTATCCGCACCATTCATGCCTTTTCACGCGAAATGATGGCGCTTGGCAGATTTAGTAATAGTCTTGATGAAAGCCTGTCTGCTGCCCTGATACGCGTTAGACTGCGTAGCCTGCTTGCCGGATTTATCATGTTTATGATTATTACCGGCATTGCGGCTATTTTGTGGATAGGCGGGCGGGACCTGCTTGCTGGGAAAATCAGTGCCGGAGATTTATCATCGTTTATTTTCTATGCCTTTCTTGTGGCATCATCTGCAGGAACGCTCTCTGAGCTTGGCGGCGATTTGCAGCGGGCTGCAGGGGCTGCAGAGAGAATAGCTCAGCTATTATCGGTACCGGCACAGGTGGCAGACCCTGCCGCGCCGCGCTCACTCCCCCATGCTGACGGCGTAACTATTATATGTGACAAGCTGAGCTTTGCCTATGCGGCTCAGCAGGGAAGGGCAGCGCTTCATGAGATCAGTTTCACCGCTTCTCCGGGGCAGAAGATAGCGATTGTTGGTCCGAGCGGCGCTGGGAAATCCACCCTGTTCCATCTCATTTTGCGGTTTTATGAGCCAACTAGTGGCAGTATCAGCCTGAACAATATTGATGTTACCAGCATGACGCGACGTGATGTCCGCAATCATATTGGTCTGGTTCCGCAAGACCCGGCGCTGTTCTCCTCTACCGTTCTTGATAATATTGCCTTTGGTCAGCCAGAGGCCTCACGCGCTGAGATTGAAGCCGCAGCGCGTCAGGCTCAGGCACATGACTTTATCTGCCAGTTGCCGCAGGGCTATGATACGCCGGTGGGCGAAAAAGGGGTGCGGCTATCTGGCGGTCAGAAACAGCGGCTTGCCATTGCGCGGGCTATTTTGCGCGACCCTGCTATTCTGCTTCTTGATGAAGCAACCAGTGCCCTTGATAGTGTGAGTGAGGCAGCGATTCAAACAGCGCTTCTCAGCCTGATGGAAGGACGCACCAGCCTTGTGATTGCCCATCGGCTATCAACTATCATCGATGCAGATATCATCCTGTTGATGGATAAGGGCAGTATTGTTGCCTCTGGAACGCATGATGCCTTGCTGGCATCATCGCCGCTCTACCAGCAGCTTGCCTTGCATCAATTCACCTGATCTGCTGGCGGTTGCGGTCATTTGCGGTGATGCTACCTTAATTAGAAAATTGTACCGCAAAATTATCAACGGCGTGGTTTGGCAGGCGAACTATGCCAAGATATTGGCCGATGATAGTAACATCAGGTTCAGTTGTAATAAGCGATGTTATTGAGCCATGTGAATTATAATGCGAGCCAGATGGTGTCTCTAGCTTTGCGCGGGCGTGAAACATCGTAATGTTGTTCAGATTATATGGCAGGTCTCCTTGTATCCCTAATGAGTAATTCCCTTTGTTTGATGGCATACCGCCTTGCAACATAAATTGTTGACTGACAGCATTAAGGGAAGCCGTGCCAGAGCCTGATAACAGCAGATTCTTATCCGGC
>ERZ887851.2871-NODE-2871-length-13052-cov-16.985997_pt1 | contig 13052 bp, 9 predicted proteins | sample MGYA00521100_ERZ887851 | MGnify/ENA primary metagenome ERZ887851 (study PRJEB32303, sample SAMEA104408602) | aquatic metagenome | biome: Brackish water; feature: Pelagic; material: water | place: Baltic Sea | collected 2014-06-06T16:11:00 | depth 11,444 m ...
ATAGTAAACAACATCTAGCTTGGCGTCTTTGCGCCTTTGCGAGAAAAAATATAAAAGAACAAGCACATGGAAACAAGAAAAGAAAAAGATACTTTAGGTTACGTTGAAGTACCTGCAGACAAATATTGGGGAGCGCAAACACAACGTTCTACCCAGAATTTTAAGATTAATCAAGACAATGGAAAAATGCCACTTGAAATCATCAAGGCATTCGCTGTTTTGAAGAAGGCTGCCGCTAAGACTAACCATACTTTAGGTGTACTTGATGAAGATAAATCGAAGCTTATTGGACAGGTTTGTGATGAGATTTTAGCCGATAAGTTAAATGATCAATTTCCTTTAGTTATTTGGCAAACAGGTAGTGGAACTCAAAGTAATATGAATTGCAATGAGGTAATCGCTTATAGAGCCCATGTGTTGAATGGAGGAAAACTTACTGATGAGAAAAAAGCTTTGCACCCTAATGATGATGTGAACAAATCTCAATCTAGTAATGATACATTCCCAACGGCTATGCATATTGCTGCTTACAGTATCTTAATGGAAATTACTATTCCAGGTATTGTAGAATTGCGTGATGCATTGGATGCAAAGGCAAAGGCATTTATGGATGTAGTAAAAATTGGGAGAACGCATTTCATGGATGCAACGCCTCTTACTTTGGGACAAGAGTTGTCTGGTTATGTTAGTCAATTAAGCCATGGCTTAAAAGCAATTGAGAATACATTAGAGCACCTAAGCGAGTTAGCTTTAGGTGGAACTGCTGTTGGTACAGGTATTAATACTCCAGAAGGATATGATGAGTTGGTAGCTGAAAACATAGCAGAAATTACTGGACTTCCATTTGTGACAGCAGAAAATAAGTTTGAAGCTTTAGCTGCGCATGATGCTATCGTTGAAGCGCACGGCGCATTGAAAACTGTAGCGGTAAGCTTGATGAAGATTGGAAATGATATTAGAATGTTGTCATCAGGGCCACGTTGTGGAATCGGAGAAATTATTATTCCAGCAAATGAGCCAGGGTCATCTATTATGCCTGGGAAAGTTAACCCAACCCAAAGTGAAGCAATTACCATGGTAGCTGCTCAGGTAATGGGGAATGATGTGGCTATTAATATTGGTGGTTCAAATGGACATTTTGAGCTGAATGTCTTTAAACCAATGATGGTTTACAATTTTATTCACTCTGCTAGATTAATTGGAGATGCATGCATGTCATTTACTGAGCATTGTATCCTTGGTTTGGAACCTAACCAAGATAGAATAACACAAAACTTGAATAACTCATTAATGCTAGTAACAGCCCTAAACACGAAAATTGGGTATTATAAAGCGGCTGAAATAGCAGGAAAAGCGCATGCTGAGAATAAAACCTTGAAAGAAGTAGCTCTAGAATTAGGCTATTTAACGAGCGAAGAGTTCGATTTGTGGGTTGACCCTAGTAAAATGATTGGAAAAGTCAATTAGACATGCATGAATGCGGCGTCCTTTAATTAATAATTCATAACTTTAACTTCTTATATATTTTAAAACCTCTAAATTTTATCAAATGTTTAAAAAAATTACCTTTTTTCTAACGCTCTTTGTGTCCATCATTGCGTTGGACCTAAGTGCTCAATGTATACCCGTGTCGGTTCGACCAGTTACAGGAAATGTAACCACTACTACTGGGGCTTTTACCTTTAATAATGTACCTACTGGAAATGTTATTCAATTAACTGCGCCAGCTGCGGGTACTTTTTATGATATTAGCATGTGTACGACCAACCCAGCAGGTTCTGCCGATGGATTGAATGATTCTTATTTAACTATATTGGATTTGAATTCTACAGCAGCAACTTCTTTAGGAATTGGAGATGACGGTTGTACAACGAATATTCCAAATGGATGGGGACCAACAGCCATGAATTTCACGGCTCCAGCTGCGGGAACTTACTTCATATACCTTACTGAGTATAATGCTGCAGCAACAGATAATTGTATTGCTGATGGTCTTAATGCCGCTTACGATTTCGTAATTACGGTTACGGGTGCGCCTCCAGCGTGTGATGCGGGAACACTTACTTCTCCGCTGTCTCAAACAGTTTGTGCAGGTCAAGGTGCAACAGGGATTATTTCTACTGTAGGCAATTTAACTCCTAGTAATTATTCTGTAGGTTTTGTACCAGGCCCAACGGGTACAGGTGGAAATACAACAGGTTTTAATCTTACTGGTGTTACAACGCTACCTTTTACGACTGATAATGATGTGAATGGTGTTATGAGTGGTAACAGTTTTCCTATTTTAGAAGGGGAATGGATTTTAACTCTTTATGCTACGGATGGAGCAGGGGTGAATTGTGATTCTACAGTAACTACTTCAGTAACATTTTTAGCGGCTACAGATCCAGCATGTTTAGTTGCCGGTTTTGATGCATCAGTTGTTGCCGGAGACATCTCTGAATATACTTCAGTTCCTTTGGCTCATGTAACATCTTATACGCCTACTTGTCAAGTGTTTAATGGCGGGACAGGTGCACTCACTGGAGTTACTGTGGCTGCAACAATTACAGCTACTTCAACAAATACAGTGGTATATACTTCCAGTTTGGTTCAAGGTGGTTTAGCCCCGGGAGTAACAAGTACAACTTTAACTGCTCCAACAAGCTTTACTCCAACAGCTACGGATTTGTACTTAGTGGAGTTCATCGTTTCTGTTAATGAACTGGATGTAACTGCGGCTAATGATACTTTTCTTACGGCTATTCTTGTAGAGGACTCTTTATACGCTAGAGATTTCTTCTTATTAACAGAAGATGCAGCTGGTTTAGGTGGTCCTTGGTTTTTAGGAGCCACAGCCAACGGTCAATTAGGTAATGTATTTAGAGCAGAGACAAACACTCAATTAGTTTCGGCAACAGCAGTTTTCGGTGGAGGATTCCAGATTGGAGATCAAACGCAAGCTAATCTATATAGCATGACAGGTTCAACGCCAGGTGCGTTGATTGCCTCTTCTCCAGTTCTGACGGTAACACAGGCGGATACTCCAGTAGTGTTTTATGATTTTATCTTTCCAGCAGCAACAAATTTAGTAGCAGGAAATGATTATTTGATCACTGTTCAACAGAATGCAGCTAGTGCAGCGAATTTTGGCTTGTATACAGCTTTAGATTTGTATACCTTGAACAAATCCTTTTTACAAATAGACGGAGGAGCTTGGCAAGAAATTGCGGCTTCTGGTATTGGTGAAGAAACTTTCATGATTCGTGCAAATGTTTATACGCCACCAACAACAGTTTGTGCTATAACAGACGTAACTGCAGGTACTACGGGAACATGTAATAGTGTAAACAATCAATATACACAACAAGTTACTGTTACCTACTCAACACCTCCTGGTTCAGGAATGTTGAATATTAACGGTCAAACCTTTGCGATTACAGCAAGCCCACAAACAGAAACCTTAACAGGTTTAGCTGCCAATGGTTTGGGGGTAAATGTTACGGCTTTCTTTACGGCTAATGCGGCTTGTACTTATAGTCAGAATAATGTATTTACAGCTCCAGCAAATTGCTTAGCGGTTTGTACTATATCAGATTTAACTGCTGGTAGCCCATCACCATGTGTGAACACAACTAATAACTATACAATACCGGTTACCGTTACTTATTCAACACCTCCTGGTTCAGGAATGTTGAACATTAATGGTCAAATGTTTACGATCACTTCAAGTCCTCAAACAGAGACTTTAACAGGTTTAACTTCGAATGGCTTAACAGTAAACGTTACCGCTTCATTTACAGCAAATGCAGCATGTACTTATACTGAGAATGCATTGTTTACGGCACAGGTTAATTGTTTATGTCCAACTATAGGGGTAAACGTAACTACTGTTAATAATTCAAATTGTTCAACACCAAACGGTTCGGCTACAGCCATTGTTTCTGGTGGTGCAGCAATTACTAGTTATGCATGGACACCTGCATCATTTGGTTCAGGTTCAACTATCTCTCTTTTACCTGCAGGTACTTATTCTGTAATAGTTACAGATGCAAATGGTTGTACTGGTTCAGGTACGGGTTCTGTTAGTAATACCACAGTAGGTGCGGTTCAAGCATCTCTTAGTAGTATTTCTGATGCTACATGTAGTAATAGTAATGATGGACAAATTACCATTGGTGTAACTGGAGGAACTACTCCTATTACTTATACTTGGAGTGATATACCAGGTGCAACATCTATTTTCTCAAGATCAAATCTAGCCCCTGGTCCATATACGGTAGTTGTTACTGATGCTGGCGGTTGTTTTGTTAATCTAGGTCCATATACAATTTCAGCACCTGCGCCGTTAACAGCAGTGTTAACAGGAACGAACAATGTTACTTGTAATGGTGGAAACAATGGTACTATCGATATGACCATTTCTGGTGGTACAATGCCTTATACGAATACTTGGACGAATAGCTTAAGCACTAGTGAAGATCTTGCTGGATTAAGTATAGGAACTTACCAGTTAAGTGTAGTGGATGCTGAAAATTGTCCCTTAGCTTCTGGACCTCAAGTTACTATTACAGAGCCAAGTCCTATTGTGATTAGCCTTGTTAACTCAAGTGATGTATCATGTAATGGAGGTTCTAACGCAACTGTTGATGTTAGCGTTTCAGGTGGAACACCTGGATATGCTTACAACTGGGGAGCTGGTAACTCAACAACTGAAGATTTAAGCGGAGCATCTGCTGGAACTTATCAGTTGATTGTTACAGATTTAGCATCATGTACTGAAACTGGACCACAAGTTACAGTTACAGAGCCTGCGGCTCTTTCTATTAGTCTTGTTGGATCAGATGATGTTTCATGTAATGGCGGTTCTGACGGAGCTGTTGATGTTACAGTTACAGGTGGAACACCAGGATATTCTTATAACTGGGGTGCTGGTAACTCAACAACTGAAGATTTAAGTGGAGCATCTGCTGGAACTTATCAATTAGTAGTTACAGATTTAAACTTATGTTCTGCAAATGGACCATCTGTTACCCTTTCTGAGCCTACAGCTTTAAGTTTGACTGTTTCAAGTACGGATGAATCTTCTTCAGGAGCTAATGATGGTACTGCAACAGTTACAGCTGCCGGTGGAACTGCACCTTATACTTCATACCTATGGGATGATGCAAGTGCGCAAACTGCCGCTATAGCAAGCAACTTAAGTGCAGGTACATACAATGTAGTAGTTACTGATTCTGAAGGTTGTACTGCCACTATTAGTGTATCGGTTGATTTAGGAAGTGGAATTAGAAATATTGACTTGAATAGATTTCAAGTTTATCCTAACCCAGCTACTAAGCAAGTAGTGATTTCTTTTGAAAGCTCAACAGCTAAAGATTACCAAATTGTAGTTTTTAGTACGCTTGGTGACAGATTAATTGAAGATCAAGTTGTGAATACACAGAATTACAACAGAACATTCGATGTTTCTAATTTAGCAGCAGGAGTTTACTTTGTTGAAATACAAAGTGATGGAGGAAAAGCTATTAAGAAGTTGACAGTGACTAAGTAATAGGAATAAAAAGTTAAAAAGGCCGTGATTTATTCAAAATCACGGCCTTTTTTTTGCCTAAAAACTACGGTTCATTTTATAAGCGTTAATTTTGTGCTATGAAATACTTCCTTCTATTTTTTTCTATGCTTCCCTTGTTGCTGTTTTCTCAAATGGAAGAAGAAAAAAAGCTTGAACGGATAACTAAACTTGAAACAGGGTATATGTTTGGGGGTATTATTAACTTAAACTACTTTGCCACAAATGGTGCGTTTAGCGTTGCGGTAGGACATGGGGTTAATATTGCCGATCGAATACAGTTCATCCCCTCTGTTGGGGTGGATAGATTTCAAGACGGTATCCTCTTTCCTTTTTATGCAGACATAAATGCCTATATAGGAAAAGGTAAAAATGGCTTTCTAGATTTCAAACTGGGTTATAGTCTTGGGACTAATAAAATTGCCAATGTAAACATTGACTATAAGTATAAAGGCGGTGCAATTTTCAGTGCTGGTTATGGCGCGAATTTATATAAGTCAGAGAAAATAAAGTTGACAATAGCGGTCACCTATAATCTTCGAAATGCTGGGATTTCATATAAACCTTATGCTAATGAGGATAAAATTACTACTAGGTTTTCTTATCATCTCCTTGGCGGAAAAATAGCCGCAATATTTTAAGATGAAATATTTATTTCAAATATGCCTACTTCTTCCACTTTTTGGGAGCACCCAGCTACACATCAATGAGGTAATGGCTAAGAATGAGAATGGCTTGACGGATCGTTTTGAAGATAAATCGGATTGGATTGAAATTTACAATGAGACTGACTCAGCAGTCAACTTAGAGAACTGGTCAATTGCCGATAAAATTAGCTTACTTAATGTCTATAAATTTCCAAGTCTAATTATTCCATCAGAAGCATATTTGGTGGTGTTTGCCTCTGGTAGAAATATTACCTTAGCCAATGAAATTCACTTGCCTTTTAAATTGGATGCTGATGGTGAAGATGTATACCTCACCAACCCAAATGGGGCGCTAGTTGGACAGCTTACATTTCCGGAACTAGCTGCGGATATTTCGTATGGATCCTTTCCGGATGGCGACGATAATTATGTGAAATATGAAATTTCTACTCCGAACATGATAAATAGTTTGGGAGATACTTTGATTGAATTTGATTGGCGATTTACCTACCCTTCTGGATTTTACAAAGACGAAATAGTATTGGAGGTATTAGGCGATTTACCAAATGGTTCTGCGGTGCACTACACCTTAAATGGCAGTGAACCAACGATCAATGACCCTATATTAACTGGTGGTTTAAGTTTGAATGAATTTAATGTTCAGGAGGTGAGTATTGCTCAAATTCCTACAGGAAAGGGCTGGCACCTCCCCAAAGAAGTGAAAGTAATTCACGTAATTAAGGCACAAGTTTATGTGAATAATAAGCCCGAAGGGACAGTGCTTCACGGCTCATATTTTATCAATAATTCTGGTAATCCTTCGTACTCTTTACCTGTGATATCATTGGTGACAGAGCCTTCATCTTTTTTTGCAAACGAAACGGGTATTTATGTAGAAGGAGATAATGAGAACTACTATGGCAGGGGAGAGCAATGGGAGCGCCCAGTTCATGTAACGTATTTTAATAAATCTGGAAGTTTAATCTTCGGTCAGGATGCGGGAGTTAGAATTTTCGGAGGAACCTCCAGAATTAAACCACAAAAGTCTTTGAAACTTTTTGCGCGTAAAAGTTACGGTAAGAAAACATTTGACGAGGCATTCTTTGGGGAAGATTATGATGATAAATTTCAACGATTGGTATTGCGGTCTTTGATTACAGATTGGGGTCCAAGTGCCATGACGGATGATTTGATTCAAGAAATTGTACACCAAAAAGAGGAGAGTAATTTTGAGTATTTACGACGATCTTACGCTATAGTATATCTCAATGGAGAGTACTGGGGAATTCATAGTCTAAGAGAAGATTTCTCTGATGAGTTTATAGAAAGGAAATTCGGCATCCCTGAAGATGAATTACTTGAACTAGGTAATGATTTTTCTCAATTGTTAAGCTTCATAGTTGATAATGATATGCAACAATTGAGTTATTATCAATATGTCAGCTCCCAATTAGAAATCGATGCGTTCATAGATTATATGGCTACAGAAATATTTTTCGGAAATATTGATTGGCCAAGGGTCAACTATTCCTTTTGGAAGCAGCAAGGTGTGGGCAAATGGCGTCCACTGTTGTTTGATTTAGATGGAACCTGTAAAGTGTATAATGAGGATTTATTGAGGTATGTACATGACATACAACGCTATCATTCTCCAGTGCATGAAGAAGCCTTGCTTATAAAAGTGTTGGGTCATTTACTTGAAAACGAGAACTTTCGTCAACAGTTTTTAATGCAGTTAATCGAGCTTATTCAGTATAGGTTTACACCCGACTTCACCACAAGCGTGCAGGATGAATTGATAAGGACTCTGGATCCCGAGATGAAGGAACATATTAAGCGATGGAACTACCCTAGCTCATATAATAGATGGAAATCTGCAACAGATAAGGTAAGAGATTTTCTTTTTATGCGCCCCAATTGGCTACAAGGCCTTACATTCGAGATTTTTGATTACCCTATTCATCTATACCCGAATCCAAGCGCAAGCACCTTTGTAAACCTTGAAATAGAAATGCTACGAGAGGAAGTTCTTCAGGTTTCATTACTGGACTTAAATCAACAAGTGATTAATCTTGGAGAGTTCAATACAGTAGAGGGAAGTAATACCCTTAAAATTGATTTGAAAGATGCCCCAAAAGGCTTTTACTTTATTTCAATAAATGGAGATAAGCTGTTTTACTTTGATAAATTAATCATTCAATAACTGAAGGGCTCCAATAGTTCCCATTATTTTAAAGAGACGGGAGTAACCCGATATCCTTCCTGCCTCAATAGATTGATTATCCCTAATTTACCAGGCAGGTGAGCGGCACCAACAGCGGTGAATGTTTTTTGCTTTTTCATAGCAGCTATCATTCCTTGAAAATGGATCTGATTCCTAGACATCATAAACTCCTCGGTGAACAAGGGGTCTTCCTGGCTAGCACTTATCAATTCCTGACTGATGGCGGCTAAATCTTCTGCTAAATACATCAATAAAATTTCCTCAAAGGATGAATCGATATCCTCTTTTTCTTCAAGAAACTCCAGTAAATAATTCTTTTGAGCGCTTATCTCAATTTTTTGGATGTAGGCAAATTGACTGGCTAAAGTCTCAAGACTTATCAATTCGTGACCCATGCTGTCCGCTTTTTCTTGAAAGTATACATCCAAGAAAGCCTCAGAATTTTCAGTCATGCTAGACGGAATGTTGAGCATAAGGGCCGTCATATATGGAGACATAAAAGGAAGGACAAGCAACATTTCTTTACCAAGACTCTCCTTGACAAGTTCCTCAATTTGTTCGTATTGATCTTTATCAAAGACTGATTTACATCGCTTGGTCTTATCTTTTTCAATTAGAAAAGGAAATGCGGCAATGGCATCATTAGGGTCTAAAATGATTTCTCCTGCATAAGCTTCACATTGATATAGGAAGGGTAGTGCTCCTTTAGCAAGATGTATGACTCTTTGGTCTTGAGAATGTATCGTTCCATACAGATAAGAAGTTTTAACTCTCTTTTTACTTATTTCCCATAACAAGGCATTTTCTTCATTTTGACCATAGCTAATGAAGAGGAACAGCAAGGACAAACAGCTTAAAAGTATTTTTTTCATATAATCAAATGGATTGGATTACTGGCTTAGTTCTAAAACTCTGCAATTTAATAATCATTGTGCTCTTAGCATGTTCCTCATTTAATTATCTTTGTAGAGCAAAATTTAGCCATGTTAGATAAATTAGAACCAATAGCCTTAAAATTTGAGGATGTGCGTCAAAAACTTTCTGATCCCAGCATCATGCAGGATATGAAAGAATATACGCGCTTGAGTAAGGAATATAAGGAATTGGAAGATGTCAAGAAGATATACGATGAGTACAAGAATGTTTTAAGTAATCTAAGTAATACGAAGAAAATTCTTTCCACTGAACGCGATGATGAGATGCGGGAAATGGCAAAAATGGAGCTGGATGATTTAGAAACTAATCAAAAACGATTAGAGGAGGAGATAAAAGTTCTTCTAGTACCCAAAGATCCTGAAGATGGAAAAGATGTCCTATTGGAAATTAGAGCGGGAACAGGGGGTGATGAAGCCAGTATTTTTGCTGGAGATTTATTCCGAATGTACTCAGCCTATTGTTCTGATAAAGGATTTAAAACTGAATTGATAAGTACCAGTGATGGAACTTCGGGCGGTTTTAAGGAAGTAGTAATGTCAGTGAAAGGGAAGAATGTATACGGAACCTTAAAGTACGAAAGTGGAGTGCATCGAGTACAACGTGTTCCTAAAACAGAAAGTCAAGGAAGAGTGCATACTTCGGCAGCATCAGTAGCGGTTTTACCAGAGGTAGATGAAGTAGATGTTACTATTAATCCAGCCGATTTAAAGGTAGATACCTTTAGAGCAAGTGGAGCTGGTGGACAGCACGTAAATAAAACCGAATCTGCCATTCGTATTACCCACGTTCCATCTGGAGTGGTGGTTGAATGTCAAGAAGGTCGATCACAGCATAAGAATAGAGAGATTGCGATGCGATACCTTCGTTCTAAGCTCTATGAAGCGGCTAATGCTGAGAGACATGCAGAGATTGCAGACAAAAGGAAATCTTTAGTTAGTTCAGGCGACCGGTCAGCGAAAATTAGAACCTATAATTACCCACAAGGAAGGGTTACAGATCATCGAATTGGTTTGACATTGTATAATTTAGATGCAATTATCAACGGAGATGTTGATCAAGTGATTGAGAAGTTGAAAATAGCTGAGCAAAGTGAAAAACTTTCAGCTATGGAAGGGTTAAGTTAAAAACTAGATTGAAAAAGATATGGCTAAAGTGATTAATACCATCAGAGCAATCACCATGTTTACCTTGTTGATTTTTATTCTCATTTTTTGTTTTCAAAATAGAGAAGAAGTGGATATTGCTTTTTTACAGATGCAAGTTCAGAAATTACCGCTGTTTATTGCCTTGTTTGGCACACTCATTACCGGACTTTTAATTGGCTTCTTAGCAGGTATTATTTCTGGGTCAAAAGAAAAGCGTGAAGCGGCAAGAAAGCATGAGGAAAGTCGAGAATCTAGACATCGACCAGCTAAAACTATTACTGACGAAGAAACAAAAACACCTGAATGATTGCTTTATTATCTCCAGCAAAGAAATTAGATGAATCACCTTTAGATGAGTTCTCCCTTCATTTAAGCCAAGCAAGATTTTTGGATGAGTCTGAAATCTTGATGAAGTACTTAAGGAAAATGAAGCCCAAGGCTATTGGTAAACTCATGGATTTGAGTGCCAATCTTTCAGAGTTAAATTTTGAACGAAATCAAAAATGGGACAAAGAGCATACCTTGTCAAATAGCAAGCCTGCCATCTTAACTTTCAATGGAGATGCCTACCTCGGCTTAAATGCAAAAGACTTTAGCGAGAACGATTTGAGCTATGCTCAAGATCATCTTCGAATGCTATCAGGATTGTACGGAATTTTACGACCCTTAGATTTGATACAAGCTTATCGTTTGGAGATGGGTAGAAAATTGAACACCAAAAAGCATGATAACCTTTACGGATATTGGGGCGGTAAAATAAACGAGATACTTCAAAAAGATATTGATAGAAGCGGTAGTCCATATTTGATTAATGTTGCATCGAATGAATATGCGCGCGCAGCCAACTTTAAACAATTGAAGGCGAAGATTATTACTTGTGAATTCAAAGAGCATAAGAACGGCGAGTATAAGGCCATAATGGTCTTTGTGAAGAAGGCTAGAGGCCTAATGAGTCGATTCATCATAAAGAATCAAATTAATGATCCTGAGGAGTTAAAAGCTTTTGATTCAGATAATTATGTTTTTAACCCCAAAATGAGCGCTGATCTAAACTTCGTTTTTACAAGAAACTAATTGTTTGGACAAAATTAAATACATACTCTCTTTACCATTCATCATACCTATTCGTATTTACCAATTGGTTCTTTCACCTTGGTTGCCGCCAAGTTGCCGGTACACACCTACCTGTTCTGCATATTCCTTACAAGCATTTAAAAAATACGGTCCAATTAAAGGGCTTTGGCTAAGTTTTAAAAGAATTGGAAGCTGCCATCCTTGGGGTAGAAGCGGATATGATCCGTTACCTTAATTTTTTAGTGATTTGTATCAAGTACCAGGTAAGCTGTGCTTAGAATTTATCATTGAGTGCTGCACAGAATTTTGCTATCTTGCAACTATCATATAGTAAGAATATAGTTAATTTCTGACTAAATGGACATTAACTATATCCTTACGTTACCCAACATACCAAACTCAGAAAAAAATCGCATAATAATAATAATACCTTTACACGGTCAACAATAAAAAAACAACTATGAACCACAAAAACACAATGATGAGTGTTGCGTTCCTGCTCCTAGGTATAGGAGGCTTGCAGGCACAAGAAAGTCCAACTGCCACAGGCGGTGAGGCAACAGGTGCTGGTGGAACAGCCAGTTATTCAGTAGGACAAGTAGTTTATACCTCTGCCGCAGGAACAAACGGAAGTGTATCACAAGGCGTGCAACAACCCTATGAGATTTCTACAACAGTAGGAATAAACGAAACTTCTATTAATTTAGAAATGAGCGTTTACCCTAATCCTACTACGGATTATTTAACCTTAAAAGTAGCTGATTTAGAAACTTTAAACTTTCAACTCATAGACTTACAAGGAAAAGTAATAGCAAGCAAAAAAGTAACTAACGCTACCACAATCATAAAAATGGAAGAGTTACCAAAGGCAACTTACTTATTAAAAGTAACCAATAACAAACAAGTAGTTAAAACATTTAAAATAATAAAACAATGAAAAAAATATTTACAATAATTGCAGGATTGATGCTTACAGTAAGTGTATTTGCACAAGCGCCAGAAAAAATGAGCTATCAAGCGGTAGTAAGAAACAGTAGTAACGCATTGGTAACAACCCAATCTGTAGGTATGCAAATAAGTATTTTGCAAGGTGGAGCAACGGGAACAGCCGTTTATGTAGAAACGCAAACACCAACTAGTAATGCGAACGGTTTAGTAAGTTTAGAAATAGGAACTGGAACCGTAGTAAGTGGTGATTTTACCACTATTGATTGGGCAAACGACACTTATTTCATAAAAACAGAAACCGACCCAGCAGGTGGCACAACTTATACCATTACAGGCACAACACAACTAATGAGTGTACCTTATGCCTTGCATGCAAAAACTGCTGAAAGTGTTACAGGTGGAGTTACAGAAACAGATCCTGTTTATATAGCTAGTGAAGCAGCAAATATTACAGCAGGTGACATCACTAATTTAGGTAACTTATCAGGAACTAACACTGGAGACCAAGATTTAAGTGGTTATTTAAC
>ERZ887851.2872-NODE-2872-length-13050-cov-8.290958_pt1 | contig 13050 bp, 13 predicted proteins | sample MGYA00521100_ERZ887851 | MGnify/ENA primary metagenome ERZ887851 (study PRJEB32303, sample SAMEA104408602) | aquatic metagenome | biome: Brackish water; feature: Pelagic; material: water | place: Baltic Sea | collected 2014-06-06T16:11:00 | depth 11,444 m ...
GGTGTTTTTAAAAAAAAATATTTAATGAAGTAGAATTGAGTTTTAAAACTTATAATATAGTTACTTAGTTAAATACATTTTTCTTCTGGAATATATATCATAAAACTGATCATCTTTTAAGCTATCAATAAATAGTATGCTCTCACCAGTGCTCTTCATTTCGGGCCCTAATTGTTTATTCACGTTATGAAATTTATCAAATGAGAATACAGGCTGTTTTATTGCGAAACCTTCTAATTTTGGATTGAAATTAAAGTCTTTTACTTTTTTTTCTCCAAGCATCACTTTTGTAGCATAATTAACATAAGGCTCCCCATAAGCTTTTGCGATAAAAGGTACTGTTCTAGAAGCTCTTGGATTGGCTTCAATTATATAAACGACATCATCCTTAATAGCAAACTGAACGTTTATTAGACCTACCGTATTTAATGATAATGCTATTTTTTTTGTATGATCCTTAATTTGTTGCATTATAAACTCTCCTAAATTAAAGGGTGGTAAGATAGAATTACTGTCTCCTGAATGAATCCCACAAGGTTCTATATGCTCCATAATTCCAATAATATACACATCTTCACCGTCACAAATTGCATCTGCTTCTGCCTCAATTGCTCCATCTAAATAATGATCTAATAACAACTGATTTCCTGGCATACGCCGCAATAAATCAACAACATGTTTTTCTAATTCTTCTTTGTTAATAACAATTTTCATACCCTGGCCTCCTAACACATAAGAGGGTCTTACTAATATTGGAAAATCTAAAACATCTGCAATTGCAGAGGCTTCGTCTGCAGTTGTTGCAATATCAAATTCAGGGAAAGGAATATTATTTGCTTTTAATAATTTAGAAAAATGCCCTCTATCTTCAGCTAAATCAAGTGATTCAAAACTTGTCCCCATAATTTTTACACCATATTTAGTCAATTTTTCAGCTAACTTTAAAGCTGTTTGCCCTCCTAATTGAACAATCACACCTTCAGGCTTTTCATGTTTTATAATATCATAGATATGTTCCCAAAATACAGGTTCAAAATATAACTTATCAGCAGTATCAAAATCTGTTGAAACTGTTTCTGGATTACAATTTATCATGATGGTTTCATAGCCACATTCAGCAGCAGCTAAAACTCCATGAACACAACAGTAATCAAATTCTATCCCTTGCCCTATTCTATTTGGACCAGAACCTAAAACAATAATTTTCTTTTTATCAGTAACTACACTTTCATTATCTGAAAAACGATAACCATCAGCAGTTTCTACTTCATTTTCAAATGTTGAATAATAATAGGGCGTTTTAGCTTTAAATTCAGCAGCACAGGTGTCAACTAATTTATAAACCCGATTGATATTTAATTCTTCACGCTTTCTATATACTTGGCTTTCTAAGCAGCCTAGCATGTGAGCTATTTGTCTATCTCCATTACCCTTTTGCTTTGCTTCTAATAATAACTCCTTATTAATAGTATCAATAGTAAAGGTAGATATTTCCTTTTCAAGAAGGTACAAATCTTCATATTGTTTTAAGAACCACATGTCAATTTTTGTGATTTCATAAATTCTACTTAGAGGAATTCCCATTTTTATGGCATCATAAATAATAAACACACGATCCCAAGATGCATAAGTTAGTTTCTCTATAATTTCTTCGTAATTCTTATTCTCTTTTCCATCAGCACCTAATCCGTTACGCTTAATTTCAAGAGATTGAGTCGCTTTATGCAATGCTTCTTGAAATGATCGTCCTATTCCCATAACCTCACCAACAGATTTCATCTGAAGACCTAAAGTTCTATCACTGCCTTCAAATTTATCGAAATTCCAACGAGGTATTTTAACAATAACATAATCTAATGTTGGTTCAAATAAAGCTGAAGTAGATTTTGTAATTTGATTTTCTAATTCATCCAAATGATAACCTATAGCTAATTTAGCTGCTATTTTCGCAATAGGATATCCTGTTGCTTTACTTGCTAATGCTGAAGAACGGGATACTCTTGGATTAATTTCAATTGCAATAATATCTTCATTTTTATCTGGAGATATTGCAAATTGCACATTACATCCTCCAGCAAAATCACCAATATTACGCATCATATGGATAGCCATATCACGCATTTTTTGGTATGTTTTATCACTTAAAGTCATGGCTGGAGCAACCGTAATAGAATCTCCTGTATGAATCCCAATTGGATCCATGTTCTCTATAGAACAGATAATAACCACATTATCATTTGCATCTCTAAGCAGTTCTAACTCAAACTCTTTCCAACCAATTAAAGCTTTATCAATCATCACTTCATGGATAGGAGATATCTCTAAGCCACGTGTGAGCAACTCATCAAAATCTTCCTCTCTATAAACAAAAGATGCACCAGCACCTCCCAAAGTATAAGAGGCTCTAATAATCAAAGGAAAACCAAAATCCTGAGCAATTTCCTTACCTTTTAAGAAAGAATTAGCAGTAGCCTGAGGTGCCATAGGAATTCCTATTTTAAGCATCAATTCTCTAAACTGTTCTCTATCTTCAGTAATATTAATTGCATCTATATTTACACCGATAATTTCAACATCAAAATCTTTCCAAATTCCTTTTTCATCTGCTTCAATACATAGATTCAAGGCTGTCTGACCTCCCATTGTCGGTAAAACTGCATCAATTTGCGGGTGTTCTTTAAGAATTTTAATAATGGATTTTGTAGTAAGTGGCAACAAATACACATGATCTGCCATAGAAGGATCTGTCATGATAGTTGCGGGATTAGAATTAATAAGTACCGTTTCTATTCCATCCTCTCTAAGTGATCTTAACGATTGTGTTCCGGAATAATCAAATTCACAAGCCTGACCAATTACAATAGGTCCTGAACCAATAATTAATACAGAAGAAAGGTTTTTGTTTTTAGGCATAATATAGTTTTTTATTCAAAAAAGTAAAATTACAATACTACAGGATATAAAAAAAAGGTGTTGCTCTAAGAACAACACCTTTTTTTTATATATTTATTAACATTATTTTTTGTGACGAGTTTCTGATGAAACAGAAATTTTCTTTCTGCCTTTCGCTCTACGTGCAGCTAAGACTTTTCTTCCACTAACAGAAGCCATGCGCTCTCTAAATCCGTGCTTGTTTCTTCTTTTTCTTTTTGAAGGTTGAAATGTTCTTTTACTCATTGTAATATATCTTTAAAATCTGAATAGTATTCTGTTTTATAGTCTTAAAACTAAGTGCCTCAAAACTGAGCGCAAATATACAATCATTTTTTACTTACACAAATCATAATATTAAAATATTTCGAATTGTTTTTTATACCTTTGACTCCCAACAAAAATAGATCATGTTTAATAAAAATATAAAATTAGTTTTAACAGCTTTAATAGTAGCTGTAGCCGTTTGGCAATTTATTGAAGGAAATATTGGTAATGGTATTATGTATGTATTACTTTCTTCCATTTTTATTTTTCTTTATTTTAAAAATGAAATCATATTACTTTCATTCCTAAGATTGCGAAAAGAAGATTTTCCAGGTGCAAAAAAATGGCTAGATAAAATAAAAAATCCGGAAGCTTCATTGATAAGAAAACAACAAGGTTATTATAATTATCTAAATGGTTTAATGGTCTCACAAACCAATATGAATGAAGCTGAAAAATATTTTAAAAAAGCAGTGAGTTTAGGCTTGTCTATGGATACCGATATGGCCATGGCAAAATTAAATTTAGCAGGTATTGCTATGTCTAAAAATAGAAAAAGAGAGGCTCAAGCACTTCTTACGGAAGCCAGGAAATTAGACAAGCATAACATGCTAGATAATCAAATTAAAATGATGAAAGATCAAATGAAAAAAGCTGGACAACCTAAGCAACAATTTGGTCGTGCTAGTCGTGGTGGCAGAAGGTAATATCAAATTTTTATTTTACAAGCCTTCTGTATAATAATTATAGGCTACAAAAAGCCAGAGGAAATGTTAAGGATAACTAAACTTATTCCTTGAGTATAATATTGAGAATATTCAATTAAATCACTTAAAATTACGGTAGCAATTATTTTTATTTGATAGTTTTATAATATCCTTTTTCAGGAATTTCAATATAATATTCTTTCCCTGAAGCATTTTTCAAAAAATTATCTCGCAGCCAAGGGTTATGAATTTTTAATATTTTATAATTAATATCAAACTTTTTTGCGAAAGTAGCAAAATTTTTGACAGCGGTATCTACTTTTACTTTATAGGCAGGAATTAGAGTGTGCAAATCATTTTCCCTAAAATTAAATCCATATTTCTGCGGATTAGACAATATTTCCTTTAATGCTACAATTCTAAAAACATACCTACTCGTCTCATCATTTAATAATAAATCATAATAACTAGCAGTAGATTGCTGTCTATTTTGTTGATTACTAATTCCAGCACTCCCAGCATTATATGCAGCAGCTGCTAATGTCCAGCTACCAAAACGCTCCTTAGCCTTCGTTAAATATTCTGCAGCTACACGAGTGGCAATTTCTATATTGTAACGTTCATCCACATAATCGTTAATCTCCAATCCATATTCCTTTCCTGTACCTTTCATAAAATGCCAAAAACCAGCAGCTCCAGCAGGTGAACGATTGTTTTGAAGCCCACTTTCAGCTACTGCTAAATATTTAAAATCATCTGGAATACCATACTCTTTTAATAGTGGTTCTATAATTGGGAAGTATTTATTTGCACGTTTAAAAAGCAACAAAGCATTGGATTGCCAATAGGCATTTACCAATAACTCTCTATCCATTCGCTCTTTAATATCTGGATTATTTAAAGGCATTGGTTCTCCTGCAAAATCCAATTTTTCAGGTATTGGAATTGCATAAATATTATAATCGTTTATCATTTTACGTTCAACAATAGCATCGGTAGGTGCTTCCTGTACTGCTTGAATTAAAAAAAAACTTAGTCCAAATAGAAATGTAAATAATAAATATTTTGATACTGTGTTCATGGAGCTAAATAAATTAGGATTAATTATTAGTTAAAAGTGGGGATTATCTTTTAGTAGTATTATTGATTAAATATAGTATGAATTTGTAATTTAACGCCACTAAGATTCAAGATTTATCAAATAGTTTTTAACTTTTAGAAAAAGACTATTCAGATGTTTTTATAGCTACATTTAAATTTACTTCATTAAAGCTTTCTGCAAAACCAATCAAATATAATGCAATAGATAAAGCAGTTCCAATACATAATGCGATCCGGATAGCTCCTCCAATTGGAATTCCCATACTAGGAGATAAAATATAATAAATACCACCAGGACCTACCTTTTTATCGGTAGCTATGGAAGAAACACTTAATCCAGTTGAAACAGATATAACATGAGCAATAACAACAATAATAATAGAACCAAATAATCCAGCATTACCAACTATCCAACCCATTCTTAAGTACATAATTACACCAAGGATAGTTAATATAGATGGAGTAAAAACTCCTGCAAATGATCCGTATTTCTTTTTTTTAGCCATTCCTAATTATAACGATCTTCCATAATTTTTGGTAAATTTTCATTCAACCATTTAAACTTAACAATTAACATAATGTGAGTACCACCAGGAATAACAATGCAATTTTTAATTCTGTCAATAGGAAATACAGGATCTTTATCTCCATGAATATGAATTATATTTTCAATTTCAATTACCCGTTCCCATCCAACCATATGTTTAATAGCCCATTTTAAATATTGAGTATTTTTAACTGAAAGATAATTTTGGTGTAATTCTAATTTATTTTTAGATTTTATTCCCAAGCCATACTTAAACAATTTTTTAGTATTTTTTAAAAAACTTGATGGTATTAATCTGTAAACAGGTATCGTTTTAAAAATTCTTATTTTAGTGGGAATTTCATTTTTAGATTTAATGCTAGAAATAATAATTAGTTTTTTTAAATCTAAAAACTCATTCATTTCCTGAGCCATAACTCCTCCAAAAGAAACGCCAATTAAAATAGGTTTGGGTTTGTTAACAAATGCTGCCATACGTCTAGCATACTGACTTATAGTTTCCTTTTTTTCAGGGATAATCCATTCAATTATATGCACATCATAAAGCTTCTCTGGTAAAGAAATATATTCAAATATCTCTTTTCCTGCTGCTAATCCTGGAATAAAATAAACAGGAGTTTTTTTAGTGTTTTTGTTGTTTAGCAATTGAATACAGTTAAGCTCGATAATTATTCGTAAATTTACCTCTTAAAGGTTTACAATCCTAAAGTATTTTTATTTTGAAATTAATATCAGCTACTACCAATAAAAGTAAGCGAATTCTTGCTAATAAAATTATTAAATAATCCATAAATCAACTCCCTATGATTGAAGATGTAGAAATTACAGACAATGAATTTTTAAGACAGTTTGAATTAGAAGTTGGTGATCATATGGCGCGTATTGAGTATGCGGCACAAGATCGAAAAATATTTCTTACCAAATATGAAATGCCAAGCGATATGGAGGAACAAGGCTTTAGAGAAGTTTTTATTAAAGCTGTTTTTAATATTGTTGAAGAGCGAAGAATACACTTAGTACCTACTAGCCCAGAAATAGCTACATTTTTAAAAAAAAATCGCAGAAAATATAAAAAATTACTTCCAGTAGGAATTAATATCTGATTTTAGGTAAATTCAAATCGCACTAATCCATCATCATCATCAATTTCAGTTAATAAAATGGTATGGGTTGTATTTACAAGTTTAGGATTCCAAGGGTGTTTAATTTTTACATAATTTTCTGTAAAACCAAGAATATAACCCTTTTTATTTTCTCCTTCAAATAATACAGTATGCACACTATTTAACTGACTTTCATAAAACGAACGCCTTTTTTTAACGGATAATCCACGTAACATTTTACTTCTTTTTTTTCTAATATTTAATGGTACTGTAGCCCCCATAGTAGCTGCTGGAGTATTTTCTCTTTCTGAATATGTAAAAACATGAAGATAGGAAATATCCAATTCATTTAAAAAATGATATGTTTCTAAAAATAATTCATCGGTTTCTCCGGGAAATCCAACTATAACATCTACTCCAATACAGGCATCTGGCATGTATTTTTTTATTTCATTAACTTTTTCAATATATAATTCGCGCTTATAACGACGTTTCATTAAACGCAATAACTCATTACTTCCACTTTGCAAAGGAATATGAAAATGAGGCACAAATGCTTTTGAGCTGGAAACAAATTGAATTGTTTCATTTTTTAATAAGTTGGGTTCTATAGAGGAAATTCGAACTCTTTCAATCCCATCAACATTATCTAATTCTTGAATCAATTCTAGAAAAGTATGTTGGTGTTTTTTATTGCCAAATTCTCCTTTTCCGTAATCACCAATATTAACACCAGTAAGCACTATTTCTTTGATACCTTGATCAGAAATTTCTTTCGCATTTAGCAATACTTTATCCAATGCTTCACTTCTAGAAATCCCTCTCGCAAGTGGAATGGTACAAAAAGTACAAACGTAATCACAACCATCTTGAACCTTTAAAAAAGCTCGAGTGCGATCTCCAATAGAATAAGAGCCAACATAAAAATCTGCATCTTTAATCTCACAGGAATATACTTCAGCAAAATCATTTTTTGCTAGGTCATTGATATAATCTGTGATCCTAAACTTTTCAGTAGCTCCCAAGACTAAATCAACTCCATTTACATCTGCTAATTCTTGTGGTTTTAGTTGAGCATAGCAGCCAACAGCAGCAATAAATGCATCAGAATTTCCTTTTTGAGCTTGTTTTACAATATCTTTAAATCTTCTATCTGAATTTTCTGTAACACTACAGGTATTTATCACATACATATCTGCTTTTTCAGAAAAATCAACACGATCAAAACCTTCATTATTAAAACTTCTAGCAATGGTAGATGTTTCACTAAAATTTAGTTTACAACCTAAAGTATAAAATGCGACTTTTTTTCTTGGATTCATTCTTGTATTTTTGACAAAACCCTTTTATTTATGGGAATGTAAAAATACAAACTATAATTGGTTTCAAAAAAGCAGATGAACTTCAAAACAAATAAACTAATTTACTTATTAACAGTAAGTTACATATCGCTTCTTTTGATTTCTTGTAATTCAGAAATCAATTCTGATAAAGATCATCTTGTTTTTAGATATAATGAACATAGCAATATTGCAACTTTAGATCCTGCATTTGCAAGTAATCCACAATTAATTTGGCCAACAAATCAATTGTTTAATAGCTTAGTTCAATTAGATGATGAATTAAATATACAACCAGATATTGCAAAAAACTGGACATTTAATGACAGTACACTCACCTATATATTTAATTTGAGGAATGATGTGTATTTTCATAAAAGCGAGGTATTTACAAGTTCTTATAAAGATTCTACACGACTTGTAACCGCTCACGATTTTGAATATAGCTTTAATAGATTGTTAGACGAAAAAGTAGCTGCAAGAGGTAGTTGGGTTTTAAATAATGCGGCTCGTTTTTATGCAGAAAACGATAGTACTTTCAAAATTGAATTAAACCAGCCATTCCCCGCATTTTTAGGATTACTTTCTATGCGTTTTTGTTCGGTAGTTCCTAAAGAAGCTATCGATTATTATGGCAATGATTTTAGATCCAATCCAGTTGGAACAGGTCCATTTAAATTTAAACTTTGGGAAGAAAATATAAAATTAGTACTTCGTAGAAATCCAGATTATTTTGAAAAAGACGAACTTGGAAATCAATTACCCTACCTAGAATCAGTAGCCATTACTTTTTTACCCGATAAACAAAGTGAATTTTTACAATTTGTTCAAGGAAAATTAGATTTTGTTTCAGGATTAGATAATTCGTATAAAGATGAAATAGTAAGCACTAAAGGAAAGCTTCAAGAAAAGTATAAAAATCAAGTAAATTTAATTACAAGCCCTTATTTAAACACAGAGTATCTTGGTTTTTTTATGGATTCTCCAACTTCTGAAATACAATCAAAAAAAATACGGCAGGCTATTAATTATGGTTTTGATCGTGTAAAAATGATTAGGTATTTAAGAAATGGAATGGGAATACCTGCGATTCATGGTTTTATTCCAAAAGGATTACCCGGTTTTAATAACATGGATGGATATACCTATCAACCAGAAAAAGCAAAAGAATTAGTACGTCAATATATAGAAGAATCCGGAAATAATAATCCATCCATAACTATAGGTACTAATAGTCAATATTTAGATTTATGTGAATTTATTCAACGAGAATTAGAGAATATAGGAATTCAAGTACATATAGATGTGGTGCCTCCTTCTACACTCCGGCAAATGAAATCTTCAGGAGAGTTAGCTATATTTAGAGCCAGTTGGATTGCAGATTATCCAGATGCTGAAAACTACCTATCATTATTTTACGGCGAAAATTTTACCCCAAATGGCCCCAATTATGCTCATTTTAAAAACAATGTTTACGACAGCTTATATATAGCATCCTTATCGCTTTCCAATATAGAAAAACGAAAGCTATTGTATGAAAAAATGGATTCAATTATAATTGAGGAAGCTCCGGTAGTTCCTTTGTATTACGATATGGCAGTTCGATTTGTTAGTAAAAAAGTAAGTGGATTAGGTATTAATCCTCAAAACTTTTTGGTGTTGAAAAGGGTTCAAAAGCAAAATTAATTATTTATTAAACAAAGATGCGCAAAAGCTTATAAAGTCAAAACATTTTCTTTGAAGGCGGAATAGAGTTTAATTAAAACAAAACTAATCTTTTCTCCATTTACTAGTTTCCTTAAAGATATGTTCTAAAATTTGAATATCAACTTCTGTAAATGCTATATCCCTTCTAGACATTACCACTTTAGATACCTCAAACGCTTTGTTGGTTTTATAAGTAATCATTCCAGCGCTTCCGCCCCAACTAAAACTTGGAATAAAATTACGAGGGAATCCGCTTCCGAAAATATTGGCACTTACTCCCACTACCGTTCCGGTATTAAACATAGTATTAATACCACATTTACTGTGATCACCCATCATTAAACCACAAAACTGTAATCCTGTTTTTGCGAATCCTTCAGTTTCATAATTCCATAATCTAACTTCAGCATAATTGTTTTTAAGGTTAGAATTATTGGTGTCGGCCCCAATATTACACCATTCGCCCAGAACAGAATTTCCAAGAAATCCATCATGACCCTTGTTAGAATAACCAAAAATCACACAATTATTAACCTCACCTCCTACTTTAGAGTGTGGACCTATGGTAGTTGCTCCATATATTTTTGCGCCCATTTTAATAGTAGCATTTTCGCACAAAGCAAAAGGTCCGCGAATCATAGATCCTTCCATGATTTCTGAATCTTTTCCAATATATATAGGACCATCGTTTGCATTTAAAGAACAAAGCGGTAAAACGGCTCCTTCTTCTATAAAAATTTGATCTTTATTAAAAGCCACCGTCATTTCAGGGATAAGCTGTGATTCTCTATCGCTAGTTAAAAGCTTGAAATCTCTTTTAATCGCTTCACCGTTTAACTTAAAAATATCCCATGTGTTTTCTATTCTTAAAATATCATCACTAGTATATGGCAGTACGTCAAAGGTTTCAAAATCTATTTCCTGATCTTCCTTTGCAAAAAAAGCCAATGGCTCATCATCTATAAACAAGGCTTTATTTTCTGATAGGTTTTGAATAAGACTTACTAAGTCTTCATTTGGAAGCACTGAAGCATTTATAAAAATATTTTGTTCTAGTTCGATCATTGGAAACTTATCAATTAGATAATCTTCTGTAACTGTTGAAGTTGTAAAGCCCAACATTTTTTCCCATTTTTCACGGATGGTCAAGATACCAACTCGAATATCTGCTACTGGTCGCGTATAGGTAAAAGGCAATAATTGATTGCGAGCACTTCCGTCAAATAAAATATAGTTCATGGTTTAGTATTCAATATTCAAAGCTATAAAAAAAAAGCCTTTGATTTCTCAAAGGCTTGTAAAAATATATTTAAAAGAAGATTACTTCTTAAATTTAGCATATTTGGTTTTGAACTTGTCGATACGACCTGCCGTATCGATTAGTTTTTTCTTACCAGTATAAAACGGATGAGAACTTCTTGAAATTTCCATTTTCACTAAAGGATACTCAACACCTTCTACTTCTAGTGTTTCTTTAGTGTTAGCAGTAGATTTCGTAAGAAATACATCTTCATTTGACATATCCTTGAATGCTACTAATCTATAATTTTCTGGGTGAATACCTTTTCTCATAATCTTTTTCCTAAAAATTGGAAATCTTTTAATTAAACTTATCATCTTCCTAAAAAAAAATACTTTTTAAGATTTCAGTTTGCAAATTTAATCATTTATATATAATCTACCATAAAATTATTATTATTTTTTTAAAAGAATTAAATACGTTTTCAACACTCTAAAATATTAAGCTAAAGATAAATGTAATAGTTAAAGTATAAATGCATTAACTTTGCAACGTTTTTATATCTTTGTTAACAAACCATTAAATAATTATAGTAACCTAACAAAAAAATAAGCTTATGGAAAATCAAAAAGACGCTATTAAAAAAATTGCTTTTAATTATGGGATTATTTGGGGCCTATTATCAATTGTACTATCGGTAATTGCATATGTAACTGATAATCATATAGAGAGACCTATGTGGCTAACCATTGCAGGCTTAGCTATTATGGTAGGAATTATTGTTTATGGCTTAAAGGCTTTTAAATCTGAAAATGAAGGTTATTTATCGGTATCAGAATCTCTTAAAGTAGGCTTAGCAATTTCATTAATTGCTGCCATTATAGGAGCTATTTACAATTATATTTTTATTACGGTTATTGAACCTGAATATGTAATTCAAATGTTAGAGTTTTCCTCTGAGCAGATGGTAATTCAAAATCCTGACATGACGCAAGAACAAATGGATATGGCTACCGGAATAACAGAAAAAATGATGACTCCAACCATTATGACAGCAATGGGAATAATCATACCACTATTTTTAGGTTTTATTACCTCTTTAATTGCTGGATTAGTAATGAAAGTAAACCGTCCAGAACACTAGACGCATACCCCTATGAATCTTTCTATCATCATCCCTCTTCTTAATGAAGAAGAGTCATTAAATGAATTATACCATTGGATTGCTAAAGTTATGCAGTCCAATGGTTATTTATATGAGGTCATTTTTATTGATGATGGTAGTACCGATAAATCGTGGGAGATTATAACAAAATTAGCTCATGATCATTCTGAAGTAAAAGGAATTCGTTTTCTAGAAAACTTTGGGAAATCACAAGCGCTACATGCAGGATTTGCAAAAGCCGAAGGAGATGTAATTATTACAATGGATGCAGATTTACAAGATAATCCTAAAGAAATCCCTGAGCTTTATCAGATGATTACTATCGAAGGATACGATTTAGTATCTGGCTGGAAAAAAGTGCGGTACGATTCGAAAATCGCAAAGAACTTACCTTCAAAATTATTCAATTTTGCTGCTAGAAAAACATCTGGAGTGCAACTAAATGATTTTAATTGTGGGCTTAAAGCATACAAAAAAGAGGTGATTAAAAATATTGAAGTTACCGGTGAGATGCATCGGTACATTCCTGTACTTGCTAAAAATGAAGGATTTAGTAAAATCGGTGAAAAGATAGTACAGCATCAAGCTAGAAAATACGGTGAAACAAAATTTGGTATGGAACGATTTATCAGAGGTTTTTTAGATTTAATAACCATTTCTTTTGTGTCAAAATTTGGTAAAAGACCTATGCATTTTTTTGGTTCTTGGGGCGCTATTATCTTAATGGTAGGCTTTCTATTTGCTTTTTATTTGGGAATAGATAAACTTTTTATCAACCCTACAGGAAGGTTAATTGCCGAAAGACCGCAATTTTACATTGCTCTTTCAGCAATGATTATTGGATCCCAGTTTTTTGTAGCTGGATTTTTAGGAGAATTAATTCTTAGAAGCAAAAAAAATTCAAAAAATTATATTATTAAAGAGAATATTTAAACTCTTTAA
>ERZ887851.2878-NODE-2878-length-13025-cov-21.193755_pt1 | contig 13025 bp, 13 predicted proteins | sample MGYA00521100_ERZ887851 | MGnify/ENA primary metagenome ERZ887851 (study PRJEB32303, sample SAMEA104408602) | aquatic metagenome | biome: Brackish water; feature: Pelagic; material: water | place: Baltic Sea | collected 2014-06-06T16:11:00 | depth 11,444 m ...
TATAATATATTATAAAAATTATCTAAAAACTTGTTCTCGAAATTTAAAGAATTAACTTGATCAGAAATATATTTAGTTGGTAAAAAGTTAATTTTGAGTGACGATAAAATTGTTATTATTATAAACAAATAATAAAAACCACCTAGCCATTGAGATCCTGAGCGCCATAATAAAAAAGAATCATTTAGAGATCCTGGATCTTTAAAAATAGAAAAACCATATCCTAAAAAACCTGAAAAAGATTCATAGTAAGCTAAGAAAAAATTTAATTGATAATAACTAAAGTAGTAAGGGATTGTTATAATTGCAGGATAAATAATAAAACCTAGCAACATAAAAATTAAGAGGTCAATTTTATTTAATATTTTATCGCTTTTGAAAAAGTGACTCAAAATGAAAAGGGAAGAGGAAGCTAATAATGCAAAGTAATAGAGGTGTATTTGTTCTGTATTGCCAGAAAAGTAAGTAAAAATAATCAAACACAAAGACATTGCCGCAATGGGAGCTGCAAACCATCCAAGATAGTAAAAAATTACTCTAGCGTTCATGAGTTCTAATATTTATTAAAAATAAGGAGAAATTTTAAATAGGTCTTCAATTTTCGGTAAATTCTCCCTGCTAGATAATAGGATAACCGTATCATTTAAATTAAATACAGTTTCTTTTTTCGGTACAAGAACTTCCTTGTCTCTGACGATTAAACCTATTTTTATTCCATCAGGGATATTAGCTTTACTTAAGGAAGTATTTAATAACTCTGAACTTTCTAAAATTTTAGCTTCAATGACTTCAAACTCTCCATTATCAAGAGTGTATACACTTTCAATTTTTCCTTTGTGAACATGTTTTAAAATTGTTGAAACTGTAGTCATGCGCGGATCAACTATGTCGTCTAATTTTAAAGATGATTGTAACAGAGCATAATTTGAACTATTAACTATCGAAATACTTCTTTTTACTCCTCTTTTTTTACTCAATAGAGCTGACATAATGTTATTTTCATCATCATCGGTCAAAGACAGTACAGTATCAATTTCATCTATATTGATTTCTTGCAGTAAATTCTCATCTAGTCCGTCACCTTTTACAACGATAGTTTCATTAAGCTCATTAGCTGCAAATTCGGCTCGTTCTGGATTTTTTTCAATAATTTTAACTCTTGGTTTTTGCTCATTTTCTTCAAGCATCTTAGCCAAATCTAATCCTATATTACCAGCCCCAATAATTAATATTGTTTTAGCAAGTTTTTCTTCTTTTCCAAAAATAGAAAGGGTTCTGTCTACTTGTTTAGAATTTGTTAAGACAAACGCTTTATCGTCTTTTACCAATTTGTCGTTTTTTTTTAATATTAAAAATTTATCATTTCTTAAAACACCTAATACATTTGCTTCTAGATCTGAAAAAATACTTGTTAATTTTGAAAGTGCTGTATTAACAATTGGACATTTTTCATCTATCTGAATTTCAATTAATCTCACTACATCACTTGCAAAAGGGATACTATCTATAGCGCCAGGCGCTTCAAGTTTTCTATATAAAGACTTAGCAACCTCAAACTCTGGTGAGATAATTATATCTATTGGAAGATTTTCTTTGCTAAAAAGACCTTTCCAAATTGGTTTTAAAAATTCTTTAGATCTTATTCTTGCAATTTTTCTTGGAATTTTAAAAAGAGAATGTGCAACTTGACAAACAATCATATTCGTTTCATCATTCCTGGTAACTGCAATAATCATGTCTGCATTTTTAGCACCAGCTTTTTCAAGAATTGACGGATAGGTAGCAATTCCTACTATTCCTTTGGCGTCTTGAGTGTCGTTAATTTTTTGTATATCGACACCATTTTTGTCAATAACGGTAACTGAGTGACCTTGTTGTGAAAGTTGATTGCAAATTGAATAACCAACTTTGCCAGCACCGCAAATTATTATGTTCATTTGTACGTAATACCTAAAGAAGTTAATTTTCTATGCAAGGCCGATCTTTCCATGCCAATATTTTCCGCAGTTTTTGAGATATTTAGACCATTTTTTTTAAGCTGGTGAGTTAAATACTCCTTTTCAAATTGCTCTCTAGCCGCTTTCAAAGGACTATCGAAATCTAAAGAAGTAGATGATTCACTAGATGCTTTTGTTTCAATACTTTCTTTAATAATTTGATTGACCCCTTTGTCACTACCCTCAGATAATATGATTATTCTTTCAACTAAATTCCTTAATTCCCTTACATTTCCTAACCAATCGTATTTATATAATTGCGTATAATTTGGTCTAATTGAAATTTCTCTTTTACCTAAATTCTTTGAAATTTTTTGAGAAAAATATTCAATTAACAACGGTATATCTGAATTTCTATTTTTTAAACTTGGTATAGAAATGGATACAACAGCAATTCTTTGAAACAAATCTTCTCGAAAATTACCAGCTAAAATTTCCTCTCGGAGATCTTTACTGCTAGACGTTAAGACTCTAACATCAGTGGTGATTTCTTTATCATCACCAACACGTCTAAATTTTTGTTCAGTCAAAACTCTTAAAATTTTTGCCTGTGTTTCTAAAGGGATATCCGAAACATTATCAATCAATAATGTACCTTTATTTGATTTTTCAAAAAAACCTTGAATTATTGTGCCATCACTTTTTTTAATGCCGAACAACTCTGTATCGAAAGTTTCAGGGTTTAATAACGCACCGTTACATACTGTAAATGGAAAATCCTGCCTTAATGAATTTTTATGAATAGTCCTTGCAATTAATTCTTTACCTGAACCTGAAGGACCAAAAATCAAAACTCTTGTATCAGTAGAGGATATTTTTTTTATCGTATCTCTTATTGATTTTATTTCTTTACTATCTCCAATAATTTCATAGGTATCATAGAAAAGTTTTTGTAAATTTTTGTTTTTATTTTGTAAATCGTAAGTTTCAAGAGCACGCTTGGTGAAATTCAAAAGACGATCCTTATTAAAAGGTTTTTCTAAAAATTCATACGCACCAAGCTTCATAGAATCTACGGCTAATTGAATGGTGGCGTGACCAGAAATCATAATAACTGGAATAAATTTGTTAATTTTTTTAATTTTTTTTAATAAATAAATTCCATCTTTTTTTTTATCATTTAAAGAAATATCGACAATTGCTAAATTGAAATCATTTGTATCTATTTCTAATTCAGCATCTTCAATCGTACCTGCTTGTAATGTTTCGTATCCTTCATCAGATAGAATGCTAGATAGTAAAAATCTAATATCTTTTTCATCATCGATAATTAGAATTTTTTTCATAATTTTTTACTTATAGAAAAATTAATACATGCACCACCAATCTCATGATTGGTAAATTTAATATGACCCTCATGTTCATGAATTATTTTCGAGACTATAGACAGGCCAAGTCCTGACCCGTTAGTTTTAGTTGTGAAATATGGCTCTATTGAGTTATTTATATTTTTTACTGGGAAACCCACACCATTATCTATTAATTCAAAATTAAAAAACAAATCATCTTCATTTATTTTAATGGAAATTAACCCATTTTTTAAATCATTATTTTTTTCCATTATAGATTCTACGCTATTTTTTATCATATTAGTAAATAGTCGATAAATTTGATTACTATCACATTTAATAATTGGGTCGGGAATACCATTGTGTAATTCAAAATTTATATTTTGATAATTGCTTTTGTAAGGATTGATAGAGTTTTCAATTACATCAATTATGTTAATTTTTTCAAAAATAGGATCGGGCATTCTAGCAAAATCTGAAAATGAATTAAGAAGTGAGCTAATTTCTTTAATTTGTTGATTTATTAAAAGAATATGTTGATCAAATTGATCGCTATTACTAGTTATTTGATTTTTAAATTTGTCGCGAATACTATCTAGGGATAATTGTATTGGTGTTAAAGGATTTTTAATCTCATGCGCTAACTTTTTAGCAATAATATTCCAAGCTTCAAATCTACCACTTAAAGAAATTCTTTTTTGATCATCTTTAATTTTATTAACCATTTGATTAAAAGTTGAATTTAATTCTAAAAAATCACTATCAATGTTTGTTTCTTCAAGTTTAACATTATAATTTCCTTTTTTAATTTCATTGGAGGCATCAAAAAGTGAAATTAGAGGTTTGGTAACATAAGCTGAAAGATTTATAGAAACTATACTTGCTAAAAAAATTAATAGCAGCGTTATAATTATGTACACAATCATAAAAGTGACTTGTAAATTAAAAATATTATTTTTAATTTGAAAATAATAGGAAGAAACTTCACCTGTTTTTTTTATATAATTAACAATTTGAGGATCAACATTTTGCACAACATACAAATAGGCATTTTCAAAATTTGAAAGTTTTACCATCCCATAAGTTTTGTTAGTATAGGCGCTAGATATAATTATAGGTTTTCCAGATTTAGCTGCGGATAATATATAAGAATCAGGCTTTGAAAATTTAGTTACATCAAAACCTGGGAAAGATAATAAAAAATCTCCAATTTCTGAAACAATATAAACATTGCTGATTGATCTAATTCTAGCTTGGGCTGAAATATAATTTTCGAACTCTTTTTTATTATCAACTAACTTATCTTTATTCCTATTAAAATCATTTGCTATCAAAAGAATATCTTTGCTTATTGATCCTTGATGCTCATTTAAATATTTTTTTGCAATTTCAACTGAATTAGTTACCGCTTCATTGATCTTTTTATCAAACCATTTTTCAATACTAAAATTAAAAATAATTAACGAAAAAATTGCAATAATAATGCTAGGAATTCCGGCAAGTGATATAAAATAAAATAAAAATTTTGTTCTGGTTTTTTTTCCTATTATATTTTGACTTTTGTTAATTAAATAAAGATTAAAAAATTTGTAGAAGACAAATGATAAAAAAAATACAAGTAGACACAAATTTATGATTAGCAAAATTTGTATATTTATAGGGGTTAGATCAATAAAGCCCTTACCAGCAAATGTTTGAATAGTTAAAAAAACTATAATCACAGATAATACTGTGATAAATCCAATGATATAATTAATGTTTAACTTTTTAAAATTCATAAAATGTCAGTAGCTGGCCTAATTGTTGCTGGCGGTTCTTCCAAAAGATTTGTCAGTTCTACTCCAAAACAATTTCACGTTATTGATAACGATGTTGTTATAAACCATAGTATTAAAAAATTTCTTAATAATAAAAAAATTTCAAAGTTAATTATAGCAATACAAAAGAAAACATACAAAAAATATAGCAGATTAATATTAAAGCATAAGAAAATCATAATAGTTAATGGCGGACAAACAAGGGCTTTATCTGTTTTAAATGGTTTAAAAAAAGCCAAAAAATTAAAAATTAACAAGATTCTAATTCATGACGCTGCCAGACCTTTTTTTTCAAGTGATTTAATAAATCTAGAAATTAAGTATTTAAAAAAATTTGATGCAGTTATACCTTGTGTTCCTTCTACAGATACTCTGGTTTCTAGCAACCAAATTATTTCAAGAGAAAAAGTAAAAAATATTCAAACACCTCAAGGTTTTGATTTTAAAAAAATTTTAAAACTACACTTATTAAATAAAAATAAAAATGTTAGTGACGATTCAACATTATTTTTTAATAATAAAATTAATGTAAAAATTATCAAAGGTAATATTTTTAATAAAAAGATCACATTCATCGATGATTTAAAAAATATTAAAGATAAATTGTATGGTATTGGATACGATATCCACGAAATGATTCCTGGAAGAAAATTATTTGTGGGTGGTATTTATATACCCTCAAAAATGGGGCCAATAGGACACTCAGATGGTGACAGTTTACTTCATGCTTTAATAGACAGTCTGCTTGGTGCAGCAAAGAAAGGTGATATCGGAACCTTGTTTCCCAATAGTTTAAAATTCAAAAATATCCGATCAACAAAATTATTAACGACAACAATCAAAATCCTAAAACAAAACAAGTTGGAAATTGATAGCATAGATCTTAATATTATTTTGCAAAGTCCAAATTTAACCAAGTATAAAGCTAAAATACAAAATAATTTGGCAAAAATATGCGGCATAGACAAAACGAAAATTAATATCAAAGCAAAGACAACCGATCGATTAGGTATTATTGGAAAAAACAAAGCATTAGCTTGCGAAGTGATTTCAGTTTTAAAGTATGAACATTAAAATCATAAAGAATTTTCTTACTTTATTTGGAATTGGTTACATAAAAATTGCATCTGGAACATTTGCATCTCTTTTTACTTGTTTTTTTTATTATTTTTTAATTTTATTAAATATAGATTTGGGTGTACCGGCTTTTATACTGTTATTTATAATACCCGCCTCAATAATAACTATTAATAGTAACCAAAGATTATTTGGTGAAATAGATGCAAGAGAGATTGTTATTGATGAATTCATTGGACAATCAATTTCAATTATAAGCGCATATTATTTTTTTTTAATTTTTCATGATTTTAATATGAATGAAGACAAATGGTTTCTTACCAAGTTTATGTTTATAGCTTTTATTTCATTTAGGGTTTTTGACATTCTAAAACCTTTTCCTATTAACTTAATAGACAAAATAAAGAATGGCTACGGCGTAGTTATGGATGATATTTTGGCTGGAATATATTCTACTATATTTTTATATATAGTTTATAAAATAACAGACTAATGTTTCTCGACTTACTAAAAGAATTAGAGAGGAAAAAATTAACTATTTCTACAGCTGAATCTTGCACTGGTGGCTTACTCTCTAGTCAAATTACATCAGTAAACGGATCATCTAAAGTTTTTTTAATGGGATTGGTAACCTATTCAAATCAGTCAAAAATAAAAATTTTAAAAATTTCAAAATCACTAATTAACAAATATGGAGCCGTTAGTGAAAAATGTTGCTATTCGATGGCTAAAAATTTGAGCAAAATTAGTAAGTCAAGTATAGCTATTTCCATTACAGGGATAGCAGGTCCTGGTGGTGGATCTCCAACAAAACCAGTTGGTTTAGTATATATCGGAATTTGCAAGGATAATACTATTTTTGTTAGAAAGTTTTTGTTCAAAAAAAGTTTAGGACGAATTGGCATTCAAAAAAAAACTTGCGAGGAAGCAATAAAAATTATTAAGGGAACTATTTAAGTTTTTTTTCTGCCCTATCTTGAAAAGCCAAAAAAATTTTTTCAAAGCCTGTATTAAAAAATTTTTCAAAAATTTTATTAAGAATAAAATTATCTAGTTCTATCTCTATATAAAAATTTACTTCACAACTTTTTTTGGAAATTTCCTTGAATTTCCAAATATTATTAAGTTTTTTTAGCGGCCCATTAAGATGTTTTACTGATATTTCAGATTTATTTTTATCTAAAGTTACCAAACTTGTATATGTGTCTGCAAATTGTTTATATCCAATTTCCAAATTTGCAGAAATAGTTTTGACTAAATCGTTTTCTTTTTTTTCTACAATGTATGAATTTTTGCACCAAGGTAAAAACTCCTTGTATTTATCAATATCTAAAATTAGATTTATTACTTCATCTTTTGAAAAAGCAAATTTCTTTGTTACAGACTTTATTGGCAACTATCTAATCCAGCTTTACGTTTAGATTTTAAAATGGCAAAATCTTCTCCGGCATGGTAGCTAGATCTTGTTAATGGACTTGAAGCCACCATTAAGAAACCTTTTGAATAAGCAATATCTTTGTACATTTCAAAATCCTCTGGGGTGATAAAATTTTTCACAGGGAAATGTTTTGGTGTTGGTTGTAGATACTGTCCGATCGTCAAAAAATCAACATTTGCACAACGAAGATCATCCATAACTTGACATAGCTCGTCTTTGTTTTCTCCTAAACCGACCATCAAGCCTGATTTGGTAAAAATATTTGGATTATAAGCTTTTACATTAGCCAATAAATTTAAAGACTGAAAATACCTAGAGCCTGGTCTTACTCTCAAATAAAGGCTCGGTACTGTTTCCAAATTATGATTAAAAACATCAGGGTTGGAGTTTACAACTATTTTATATGAATCTTTCTTTCTTAAAAAATCTGGTGTTAAAATTTCTACTGTAGTATTTGGATTTTTAGATTTTATAGAGTTTACTACGTTGGCAAAATGTTGAGCCCCGCCATCATCCAGATCATCTCTGTCAACAGATGTAATAACCACATGGCTCAGTTTTAGTTCATATACAGAATTCGCAATTTTTTCTGGTTCGGCTAAATCAATATTTGAGGGTATTCCTGTTTTAACATTACAAAAAGCGCAAGCTCTTGTGCAAGTATCACCCAAAATCATAAATGTGGCGTGTTTCTTAGACCAACACTCTGAAATATTTGGACAATTAGCTTCCTCACAAACTGTAACTAAACCCTTATCTTTTATGATTTTTTTTGTTTCAGCAAAAATACTAGAGTTGTTAATTTTAACTCGAATCCAAGCAGGCTTTTTTTTGATTGGATTAAATTCTTTATTAACTTTTTCTGGGTGTCGTAATTTTTGCATTTTATTTTAATAAAAATAATTTTTCATTTTTTTTTCCAATAACAAAAAAATTTCTATAAAGCTCATCTAGAAAATCTAAATTTAAGTTAGACTTTACAAGCATAGCATTTTTTAATTTTAAACTTTCTAATTGATTAATAATATACTTTTCTTCTTCAATTTTTTTAATCAGAAGGTCATTTTTTTTAATATAAGAAAAATAACCGCGATTACCGTCTAATAAATTAATAAATATGTATAAAAATATGAACAAATTAATTAGTAAAAATTTATGAAGTTTAAAGTATGAAATAAAATTCTTCATTTAATTTTTGCCATGGTTATATTACTTCCGTTTAAATCCTCTATTCTAAGAAGTCTATTATATTTAGATACTCTCTCAGATCTAGCTAGTGATCCAGTTTTAATTTGATTAGAATTTGTAGCAACAGCAAGATCTGCTATAAATGTATCTTCAGTATCGCCCGATCTATGAGATATAATTGTATTAAATGAGTTTTTTTGGGCTAGCTCGATAGTATCAAGAGTCTCGGATACAGAGCCAATTTGATTAACCTTAATCAAAATAGCGTTTGCGGAATTATTTTCAATGCCTTTTTTAAGTCTAATAGAATTTGTAACAAACAAATCATCACCAACAATTTGCACATTACTACCTATTTTTTTTGTTAATTTTTTCCAAGTATTCCAGTCATCTTCAAATATAGGGTCTTCGATTGATTTGATTGGATATTTTGCTGTAAGTTGTTCGTAGTAAGATATCATACCTTCTGGATCTGTTTTTGTACTATTTTCAATAGTATAAGACTGACCGTCATAAATTTCGTTAGCAGCAACATCTAAACATAAATTAAAATCTTTACCTGGAACGAAACCAGAATTAATAATTGATTGCATAATATAATCTAACGCTTGTTGATCGCTATTCAAAGAAGGTGCAAACCCACCCTCATCACCCACATTTGTGCTTAAATTTTTTTTGATTAGTAATTTTTTAAGATTTTGTATAACTAAAAAAGACATTTGCATACACTCTGAAAAACTTTTAGCTCCATCAGGTCTGATCATAAACTCCTGAATCTGCAAAGAGTTATTGGCATGAGCCCCTCCATTTATAATGTTTAACATTGGGTATGGAAGAGTATGCATTTTTGATTTACTTAAATATTCATATATTTGAACTTTATTAAATGCGGACGCAGCTTTGCAGTTTGCTATTGATACAGCTAAAATTGCATTAGCTCCCAAATTTGATTTATTAGTGGTTCCATCAAGACCAATCATAATATTATCAATATTTTTTTGATCTAAAGCTGAATTATTTATTAATGCAGGAAAAATTTTATCATTAATATTTTCTACCGCTTGTAAAACACTTTTATTTAAATATTTTTCATTTTTATCTCTTAATTCATGAGCTTCATGCGTTCCAGTGGATGCGCCTGAAGGAACAATGGCAGACCCAAAACTTCCATCATCCAAAGTTACTTCTGCTTCAACCGTAGGAAATCCTCTACTATCAAAAACTTGTCTACTTTTAATATTTTTAATTTTAGACATTATTAAAATTTAATTTTATTTTTTAATAATTGAGTCAATTTTTTTTAAATTCTGCAGTAAAGTCTCTAATTTATTAATGTTTAACATATTGGCTCCATCGGAAGGAGCATTGTCTGGGTTGTCATGTGTTTCAATGAAAATTGCTGCTACTCCTACAGCTACAGCCGCTCTTGATAAAGGATCGATAAATTCTCTTTGTCCCCCGCTTGCATTTCCCTTGCCACCTGGCTGTTGAACAGAATGTGTGGCATCAAAAATTACTGGGTATCCTAATTCTTTAAGAACAGGAATGGTTCTAAAATCCGAGACAAGAGTATTATATCCAAAACAAACACCCCTTTCAGTAATTAAAATATTTTTATTACCACTATCTTCAATTTTACTTACAACATTTTTCATATCCCATGGTGCAAGAAATTGTCCTTTCTTAACATTAATAATTTTTCCAGTCTTGGCTGCAGCAATTAAAAGATCTGTTTGTCTGCATAAAAATGCTGGTATTTGAAGAATGTCAACATGACGAGATACAATTGAGCACTGCTCAGCCGTGTGAACATCTGTCAAAATTGGAACATTGAATTTTTTTTTAATCAAATCAAAAATAACCATTGATTTTTCAAGACCCAAACCTCTTTTTGCTTTAATGCTTGTTCTGTTTGCTTTGTCAAAAGAGGTTTTGTAAATAAAATTAATTTTTAATTTTTTAGCAATCCTTTGAATCTTTTCAACCATGGTAAAAGCGTGGTTCTTGCTCTCTAGCTGACATGGCCCTGCTATTAGAGAAAATGGTAAATTATTTGCTATCTTAATATTTGAAATTTTAATTACTTTTTGTTTCATTTATATTTTTTAGCTGCAGCTATGAACGATGAGAATAAGGGATGCGGTGCTAAAGGTCTAGATTTAAATTCAGGATGAAACTGAACCCCGATAAACCAGGGATGATTTTTATACTCCACAGCTTCAGGTAATTTATTATCTGGAGACACTCCAGAAAAAATCATTTTTTTTTCTTCAAATTTTTCTAAAAAGTTAATATTAACCTCGTATCTATGCCTGTGTCTTTCGTGAATTATTTTTGAATTATAAATTTTCTTTATAAGAGAATTTTCTTTAAGTTTTGCTGGATAAAGACCTAATCTCATAGTCCCTCCAAGATTTTTATCCGTTCCTTTATGTACCCTGCCATCTTTTTCCCACTCATCAATAAGCCCCACCACTGGAACACCATTTTTAGAAATTTCGCTTGAACTTGCATTTTTAATTTTAAGAATATTTCGTGCAAATTCTATTACGGCCATTTGCATACCAAAACAAATTCCCAAAAAAGGTATTTTATTAATACGAGCGTAGCGAATAGCTGCAATTTTTCCTTCCGTTCCTCTTTTTCCAAAACCACCTGGAATTAAAACTCCATGTACCCCTAATAGTTTTTTCTTAATCTCAGAAGCTTTTAAGTTATCAGATTCAATTCTAATAATTTTTACCTTTAAATTATTTTTAATACCACCATGAGTTAAGGCCTCATCTAAAGATTTGTAAGCATCTTTGAGATTTACATATTTACCAATAATTGCAATATTCACCGATTGTTTAGAACCCAAAACTGTTCTCGTAATTTTTTTCCATGGTATTAAATTTGGCTTCTTTTTTGATTTTATTTTAAAATAGCTAAGCACTTGCTGATCAAGTTTTTCATTACTAAAACTTATCGGAGCCTCGTAGATTGTTTTAACGTCTATAGTCTCTATGACATTGTCAATTGCCACATTGCAGAATAAAGATATTTTTTTTCGATGTTCAGAAGGTATTGGTTGTTCACATCTACAGATAATTATGTTTGGTTGAATACCTAAAGCTCTAAGTTCCTTTACAGAATGTTGAGTTGGCTTTGTTTTAATCTCATCAGAAGCTTTCATGTATGGAACTAATGTTAAATGAATAAATAAAGCATTTTTTATTCCAATATCTATTGAAAATTGTCTAATAGCTTCCAAAAAAGGTAGACTCTCGATATCACCAACGGTTCCACCTATTTCGCATATTACAAAGTCTTCATTAGTAATATCCTTTTTAATAAAATCTTTAATTTGATTTGTAACATGAGGAATTACTTGAACAGTTTTACCAAGATAAAGGCCTTCTCGTTCTTTTTTTAAAATATCACTATAAATTTTGCCAGTAGTAACATTGTCAGATTTTTTTGCAGATATGCCACTAAATCTTTCGTAGTGACCAAGATCCAAATCTGTTTCTGCACCATCATCAGTAACGAAAACTTCGCCATGTTGAAATGGGCTCATTGTTCCGGGGTCCACATTTAAATATGGATCTAATTTTCTAAGACGAACCTTAAAACCTCTAGATTGAAGAAGATAGGCTAATGAAGCTGAAGAAAGACCTTTTCCTAAAGAAGAAACCACGCCCCCAGTAACGAATATATAACGAGCCATGGAAGAATGTTATAAGATATTTTATTAAGATATAAAAGCTTAATTACTTAGCTGTAGGTATTTGTGGTGAATTGTTCTTTTTTTCCAATTGTTCAATTTTATCAATGATTGAACCGGAAGGTTTTTCTTTTTTATGGATTATAGTCAGCGATATACTCGTGATAATAAAAAAAACAGCCATAACAGAAGTAAACTTAGTTAAAAAATCTCCTGCTGAACGTGAGGACATAAGGCTGTCATTTCCTGCGCCAATACCAAGCGCACCACCTTCTGATCTTTGTAACAAGACTGATCCAATAAGCAAAATCGCTATAACAATATGAATAATTAGAATTATATTTTCCATTAATTAGCTAATTATAATAATTGACTATAATTTCAATAAAATTCTTAGCTTTGAGAGATGCTCCTCCAACTAAATAACCAGAACAGTGATTAATTAATCTTAAATCTTTAATATTAGAGTGATTAACAGAGCCGCCATATAAAATTTTAGGATTTCTTATTTTA
>ERZ887851.2884-NODE-2884-length-13010-cov-9.741027_pt1 | contig 13010 bp, 13 predicted proteins | sample MGYA00521100_ERZ887851 | MGnify/ENA primary metagenome ERZ887851 (study PRJEB32303, sample SAMEA104408602) | aquatic metagenome | biome: Brackish water; feature: Pelagic; material: water | place: Baltic Sea | collected 2014-06-06T16:11:00 | depth 11,444 m ...
CATTCACGACGGGTTTTTATACTACGACAACGCAGCGCTTTTATTGTTTGTTTGTCAGGTCTTAATCAATATGATGCACTTTTGTTTTTATTTACTTAAGAAAATGCCTCCTTGTTTAAATCAATAATGCACGTCATCAAGCGTTCCGGTGTTCACGAGCCTGTTGATTTCAACAAGATTACCTATCGTATCAAAAAGTTGTCCAATGAGATTTCCGAAAACATCGACCCGATCAAAGTTGGACAAAAGGTTTGTAATTCGCTTTATGACGGAGTGCACACGCGTGAGTTAGACGAGCTGAGCTCGGAAATCGCCATCGCTTTGTGTACCGAGCATCCGGACTACGGCATTCTCGCGGCGCATCTGTGTACGAGCAATTTGCACAAGAGCACTCCAGGGTCTTTTTCGGAAACCACAAAAGTTTTACACGAACACGGGCATGTAAGCGACGAGCTATTGGAACACGTGAGCCGACACAAGGATTTTTTGGAAAGTATCATCGATTACAACCGGGACTATCTGTTTGATGTTTTCGGTCTAAAGACTTTGTTAAAGTCGTACCTTCTTCGTGTAAATGGTGAACCCATCGAGCGCCCACAGGACATGTGGTTACGTGTGTCTGTCGGGATCCACGGTGACGATCTAACAGCGGTCCGGGAAACGTACGATCAGATGTCTCAGTTGTACTTTACGCACGCCACCCCGACGTTGTTCAACGCGGGCACCAAGTACCCCCAGTTGAGCAGTTGTTACCTTGTGGAGATGCAAGATGATTCTATTTCAGGCATCTTTTCTACACTTGAAGACTGCGCCCATATTTCCAAGTGGGCGGGTGGGATCGGCTTGCACATCCACAAGCTTCGTGCGACGGGTTCGGACATACGCAACGCGAAGGGGGCGTGCACGGGGATCATACCGTCTCTTCGGGTTTTCAACGCGACGTCCCGGTACGTGAACCAGGGTGGAAAACGCCCGGGGTCCATTGCCATTTACTTGTCGGTGGACCATCCGGACATCTTCAAGTTTCTTGACATGCGCAAGAATCACGGGGACGAAGAGGAGCGGTGCCGAGACCTTTTCAGCGGAGTGTGGATCTCGGACCTCTTTATGGAGCGCGTGAAGAATGACGAAATGTGGTCCTTGTTTTGTCCGAACACGGTTCCTGAGTCGCTCCAGGACATTTACGGAGACAAGTACAAGGAATTGTACGAAGCGTACGAGAAACAAGGGCTTTACAAGAGACAGGTCCCGGCACAGAAGCTGTGGATGGCGATTTGCAACGCGCAGATTGAGACGGGTAATCCTTATTTACTGTACAAAGACGCTGTAAACAAAAAGAGCAACCAGCAGAACGTGGGGGTGATCAAGTCGAGCAACTTGTGCACGGAAATCCTGGAATACACCGCACCGGATGAGATTGCGGTGTGTAATCTGGCGAGCATCGCGCTGCCAAAGTTTGTAAAAGAGGGGGAGTTCGACCACAAAGCTTTACACAACACAGTCAAGTTGATCACTCGGAACCTGAACCGGGTCATCGACGTCAACTTTTACCCGGTAGACAAGGCGAGAAAGTCCAATTTCCGCCACCGACCGATCGGAATCGGTGTTCAGGGTCTGGCGGATGTGTACATGATGTTCAAGTATCCATTTGAGTCACATGAAGCAGCGAAGCTGAACCATGACATATTCGAGACCATTTATCACGCGGCCATGGAACAGAGCTGCGAGTTATCCGAACAATTCGGTCCTTACGAAACGTACAAAGGGTCGCCCGTCAGCCGCGGGGTGTTCCAGTTTGATATGTGGGAAAATCACAAGTTTCCCGTAAAAGGGTACGACTGGGAAGCCCTGAAGAAGCGTGTGATGACCCACGGTGTCAGGAACTCTCTGATGATTGCGCCTATGCCCACAGCGTCCACTTCGCAAATCTTAGGAAACAACGAGTGTATCGAGCCTTACACGAGTAATATCTACGCGCGCCGGACGCTCGCTGGTGAATTCGTGGTCCTAAACAAGCACCTGATCAGAGATCTCCTGGACCTCGGTATTTGGTCGCAGGATCTCAAGAACAGAATTATATTTCACAACGGGTCCATTCAGAACATCGTGAATATTCCGGACAATCTCAAAAGCATTTACAAAACGGCATGGGAAATCAAACAGCGCGCTTTGATAGACCAAGCGGTTGAACGCGGTAAGTTTGTGTGTCAGAGCCAGAGCCTGAACCTTTTCATGGCTAAACCGACCATCAAGGCGTTGTCCAGTATGCACTTTTACGCGTGGGACAGTGGCCTGAAAACAGGGATTTACTATCTCCGAACGCAACCTGCCGCAAGCCCGATCCAATTCACCCTGAACCCTTGTGAAAGCTGTTCTAGCTGAATCTACTTTAAGAAAAGAATTCCTTTGAAAAAAAAGAATTGAAAATGAAAAAGTTTGTTTTGATTGTTGTTGTCTATTTCATTTCACACACCGGAGCTTTTGTTTTGGAATACCTTTATCAGCGTTGGTGCTACCCGATGACTCTCCAAGGATTTCTGGCTAGTGTCTTTACCAGCGGCAGCCCTATATGTAAATCTCTGCGTACTTGGTCGACAATATTAGACACAATGACTTAAAAGTAATTTATTTAATAAAAGCTATGGACATTCAATATTTAAAAACAGAAGGAGAGCGTTTCTCGTCGATCATTTACGTGGATTCCGCGAAAAGAAACCGTGTCTTTTTTCCGAATCCCCAAAAGTACGAAGTGATTTTCAACGAACCGTTCCGAAACGTGTTCTCCGTTCAGATTTTAGACGCGAGTATCCCCCGAACCCATTACAATGTAGACACTCACAACAACGTGCTTTGTTACAGCGTCAATGAAACCGAGTTTTTCGTCACACTGGATATTGGTGATTACACTGACGTGGAGATTGTCGAATCGATCAATACACAGTTGGTCGGCATTACCGTAGATTTCATGTCTTCTCCTTCGAATCGTCGCAAACAGTTGGTATTCCTTTCCGAAACCCCTTTCTGTATCAAACCGTTCAAAACGACAATGCGTGAGCTTATCGGGTTGGATCAAGGCTTTCAGAGCCAAATAGACAGCGTGGACGATCCGAAAAACTATCAGGTTTCTTTAGTGAACGACACGTTGAGAAACACCGGTGTGCGGGCGACCGTAACCAACGCGAACATTGTCTTTTATCAGCGCTTCTCGGTTTCGGAGTCCGGTAAGATGGGTACTTTGGAATTTAATGTGTACAAGAACGACACCGATCTTCTACACACGAACGACTTTGACTTGCGTGTACGCGTTGTACGTCTCAGCAATCAGACCACAATTGCCGAGATCAGCGTTCACAGCAGCGCGTTCGCCGATCGGGTGGTGCTCTCGGATTGGGAAAGTCAACAGCAGCTTCTGGCGGGTCAAGAGTACGTGTTTGTCATTTCTACCATAAACGCGAATTACGTCCATTACGACCTGTCCGTTGACATCGTTTCGAACGAGACCCAACAATTGTACGTCCAACAGGATGTGTCCTTGGACTTTGACCTAAACGCCTTTTTGAATATTCAAGAAAACACCATAAACAAATACGGCACCCCACAAACCGTGGAAGACTTGTATTTCGGCATCACCACAGACACCATTGGAGTGAACATGGGATTGAACTATTATATGACTACCCTGCGTGAATTACATTCCCTGGTTCCATCCGGGATTTACAACCTTTTAGGTGATCGGTACATCATCTTGAGGTGCAAGGAGATTGAGAATCACATCATGTCAAGTATCAAGTCGTTCAACGCGGTCAATCCGGAAACCAACTCCTTGCAAGAAAGACAGTACGACACCGGCATCGCCAAGTTCAAAATGAGCGTGGTGGGATTTAGAGAAGAACGCTTCGACTTCAACACACTACCCCCGCAAGAATTTCATCCGATCGGCAAGCTGACGTCATTGTCTTTTTCTTTCGAAAACCAGGACGGTAGAGAATACGACTTCAAAGGCGTGAACCACACAATAACACTGGCGATAAACCATTACAAACCGGTACTCTTTAAAAAATAAAAATAATTTTCTTTGTTTGACTTTAAAATGAATAACAAAAAGGTTTCTGCGAAGGAGCTTCTCAAGAATAAGGCGGCTATGGCGCGTCTGCGCAACGAGCGTGCCTTCCAGAACTACATGACCCGCAAGACGAACATGACCAAGGCTGGTAATAAACCCGCACCCAAGATGCTCGCCTTTGTGAAGGCCAAGGCGGTTGCAACTGCGACCAAAAAGCCTGCCACTGCGGTGAACAAGCCGGCCGCTGCGAAAAGGAACAACGTAAAAAAAAACAATCTTACCAATAGCATGCACGCGTACAAGCACTATATGGCCATTCCGTTCGCAAAGACCGGCCTGCACAACGTGTCCAGCCCTGGGTACCACGAAGAATTGGTGCAAAACATGAAGAACATGGCGAATCGAAACAAGACCCTGATGCCCATGCACAACAAAAACTGGTTCGTGGATCAGCTCAAGCGCAACGTGTGGGCGCTGCGCAACAACAAGCCCGTGCAAATGAGCACCGTCGCAGCCCCCGTGACCACCAAGGGACGCGCTAAGTGCGTCGCCACCAAAACCAAGAAGCTTCTGGCAAATCGCAAGGCTGCCGCTAAGCCCAAGAAACGACTCACTTAAATAATCATTACAGACCCAAAAGAAATGGGGTACCATCCCGGATGCACCCCTGTAGAACGGTACATGTACAGCTCGTTCAGTTTCCTACGAACGTCCCCCTCTTGCCCCGGTGTGTCAGGGTCCAGTTCCACGGTTTCACGAATGTTTAGCACCTGCGCGAGTTCCACTCGGTTTTCTAAGAAATCCCCGCCAATCAGAGGTTCGACTGTTTCGCTGTTCGCAATACACAAACGATTGGACCGACGTTCCCGAAGGCCCGCACCGTTTCCAATAAATACATTCGAGTGATCGTCAGACCGATCCGTCGTGTCAATCAGAGGTGGCTTTGCTGGGAAACGTAAGTCAATCTCATAAAGCCCTTTTGCGTGAAGCTCGTGAATCATTTCATTTCGAGACATGCCCTGATAGCATATCCCGAGATGTAAGCACTCCTTCCGCAAACGTACGCTTCGCACGTGTTGGAGTTCCATAGCCATTGCTTTTTTTTAGAATTAGAATGTGTTTTTTTTAAATCGCTGAAAATTAATGTTCGTAACCGAATATGAAATCGACGTCCATCACGTCTTCGGGAACAATCTCTCTACATCGTGTCAAGCGCTTCTCCAAATAAATAAATACGGGCGTTTTGACGTCGTCTGGTAAATTCATGATAGCTTTCCTGAAACCAGTTCGAACCGCACCCATGTACGCGTACGACTCTTCGGGTTTTAAGATACCGTTTGTGTAAACGTTGTCCGTGTGCTCGATAACGCACGCAAATGTGTCGATTACATGTGTCCAAAACGCAATCTGTTGTTGCGTGTCGGTGATCTGGTAACAACCGTGTTCAAATCGTTGTTTCTGCATCGGTTTTGAAAAGTATAAAATTTTATTTTTTTAAAACACTTAAAGAACTCAATACATTTGTTTTAAAAAAGATGAATACACTTGAGAGACACATCCTTAACAACGATGGTGAGCTGTTGGTGATTGTCATCGCGGACCGAACACACCCCCCTCTGTTGGGCGCCGACTATGTCAAAACCCTCGATGATACTCATGTTCAGTATAACATCCGAGGCGCGAACGCTGTGGACTATCTGATGAACTCTGGTGACCTTAGCATCAGGGATAAGATGAACATGATCACAAAAGGATCAGTGGATGTTCCTTTCAAGTACGTCCTGACCGACCCCCAAAACGGTATCCCCCCTCAGAGGGATCGTCCCAGCGACTCGGGCTTTGATCTCAGTATCATCGCGATTCGTAAGAAAATCGGAAACATAGTTATGTACGGCACGGGCGTCGCGGTCCAGCCTCCTACCGGGTTCTACTTTGATTTGGTACCAAGGTCATCGATTATCAAAAAAGGGTACATGCTTGCCAATAGTATCGGGATCATAGATCAAGCGTATACCGGTGAGATCATGGTGCCCCTTGTGAAGATTGACCCTGAAGCACCCGATCTGGAGCTTCCACAAAAGCTGGTTCAGCTGATTCCACGCAAGTGGTACGGTCTGGTTCCTACCCCTGTGGACACACTTGTAAACACGTCCCGTGCCGACGGTGGCTTCGGAAGTACCAACGGCAATCCCAACGGCAATTGATCATTCAACGCCTGTGTTTCAATGTCACGTATCTGGCACGACATTCGTTTAAAAGTTGCAACAAGTCTTCTTGATTAAGATTGTTATAATTGAACTGAGAATTTAAAGTGTTTTCAAAAGAAAGTCCGTAATTGTTGTTGTTACTATTGTAGTTTCCTCTTGCTCGGTTTGCCGCTCCAAACACAATGTTTGCGCCTCTTTCGGTTTTCTTGCGTTGAGCTTCGAGTTCTTCGCTCTCACGTATTCTCTGTTGACACGCACCGAGAACCTGAATGATGTATTTCGCCATCGGTGTTTCCTGTTGGTTGTTCCCAATGATAAAGGCGTTTCCGTTAATTTGATACACGAAATTGACATTGAACATAATGGCCTGTACGATGGCTAGGATGTCGATAGAAACGAAATGGTAAGGATGGTACCCTTGTAAATTGTTCTTCCTTGCGAACAAAGCGTTGTTTAGTTGAGACAACTTTAACATGTGTGTGATTTGAAACGAGTCACCCATTCTTTTCCAGTCCAGATAGTGGCGAATGATCCATTTGGGGTCTGTTGATTTGGGTGTGTCCGCTTGCATAAACTTTACGACTTCGTCCACCGAAAACCCGGTCAGGTCGTTGTGCACCTTGAAGACGGATATTCTGTCGTTGCGGTCCTGCCACGCGTACATTGGGTACGCCTTCACAAAGCGTTTGGTTTGAATACACAAACCGTTCACGGACAGGGTTTCCGTAGAAGTCTTATTAAAAGGAAAGACGTACACACGGGTGTGCTCGAAAAACGCCTGTGGAGTGGTCTTTGTCTGGCTTAGAAAATCCGTGTTCACGTTGCTCGCAATAAAGCTTTTGAGCTCTTGAAAAACCGGGTTGTTGTTTTCGATCAATTCGATTACGATTTTGAAATTACAAGTAAACTGTTCGTTCACGTCTTGAAGTTCGTAAAAGGTGGAAAAGGAAGTAGAGTCCATCCCGATGTACTGGTTAACGTTCGTTAGGCGCCTCATGGGCACAAAGGCGAAACGATAATTCTTGTCCATTCGGATGTTCGTCGCGGGATCCACCACCTGCGCCATGTTCACAATGTAATTGTCATCCAGAGATCGGTCGTTTAAAATGTCCTCCAACCCCGTTTTCACCGTGACTCGGTTCACGGCGGCGTTACTCAGTGTGTCGGACGTTTTCAGCGCGTCGGTGGCTAGAAGCAGCTTGTACTCCCGAATAATATTTCCGGTCAATGTGCGCGTCATTTTGGAATTGGTCAAATTCAATTTCGGAAGCGCTCTACAAGTGATTTGCTGATCGAACAGCGTCATGTTGCGTCGCTGCGCCAATTGCAAAAATTTGTTCTTCCACTCGTTCTTCATCTCGCTTAATGAAAGGCTTTTGGTCGATTCCAGATCGAGGTACTGTTGAACCCACGACTTGAACGTACTAGCCCGAAAAGGCTTGTCGCTGACGGACCGATACACCCCACCGTAATTCCGCTTAAAGTCGAAAAGGTCCTCCACAAAATCGTTCTCCGGATACGAACTTGAACGAAAACGATCTCTCGCTTTCTCCAATTCCTTCTTGCGCTTCTCCAAAACCGCCTTGAGGTTCTTCGTCCCCCGCTTCTTCTTCATATCATTCAGGTTAATCTGAATCCCAATCAACTCATCCTGCTCCGCAGGCGTGAGCACCGGCGCGGGGATCATCGCTTTGATCCTCTGCTGAATCGCACGATCGTATATGTCGTGCACGGAATCGATAATCCGAAACACGTTCATCACCGGTCCCGTCTGCAAGTTGTTCATTCTAGTCAAGGGCGTCATTGGAGCGTTGCGTAGCGCTTTCGCCGCTTCCAACTCCATTCGCGTAACATGCCCTAATGTACGCTTCTTGGTCGGTACAAACACATTCAACGGACTGTTGCGCTGACGTTTCATTTTTATTATTTTTATTATTTTTTTAATTTCATTTCAAAAAAAAGGGGGTATTTTCTTTTTTTTTTAAATGGGTTTTTTTTATTGCTCTCTCAGTAGAACCTTCTGGTTAACAGCCAGCTGCTCACAACCTGCACGAGCTTGTTTTAGGTTGAGATTTAAACGTAGTATTACTTTTTTTTGTGTTAAGAAAGCATAATAAACCAAAATATGATGGCTTGTATAGAACTTAATAGTTTGGCTTCTCCGGACTCAGGGTATATGTCTCCGAAAGGAATGGTGAAGTTGAGGGTCAACGAGTACCACAGGAAATGCTCATAGCGGATATCCTTTATTTCGTGCTTAAAGTGTTTGGGGTTACGCAGGTACAGCGCGTAAGACACAAAAGAAAATATAATAACAGATAACAAAATGTTAATCAATTTCTCGTGAGGTTCATCAAACCGCTCGGTAAAAATCTTAACCAATTTCGGAATGTTTTGCATTGTATTATTTAATAACTGAGTTTTTTTTAATATTATCGTCACACAAACAATCTGCTGAACAAATCATACACAAAAAGCTCCATGGAATCTGTGTATACTTTGGGTCCAATACTGCGGAAAAGTAAGCTTTTTAAGTCTGTGTTTTACGATAAAGAAAATAATGCGCCCATTCACCCTGCTTGCTTACAAAACCTACAGTGTCAGCGCCGGAAAAATTTTAGAGATGAAAAAGTGGTACGACGAGATGTGCTACGCGCAAGCCAATCGTCGGACTTTGAAGAATCCTGTTGATACTTTTTGACGCGTTCAATTAAAAACAATTGAATTTCTAAAAAAAAAGTATGTTGAACCGCAGAAGTTTTTTAATGAATGTACCGACAATTGTAAGCCAAAAGCCGAATATGGTGGTAGCGATGCCAACGATGGCTCAAGAAAAACAAAAGTCTGGGACGGTGTACGTGTATGAGACGGATCGCTTTCGTTCGATGTACATTGTATTGGATCACGAGAATAGCCTTACGGTGCGCCAGCGCGTGGATTGGTACGATCCTATGACGGACAAACCGAGGTCGTTCAATAGTTCTATGGTGTACATCACGGATTTTGAAGAAAATTAACACGGAATTGTTTCAATCAATGTTACTTATTCTGTCAATTTTGTGTTGTAAACTAATGACAAATAAAGAATGAGTTTATCAATTAGTTTCACGGCAACTAATTGTGTATTTGGAAAGCTTGATTTTTGTAAGTATTTGGCGGTAGGTCCTTTTGCGACAATAATACAATAATAAAATAGCGTTATTAATGAAGAGAAACTAAGAATTGATCAGTACACTTCAAGTACATTAAATTGCCGCCATTTAAAAAACATAATTCAATTTAAAGAAAGCTTTACTTTAAACATAAAAATGCAGATTTTCGTGAAGACTCTCACCGGTAAGACTATCACCCTGGAGGTTGAGTCTTCCGACACCATAGACAATGTCAAAAGCAAGATCCAAGACAAAGAAGGCATTCCTCCCGATCAGCAGCGGTTGATTTTCGCAGGCAAGCAGCTGGAAGACGGACGCACACTGGCGGATTATAACGTGCAAAAGGAGAGCACATTGCATTTAGTATTGAGGTTGAGGGGCGGGACTTTTAATTAAACAATGAACGTCTAACTTTTCAAATCGACAAATTTCCAAAAATAAAGGCGAACTCTTTAAAGAAACTTTTAAAGTTATTGTTGTTTTACTTTTTCTGGACACTTGTGTTGTTGTACCGGGTGTTCCCGTATTGTGAACGAACCTTATTACTTTTCAATAAATACCGATTCATATAAATATAATATGGAATTTCAATTACAGACGCATCAACGTCTTTTAAAATCGGTATACAACACACCACGTTTGTTGTTATATCACGGGATTGGGTCGGGTAAAACATGCACCGCTGTAAGTTTAGCGGCATCGTTTCGTCGGCGTTATCCGAAGCGGCGTATTTACGTGATAGTTCCGGCGTCGCTCCGCGGAAATTTCGTCAAAGAGGCGAACGGTCCATGTGGAGACCGTAATCGCATGACGTCCGATGACTTTGACATTATGAGTTACCAAGGGTTTACCAAACGATACAAACAGGGCTCTATAGACCTGCACAAGTCCATGGTTATTGTCGACGAGATACAAAACGTCCTAAGCCAAACCGGTGATATGTACAAAACATTCCTGTCCGCGTTTCACAGCAAGGACGATTTTAACGCGGTCCTCCTCACCGCCACACCCATGTTCGACAGGGCGTCTGAAATTGCGTTACTCGGAAATTTGTTGCTCACGAGAGACGACCCGTACCGCTTGCCTACCCACCCGGGCAAATTTCACAAACTGATGTCCGAAAACCCGAAAGTGGTTTACACCTTTTTCAAAGACAAGGTCTCGTATTATAGAGGCGCGGACCCGCGTCAGTACCCCCAAAAAATCGAACACGTCGTCGAATGTCCTATGTCGTCTTTTCAAGAAAAGGTTTACATGAAATCCATCGGGCATATAGAGATGAACGAGTTTAACAGTCACCTCGAACGAGCCTTCCTAATAACGCCTCGGCAAAGCGCGAACCTCGTGCTCACGTCGACCACCGTGGGTAAATTGACGCACGTCGACCAGACCTTTGACGTACGGAAACATAGCCCCAAGTTCTTCAAGTGCATCCAATACATCCGCTCGAACCCCGGTCCCGCTTTCGTGTACAGCAACTTCGTGTCCGTTTCGGGGACGGAAGCGTTCGCTCGGATCCTACGATACAAGTATATGTACGCACCCGTTATAAAGAATCAGGTGCCACGCTCAGCCATGCCTCGATACGCGGTGTTCCGCGCAAACGACCCCGTCGAAAACAATCGTATCGTACGAATCTTTAACAGTCCTCAAAACAAGGACGGGTCTCTGATTAAAGTTATCATTGGGTCCCCTGCAATGAAGGAGGGGGTTAGCCTCCTCCGAGTACGTTCCGTTCATATTCTTGATCCCTACTGGAACCGTAGCCGAACCGAACAAATAATGGGCCGTGCCGTCCGCTTTCGCTCGCACGCGGACCTTCCCGAAAACGAACGCAAGGTGGATGTGTATCATTATTACGCGGTTCCGTCCGATAAGAAACTGTCAGTGGACCTTCGAATACTCCAGATGGCCAATACCAAGATACGCAAAATCCGTATTCTCGAGACGATTCTCCAGGAGACCGCCTTCGATTGTAACACGTTCCGTGCGTTCAATGAGCCCCCTGAAAAGCATTGTTTCCGTCACGACCTCGTATCCAACCGAGAACGTGACCGACTCCTTTCAACCCTTATTGTCGACGCACCCACGGAACAAACAAACAACGCACCGGTTATTATTGTGCCTACTAACAACCAGACGAATATTATACCCCCCCCAGGACCGGTTGTTCCGAACAACGATGTTCCCAAAAAACCCACGAAACCCTTGACCTTCGGTACAATCCAACGGGATAAGAAAAAACGAAAGAAGAAAAATTCATGCCCTTCTAAACGCCGCCCTGACGAACTTACTGACGCGTGCCCGGAAAAATACCCGTACTCGCGACCTAACTCGAAGGGTCACCAGTGCTGTTTCAAGCGCCCCCTTACTCGCCCACGAGTTCCCCGCGTCACTATATGCCCCCCAGATAAAGTATTGAACCCGCGAACGAAGCGGTGCGTGCTTCGTACGTCCAAGATCGGTAAACTGTTAAGTTTAAATTTAATCGTCTAATATCATTTTAGCGTTGCGGAGCCCGTCGATCCACTGGGAGTGCTTCCATCGAAAATGAAGGTCGTTCATGCTACGAGGAATCCGAACGTAATGTTCTTCGCGACGGAAAATCTTGGAGAGCCTCTGCAGCGGATTGTACTTGTCCGACTGTTTCTTGCAGAAATCCACCAGGCGGGTCAAGTCATTGACGGTAAGCTTATTCGGGTCGTCGGGGTCCAGTAGGATGTTGGTGAGCACAAACCCGGAAATGTGCCCCGGCTTGAACAGCGGGATCCAGGAGTGCACTCGGACGTTCATGGTATTGATCTCTGACTTGATAAAGCGGAGCTGACCGACCATAATGTCGAGCACAGTGTGGGTCTTTTCGAGGTCGTAGTCCGTTTTCTTTTCCAACGGGATACGGAGTATCGCGTAAAAGGTGGTCAGGCACTTGGTCTTGGCGGTGTGCGCGTCCGTGTCGATCGATGGCCATAGCTGATTGTGAAACGCCGCGGTAAAAAACAGCGCGACTGCGTTGGTCAGATGCTGTCTGTTCTGCTTGGGTGTGTTGCGCGTCATCGTGCTCCCCCAAGGAAGCCGCTTCAGGTTGCCGAAGAAGTACTCCTGTGCGTCGGAGATGTGTTTGGTGTGACAGGACGCCCAGAGAAGATCACCGGTCTGTAGACTCTTGCCGTCGTTCAAGCGGGTAAAGACCAACGCACGGGTGTCGTCGTCGGTGGTGGAATACACGGTGTAAGACAGTTTGTACTGCCACAGCGTGCGCTTTACGTTGCGATTGAGTGTAGAGAATGTGGATCCTTTGTGTGCAACCGCCTTGTCGTCGGGTTGGACTTGTTGTAGTGAGGGCGCGGTTCCGTCGTGGTTCCAGCGCTCCGGAGAAATGCCAGTGATGTAAGAATAGATGGTCTTCAGGCGGCATTGTCCGTCTTCAATGAACCACTTACCGTCTTTTTCGTAAAAAAGGATACTCGGGATGGGCAGACCTCGATGGAGTGAGTCGATGAGGTCCTCGGACTTTTCTCGAGACCAAGCAAACAGACGCTGATATTCCGGGACACAAATGGCTCCGGCGTCCATCCTATCGATAATCTC
>ERZ887851.2887-NODE-2887-length-13006-cov-17.887267_pt1 | contig 13006 bp, 14 predicted proteins | sample MGYA00521100_ERZ887851 | MGnify/ENA primary metagenome ERZ887851 (study PRJEB32303, sample SAMEA104408602) | aquatic metagenome | biome: Brackish water; feature: Pelagic; material: water | place: Baltic Sea | collected 2014-06-06T16:11:00 | depth 11,444 m ...
GCATAATATCCCCCGAGATGTCTGTTGCCGAAGAGCGTTTTGATCGCGCACTGCGTCCGATAAGCCTAAAAGATTATGTCGGTCAGCCGGTTGTGGTTGAACAGCTGGGTATCTTTATTGAAGCCGCGCGCAAGCGCAGCGAACCCCTAGATCACACTCTGGTCTTTGGTCCTCCCGGGCTGGGTAAAACCACTCTCGCCCATATTGTTGCCAATGAGATGCAGGTGGCGCTTAAAACCACCTCAGGACCGGTTCTGGAAAAAGCTGGCGATCTCGCCGCGCTGTTAACCAATCTCGAACCTGGCGATGTGCTGTTTATCGATGAGATTCACCGTCTCAGTCCTGTGGTGGAAGAAATTCTCTATCCGGCCATGGAAGACTACCAGCTGGATATTGTTATCGGCGAAGGCCCAGCGGCACGCTCGATTAAACTGGATCTACCGCCCTTTACGCTGGTTGGTGCTACCACCAGAGCCGGACTGCTTACAGCGCCACTTCGCGACCGCTTTGGCATTGTCCAGCGTCTGGAATTTTATTCAGAAGCAGATCTCACCAGTATTGTTGTCCGTGCCAGCGCAATCTTAAATGTCTCAATAGATGCCAAGGGCGCAGGTGAAATTGCTCGCCGCTCTCGGGGTACCCCGCGTATATCCAACCGCCTGTTGCGCCGAGTGAGGGACTACGCCGAAGTCAAAGGTGATGGCTCGATTAGTGCGGAAATCGCCGACGCGGCGCTCAATATGTTGGCCGTGGATCAGCGCGGTTTCGATCACCAAGATCGTCGCTTGCTGCTCACCTTGATGGAAAAATTTGAAGGGGGCCCAGTGGGCGTCGACAGCCTCGCCGCCGCAATGAGTGAAGAGCGAGGTACTATTGAGGATGTGTTGGAACCCTATTTAATTCAGCAGGGCTATCTGATGCGCACCTCTCGCGGTCGTATGGCAACCCGCATGGCCTATGAGTATTTTGGCTTGCAGGTGCCTAGATCCATGGAGCGCCCGCAGCCAACTGAGAGCCCGCAGCCAATTGAGAGCCTTCAGCCAACTGAGAGCCCGCAGCTAATCGAACAAAACCTGGATGCCCGGGATGACTGATTCCCTAGCAGAGTTTCGTCTGCCCATCCGTGTCTATGTTGAAGATACCGATGCCGGTGGCATAGTTTTCTACGCCAACTACCTAAAATATATGGAACGTGCGCGCACCGAATTGATGCGCAGTCTCGGCTTTGATAAGCCTGCGTTATTTGATGATATGCAGTTTGTGGTTAGCCAAGTGTCCTTAAAATACCATAGCCCGGCGATACTGGATGACCAGATAAGCGTAACCGCCGTCCTGAGCAAAGCCAGCCGCGTTACCTTTGAAATGACCCAGCAAGTTTTTCGTGGCGACGAACTGTTGGTGGAGGGGTGGGTCAAAGTGGCTTGCATTAATTCCACCAGCAAGCGGCCTCAGGGCATTCCCAAGCCTATGTTTACTGCTTTAACCGAGAGCTTTAACCGAGAGCTTTAACCAAAGACTTTAAGAACCCAATTTTGCTAAACAGGGAGTTATACAGTTGATAGAAGAAAATATGTCCATTTGGCACCTGATCTCCAATGCCAGCGTACTGGTGCAACTGGTTATGGGGATTTTGTTTATCGCCTCGATTATGTCTTGGATGATGATTGTCCAGCGGGGAATTTTTCTCAACGCTGCTCAACGTGGCTTCCGCCAGTTTGAAGATGCCTTTTGGTCCGGCGTGGATCTCAACAAACTTTACGGCGAACTGACCCAGGAAGCCAAAGAGCATGGCGGCCGCGACGGTGTAGAAAATGTCTTTCGCGCTGGGTTTCGTGAATTTAATCGTTTAGCTCAAACCGATAAAGCCGATCCCGACGCGATCATGGAAGGCACTGATCGCGCCATGCGTGTGGCCCTATCTCGGGAAGATGAAAAGCTCAATATCAGCTTGCCATTTCTTGCCAGTGTCGCCTCAGTAAGCCCTTATATAGGTCTATTTGGTACAGTTTGGGGAATTATGAACTCCTTCCGTGGCCTTGCCATGGTGCAGCAGGCAACCCTAGCCACGGTGGCTCCCGGAATCTCCGAAGCACTTATCGCTACCGCCATGGGCCTGTTTGCCGCGATTCCCGCACTAATCGCCTACAACCGCTATGCCGCCATAGTGGAGACCATGAACAGCAGCTACGAAACCTTCGCCGAGGAGTTTTCGAGCATTTTGCACCGCCAGATTCGCGCCAACTAATTGGCTCAAGCGCAGTGAGCAAATGGATCAGCTTTTGAGGCTCGAAAAGTGAAGACAAAACGAACTAAACGAAAACTGGTTGCCGAGATTAACGTCGTACCCTATATAGACGTGACGCTGGTATTACTGGTGGTATTTATGATTACCGCGCCACTGCTGATGCAGGGCGTCAAAGTGGACCTGCCTGAGGCCAATTCAGCACCTATGGATGCCAAGGACCAAGAACCCTTTATTGTCTCGATTAAGGCCGATGGCAGTTATTGGATTGACGTAAAGGGCGAAAATCAGATTCAAAGTCTAGATGTAATCAAAGACCGTGTTGGCAAAATACTCCGCCAGACACCGAAAACTCGAGTCTTGGTATGGGGCGATAGCAAGGTGGATTACGGTGTAGTGGTTAATCTGATGAGCGAGCTGCAGGCCGCCGGAGCACCTTCAGTGGGTTTGGTTACGGAGCCACCACCGAATTAATATGGGCAGTCTTCTCAGTTACTCAGTCGCCGTCCTGGTCAGTCTCGCACTGCACCTTGGTCTGCTTGCGGTGCTTTTTGTGGGCTGGGAACCGGAAACCTCTAGAGTAATGATAAAGCCCCAATTTATTGAAGCTAAGCTAGTAGAGTTGGCGCCAAAGAAGACAGTTGCGCCACGGAAACCCAAGGTTGATGTAGCCAAGCAAAAGCGTGAGGCCAAAAAACGTCAAGACAAGCAGCGCCGAGATAAACTGGCAGCGCAGAAAAAAGCCGAAGATAAAAAGCTCGAGCAAGAGCGTATTGCAGCACTCAGCGAAAAGAAACGTCTCGAGGAATTGCGCCTCGCTGAAGAACAGCGGCGTCGAGATGAACAAGCGGCTGCCGAAGAAGCCGAGCGCAAGCGCATAGAGACAGAGTTTGCCGAAGCGTTAGCGGCCGAACAGGCCGAGATCAATGCTCAGGAAGACGAGCGCGTTGCCAATAGTTACCGGCAGCTTATTCAGCAGCGTCTGTCACAGAATTGGAGTCGTCCCCCCAGCGCACGATTGGGTATGGAAACTTTAATCCGTATTCGCCTAGTGCCCACTGGGCGCATAGTGGGAGTGACTATACTCACTTCCAGTGGTGACACAGCCTTTGATCGCTCAGTGGAGCAGGCAGCGCTAAAAGTAGAACAGTTTGTTGAATTGCAGGGTATGAAACCGGACTTATTTGAACGCAAATTCCGTCAGGTGGATGTCGCATTTAGTCCAGAAGATCTCAGATTATAAGGTAGTGACGCAATGACAGTTAGAATCGCCAAATCCTCAATCGTTCGCATGTTGCTGGCGGCACTGCTGTTGGCAGTGGCTTCGCCGAGCTACAGCGAGCTGGTTATTCGCGTGACTCAGGGCAATGATCAGCCGACCAAAATTGCCATAGCGCCAATCGCCATGGGCGGAATTCAGTCCTCCGAAGATATCAGCGCGATTGTCGAGGCGGACCTGGCCCGCAGTGGCCTGTTCGCTCCCTTGGAGCGTCGCGATATGCTCGCCTTTCCAAGTTCAGCCTCAGAGGTGTACTACCGTGACTGGCGTCTTTTGGGGGCTGAATATCTGGTCGCTGGAAATATGCGCGCCATAGCTGACGGTCGCTATCAAATAGAATTTAGCCTTCTAAATGTCAGTGGCCAAAAAACTGTCTTGACTCACAAGGTGAGCGGTGCCATCACGCAAATGCGCGATCTGGCGCACCTGATCAGCGACAAAGTCTACGAGGAAATCACCGGCATCCGCGGTGCCTTTTCCACGCGACTGGCCTATGTCACCGCCACCCGCAACAATGACGTTTACACTTATAGGCTAAATGTTGCCGATGCCGACGGCGCCAGAGAGAAACTGGTTTTGGAATCCGGCGAACCGATTATGTCTCCAGCCTGGTCTGCCAATGGTAAAGAGCTCGCCTATGTGTCCTTTGAAACTGGTCGGCCAGCTATTTTTCGCCAAAATCTGGTCAGCGCGCAGCGGGAGCAGTTAACCAATTTTACCGGTCTCAACGGCGCGCCCTCATGGTCCCCCGATGGCACCCAGATGGCCCTAGTACTGTCTAAAGACGGCAATCCAGAGCTGTATCTGCTGGATTTACAGAGTAGAAAATTCTCCCGCTTGACCCGGCACTTTGCCATTGATACAGAACCCACCTGGATGCCCGACGGCAAACATCTGCTGTTCACCTCGGATCGCGGTGGTACCCCGCAAATATATAAATTAAATATTGCCAGCAAGGCCACTGAGCGCCTAACATTCAGCGGCAATTACAATGCTCGTCCAAGTTTGGCGCCAGACGGCCGCACAATGGCCATGGTGCATCGTCAGCGAGACACTTTTCATATCGCCTCCTTCGATCTTAAGACAGGCAGAATGATTGAACTGACTGAAACCAGACTCGACGAATCTCCGACGGTTGCGCCCAATGGGGCTATGCTAATGTATGCCACTAAACAGGGTGACCGCGGGGTTCTAGCTGCTGTATCATTGGACGCTGGAGTGCGCTATGTATTACCGTCCAGCAGTGGTGATGTAAGAGAGCCAGCATGGTCGCCATTTTTGCGTTAAGCTTTTTGTGTAACCTGCTAGCTACAGGTCGGAATAAGTGATTTGTTAATTGCTTTACTTATTAAAAGCCGTAGATAGTCAAAAGACTCATAGAGATAAAAACTCTACAACTTTACAATTATTAATACCTTTGCAAAACAGGAGTTTCAAATGAAAACATCTTTTATCAAATCTGGCCTGAGTACGTTGCTGTTAGCCGCGTTGTTGACCGGTTGTGGTAGCAACCCAGTAGTAGAAGAGCAGCAGACTTCAACGGACATTGAAGATACATCAGTACAAACTGGCCAGGTTGATACCTCCGCAATCGATGACGCCACTGTCGAAGTGATGACCGCCGACACCGTGTTCTATTTCGACTTCGACAAAGCCTTGCTCAAGCCCGAGTCACGCGCTGCACTGCTCGAGCACTCTGCATCACTGCAGAACAGCCCGCGCAATGTCCGTCTTGAAGGTCACGCCGATGAGCGTGGCACACGAGAGTACAACATGGCATTGGGCGAGCGACGCGCCAATGCAGTTAAAGAATTCCTCGTTCTGCAGGGTGTTTCGCCCGCTTTGATCGAAGTGATCAGCTACGGCGAAGAACGCGCAGCAGCCTATGGCAGCAACGATGATGCCTGGGGCCTCAACCGTCGAGTTGAGCTGAAGTAAAAAAATCCTTTGGCTGGTTAAATAAGCCAAAAAGATTTAAGCGTGCGGCCGGGGTTGTGACATACTCTGGCCGTTTCTCTATTTGTTATACACAGGATTATCCTCTACACGCCATGAAATTTTCTCTTGCACCGGTCGTTGTTTTTGCCACCTCTCTGCTATTGCCAGTCTTAGCCAGCAATGTTGCAGCCCAGATCGCACCTGTAGTGGATCTGAGCAATAGCGGCGCAAAACCGCCGGTTCAGTCAACAGTTCAGCCATCAGTTCGGCCAATAGCTCAACCAGTTGATAGCAGCTATAACCAGTCACAGATGATGCAGAATGAAGTGCGTGAACTGCGTGGTTTGGTTGAGCAGCTCAGCTATGAATTACAGCGCGTTAAGCAGCGTCAGATGGATGATTACCTGGATCTAGATAGACGACTCAGTGCACTGCAATCTGGCGCGACCCCGGATGAATTTGGTGTAGATGCAGATGGCGACTTGCAACTCGACGTCGATGGCCAGCCACCCGAACTGGTAGCCGAATCTTCTAGTGACGCTGTTAAAGGAGAGCCTTTAGATCAGGTTCTCGATACGACACCAGAGTCTCCATCAATTGCACCCGTCATCAATACCGAAGAGATCGCGCAAAACTACGCGCAGGCATCCAATCTGCTACTTAAAAAACGTGATATTAATGCCGCGGCCCTAGCCTTTAAGCAGCATGTTATCGACTACCCAGCCAGTCCCTACACCGCTAACGCTTATTACTGGCTAGGTGAGATTTACCTACTTCAAGGACAGGATGAAATGGCCCGCCAGGCTTTCACCCTAGTCGTTGAGCAACACCCAAATCATGGCAAGGCGATGGACGCGACCTTTAAACTGGGCAAAATATATCACCAACTGGGGGAGACAGATCGCGCTCGGAAGCTACTTGAGAAAGCCTCGAGAGGTACAGGTGGTGCTGCCAGTAAAGCTCAGAGTTATCTTAAGAATAATTTTTAATAGCGCGCAATCCGCCATTTAATTCCTCGCGTAAGCCAAGCAGAAAATAACCACATGCCTGAAACCGAACTTCGTATCACCGAGATATTCCATTCCCTACAGGGCGAAACCAGCACCGTAGGCCTGCCCACTGTATTTGTGCGGCTAACTGGCTGCCCACTGCGCTGTGGCTACTGCGACACTGCCTACGCCTTCGAAGGCGGCAGCAAATGGACTCTCAGCGACATTCTTAGCACCGTAGCAGACTATGGCGCCAAATATGTCACCGTCACCGGTGGCGAGCCCCTAGCCCAGCCTCAGTGCATCGAATTACTCAAGCAGCTCTGCGATCTGGGCTACCGCGTATCCTTAGAAACCAGCGGCGCTATGCCAGTAGATGAGGTAGACCCAAGGGTGTTTAAAATTGTCGATCTAAAAACCCCGGGCTCCGGCGAAGTAGCAAAAAATCTGTATAGCAATATCGAATATCTCTTGCCCCATGATGAAGTTAAGTTTGTGATCTGCGATCGCCAGGATTATGACTGGAGCTGCATGAAAATCGATGAACTCGGTTTACAGGGCAGGGTAGCTGAAATACTTTTCTCACCCAGCCAAGGGGTATTGCCACCGGCAGAACTGGCCAAATGGATGCTGCACGACAAACTCAATTTGCGCATGCAGATCCAGACCCACAAATATATCTTTGGCGACCAACCCGGCCACTAGCCCCAAGTAAGAAATTATTTAAAACAGGACAATCTAATAAACATGTCAAAGAAAGCTGTAATTCTCGTATCCGGCGGGCTGGATTCCACCACCGTAGTTGCAATAGCCAAAAGCCAGGGATACGACTGCTACACCCTCAGTTTCGACTACGGCCAGCGTCATCGCTCTGAGCTAGTTGCCGCGCAAAAAATCTCCGAGCTAATGACCGTCCATGCCCACAAAGTGGTCAAACTGGACCTCGGCAGTATTGGCGGCTCAGCCCTAACCGACAGCAGCATCGCAATACCAGAGTCGGAAACCACCGGCATACCGGTCACCTATGTACCCGCCCGCAACACGGTATTTCTCTCCATTGCCCTAGGTTGGGCCGAAGTGCTTGGTGCCAACGATATCTTCCTCGGCGTTAACGCCGTCGACTACTCCGGCTACCCGGACTGCCGTCCCGAGTATATAAAAGCCTTTGAAACCATGGCCAATCTAGCAACCAAAGCTGCAGTAGAAGGGCAGAAGCTATCGATTCATGCACCGCTGATCGACATGAGTAAAGGACAAATTGTGCAGGCCGGTCTGGCTCTGGGAGTTGATTACAGCAACACTGTCTCCTGTTATCAGGCCAGTTTAGAAGGCCAAGCCTGCGGCAAATGCGAGAGCTGCCGACTGCGCCGGCAAGGCTTCGAACAGGCCGGAATAAAAGACCCCACCAGATATCAAAAAAACGCTTGAATTCTGGCACCTGGTCAGTATGATACGCACCTCTTTGAAGGGCCGTTAGCTCAGCGGTAGAGCAGTTGGCTTTTAACCAATTGGTCGATGGTTCGAATCCATCACGGCCCACCAAACAAATAAAAAAGCAACCCTATAAATAGGGTGGCTTTTTTATTTGTCCGGCGGGTTCGTCTGGAAAGAACCACCGTTCGACAAAATGCGAATGCATTTTGGACGCCGAAGGCGCCCCGCAGGGGTGGGAAATAGCCCAAGGGCTATCTCCCATCAATCCATCACACAGTCTCCCAGCACCCGCAGACCTGCCACCCATAGGGTGGCTTTTTTATTTGTCCGGCGGGTTCGTCTGGAAAGAACCACCGTTCGACAAAATGCGAATGCATTTTGGACGCCGAAGGCGCCCCGAAGGGGTGGGAAATAGTCCATAGACTGCTGCTTATCACTAACTAGGCTTACAGCCGAGTTAGGACGGCGCAGGCGCCCCGAAGGGGTAATTAACAGCCAATAGGCTGTTAATTATCAATCCATCACAGTCTCCCAGCACCCACAGATCTCCCAGCCGACTGCCCGAGACCCTCCGACTGCGCTCAGGGTGACAAGTCACACCGATTCACCCTAGATTTCCTAACCACAAATCGCTATTGTCCTTGCCATCAAGAGTAATTCACTCCCCTGAGGCGGCTATGAAAATCCACCAAGTGTATACTGAAAGCGTACTGCGCAACTTCACCTATCTAATCGAATTAGACAATGGCTCTGCTCTGGTTATCGACCCCTGGGACGCCGCAGAGATCAACAGTCTTTTGCAGCAGGAACAGTTGCGTCTGCACGGGATCATCAACACCCATGAGCACTGGGACCATATTCAAGGTAATTCCGAGTTGATCGCTGAACACGGCTGCGAGGTTTGGGCGCACAGCAACGGTCAGGGAAAGGTCCCAGGTCTGAGCCGCATGCTAGTGGCTGGTGAACTTATCGATCTAGACTCGGGGGTTCAATTGCAAGTGTTGGATACCCCAGGTCATACCTATGCTCATCTGTGTTTTTTAGTACTTGAACAGGGCACTGCGGTGGCTGTCTTTACCGGTGATACATTGTTTAATGCGGGCGTGGGACACTGCCGCGGCGGCGACGTTGATTCGCTGTACCAGACTATTTCTGAGCAATTTCATAGTCTCGATAACAATGTGTTGGTCTATCCTGGGCATGACTATCTAGAGAATAATCTGCGCTTTACCCTCAGTGTAGAGCCGGATAACCAACAGGCTCAGGCCTGGTTGCCTCGCGCTGTGGCTGCGGATCCCACTGTAACTCCTCTGGTCACCTGCATAGGTGATGAGCGAGAGTTTAATAGCTTTTTCCGTTTGGCTAATGCGCAGATTCGCGAAGGTTTGGGCTCTGTGGAGGCAACCGATAAAGAGGTCTTTATTAAGTTAAGGTCACTGCGTGATAATTGGTAGTTCAGTAAATCTACATCTCGAAATTAGATTAAATAATATTTATAAACAATTGATTTATATCATCTTATTAAGTCTATTGCAATCATTATGGCAAAGCTGAAGCTGATTGCCAGTCCAATAACAGGTACAACTATGGGCACCCGAATGCCCTTTGCCTCAGGCTGTTCTCCAGCTTTCAATTTTATCCGCACCAGCGCGGTGTTGACCACCACGGCTATGATCAAAATCATCAGCGAAGTGGTTTCGGCGAGACTTTCAATAGCGTAACTCAGTGCCAAAATAGATACCAAGAGCATGACTAAAAGCGTGGCTTTGATCGGCGTTCGGGTGCGCGGATTGATATCCGCCATAAAGTGTAATTGCTCGGGCAGCAGTGACTGACGGCTCATGCCATACAATACTCGCGAGGCCATAATCATCTGTATCAAACCGCCATTAACAATGGCTAAAAGACTGATCAGGCTAATCAGCGTAGCGTCGGATCCGGTTTTTGCAGCATAGATATAGGTCAGTGGTACGTCCTGCTGACCTAGTTTTTCTGGAGGCACAGCTAGCACCGCGGCAAGGGTCACCAAGCAGTAAATCAATGTGGTCAACACTAAGGTGACAATGATCGCCCTGGGCAGATTTTTCTCCACGTCCAGCACTTCCTCAGCAACGTTAACCATATCCTCAAAGCCAATAAAGGCATAAAAGGCGAGAAAGGATCCACTGAGAATCCCCAGCCACATGGTGCTGTTAAGTCCCGGATTGAATTCATTAAGGCGCGCGGGAAATGTCGCCAGATCACTGCGGGCGACCCAGATGATTAGCATCAAGCCGGCAATCTCAATGAGGGTGATTACTGCGGCGGACATAACTGACTGGCCAATGCCCCAAATTGCCAGCAGTCCAAGGGTTGCGGTAATCGCGATAATGGCGATCCATTCGGGCATCGGAATAAATACCTGCAGATAACCAACAAAGCCATTGGCCAGTGCCGCGGCTGAAATACAGCCATTGAGCACCACAAGAATTCCGATAGTGACTGTCAGACTCTTTCTGTCAAACGCCTGTTGCACATAGACCGCCTCACCTGCGCTTTTTGGATAGCGGCTGGAGAGTTCGGCAAAGGCGAGGGCGGTAAAAGCCGACAGTAGGGCTGCGGCGACAAAGGACAGTGGTGCGAGCATATCGGCCCGAGCTGCAACCTTGCCCACGAGGACATAGATGCCGCCGCCGATGGTGGTGCCTAGGCCATAGAGAATCAGCATAGGCAAGGTTAGGGAACGTTTGAGTTGACTATTAATACTTGGCAAAACGACCTCCCCGCGGTTCAGTGTCTGAAACTAGTTTGGGTTTATAGTAGACCAGATATCCGAGTATCCGATGGCTCTTGACCCTTATTGCAACCCACATGGTCAATAAAATATTCACCAATAGGGTGGGGAATCAGCCCGTTTGGGAGTCTTATAGAGTATGCCCGTTGGCAAGTTGCGCTTAGCTGCTCCTCTAACTGACAAGCAGGGCAGACCATAATAAGGATTATTAGGTAAATGCTAGCCTCAGGATTGAGGTTAGAAAACGGATGTATAGGTGACAAGGTGAGTCATAAACAGCGAGACATAGAGCAGTTTGACCTGATGGCAGATAAGCAGATTCTGTTGGATCGGGATAGGCTCGAAATAGAGGGACTTATTTTGGATATGACAGCCGCAGGCGCGGGTATTACTCGGGCCGAAATCGATCAACTATACAAAGACACTTCCAATGAATTGCGCCGCTTACTGGTGCGCAAACTGGGTGATGAAGAAGGCGCCGAGGCCCTAGCTCAGGATGCTTACCTGAAGCTGTTGCGGATTAAGCATAATCAGGATGTTGGCGATCTGCGTCACTACCTGTTTAGTATGGCCGTGAGGCTGGCGCTAAATGTGTTGCGCAAACGCAAGATGGACAGCCAGTACTATGGTCGCAGGGAAAAGTCGGCACAGATATTAACTCAGGACAGCTGTGCCTACCGCGTGCTGCTCGATGAGCTCAAACGCGAGACGCTCAAGGAGAGCATTGCTCAGTTGCCAGAAAAGACTCGTTATATCTATCTGCTGCATGAATTCAAGCACTTACCTACGGACGAAATTGCAAGCCAGCTGGGTGCCTCTGAGGCAGTCGTAGCAACGCATATCGATTGTGCCAAGGGACAGACAGAAAAGGCCCTAACTGAATTTGCCTTAATGGATGTCTGATAAACCCTCTACTGATAAAACTCGAGCGGCACTAAAAAATCTCGAACCTTGGGCCAATGACGAAATCAGCCGTCTTGAGAAGACCTTTGCCGATCAGCAGCGCTCAGATGATGCAGCGACAGGTGTTTCCAGATCTCGGGGCTCTGTAGCTGGACGTGCCTTGGAGACTTTAAAGAAGAGCGGTTTTGCTGCTGGATTTTTTCTGGGTCTGGTCTCTGGTTTGGCTTTAGCGGCATTAATTATTCTGTTTTAGCGGCTTATGTCTAACTAAAACTACCACCTAATTAATTCATTAAGTACGCTTGAAGCCTTTTGCCTGCGGGTAATAGGGTGAAGAACCGCCAACCCTGAGATAGGCTGACGGCCTCAGTTTATTGCTGAGTACTAGTGCCTAGCTCTGGTACTCAGTATTGACCACCACCACATCCACATCCAGTGCTGAAATCACCCGCTCAGCTGTATTGCCTCTGCGCGTGGCGGTCTGCCCAGTCTGTCCCAGAGTGCCCATAATCACTAAATCTGCATTGATCTCTTTCGCTGTCTTGGCGACGGCTTCATCTGTATAGCCAGGTACCACATGAATATTCTTTGACGGCAGACTGGTCTCTTTGGCCAGCTTGCCGCGGTCTGGATAATTCATCGAATCTTTCCACGCATTGACCACATGCAGCTCGGCGCCATAGTGCTCGGCGAGCCATTTTCCGCGGGCGAGGATGTTGGCATTCAACAGTCGCTGTTGGTCGCCAATGGCCTGAAAGTTAACTGCGGCCAATATGGTTTTACGCTGCTCAGCGGCACCCGGGCGCACCAGAATCACCGGACAGGTGGCTTTTTTGAGGACTTTCCACTTTGACTCGGAGAAGGTCAGTCGCAGAGTATGTTTTTTCTTCTTCTGTATCGGCAGTAAGATCACGTCGGCGCCAAAACGATTGGCGGATTTAAGAATTGAACGCTGCCATTCACTGGACCAAGAAATTTCGATTTGATAATCCAGTCCTTCTTTCTTTAAGGGCGTGTGGATCTCATCTTCAAACCACTGGCTATTTTTAAATAGAGAGTCGTTAGTGGCTCGGGTGTCGATGCTCTCGCTATCTACAGCGACAAAAATATACAGAGTCGGTGAGGGTTTGCGAAAGCGTGCTGTAATAATGGCGCGCTGTAGAGCTATATGCTCGCTGGCAGTAGGGTCTACGACTACAAAGACTCTTTCTTGGTCTGACTTCATGTATTGCTCCTTGTTAGGGGATTTTCTTAGGATGGGACTTAAGCTGGGTAAAAAATAGACTTGGTTAAAAATGTTCCAGAGAATAATGGACTTATCACAGGAAAATTATAGATCAGCATGAATGGTAACGTTGGCTATAAATGAATAGATCACTTTGTCTGTTAGCCCTGACCTTTCCCCATTATTAGTCCCACTTTGATGATGAGATTTAGCAACTATAAGC
>ERZ887851.2888-NODE-2888-length-12999-cov-14.330655_pt1 | contig 12999 bp, 11 predicted proteins | sample MGYA00521100_ERZ887851 | MGnify/ENA primary metagenome ERZ887851 (study PRJEB32303, sample SAMEA104408602) | aquatic metagenome | biome: Brackish water; feature: Pelagic; material: water | place: Baltic Sea | collected 2014-06-06T16:11:00 | depth 11,444 m ...
TTCAGGTGCTAGTGCTCGAAAGGGCGTGGAGGTTCAAGTCCTCTTCTGGGCACCAAACTCTCTTCCCACAGAATCCTATACCATCCGCAACCTTCTAATTTCCCTTAATTATCTCTATATTTACAGTCTTTTCCTGCACCAAGGCTTCTTGTAACATCCAATCACCTATGTAACACTCGTTGTAACATTTTGATTGAGCCCCAACAATCATGCCTAGAACCACGAAGCCCCTCTCAGCCACCCAGATCAAGCAGGCAAAGCCTAGAGCCAAAGAATACAATTTGGCCGACGGGCAGGGCCTATACCTTAGAGTGAAGCCTACGGGGGCTAAGCACTGGCTCTTCAACTACCAAAAGCCCCACACGAAACAACGCTCGAATATCAGCCTGGGAAGCTACCCAGCTGTATCACTCGCCGAAGCTAAAAAAGAAAGGGATTTGTGCCAGTCTTTATTAGCCAAAGATATCGATCCACGCGAGCAGAAAATTGTAGAGAAGCGCGAGAAGGCAAACGCCCATGCCAATACGCTAGGTAACATCTATTCAGAATGGCTTAAACTGAAACAACAAGATGTCTCCAGTAGCTACTTCAAGAAAATAGAGAACCGGCTAGACAAATACATCATTCCTAAACTCGGAAAGCGACCTCTGCACAAGATAACCGCAGTGGAAGCTATAAGCGTAATTAGACCCTTAGCAGACGACGGCAAACTGGAAACAGTAAAGAAGATATGTCGCTGGTTTAATGAAATTATGGTCTACGCTGTTAATTCCGGCATTATTTTCCACAATCCTCTATCAGGAATCGGGAAAGCCTTTAATGCACCTAAAACAGTAAATCTCCCTACTCTGCGGCCTGACCAACTACCCAAGCTAGTAAGTACGATTGAAGAGGCCAGCATCAAGCCTATGACGAAGCACCTCATGCTCTGGCAGCTCCACACGATCGTGCGACCGGCCGAGGCATCGAATGCGCGTTGGGAAGAAATCGACTTTGACAAAAAGGTGTGGGAAATCCCGGCTGAGCGCATGAAAAAGAACAGACCGCACTTAGTTCCACTCACAAGTCAAACTATAGGCATCCTGCAGGCTCTGAAGCCCCTCAGCGGTCATTTAGAGCATATCTTTACTTCGGACATCAATCCTCGGAAACCAGCGAACTCTCAGACCGTGAACATGGCATTAAAGCGCATGGGATTTAAAGACCAAATCGTGTCACATGGATTCAGAGCGCTTGCGAGTACAACCCTGAACGAACAAGAATTTGACCCGGATGTTATCGAAGTCGCATTAGCCCACGTGGATTCTAATTCGATTAGAGCGACCTATAACCGGTCTGAATATCTAGAGCAAAGAAAGAAGATGATGCAATGGTGGTCTGACCAAATTGCTGGAATTAATAGGAAAACTTCAGGCAAGATGCCTTCCAAGAAGAATCTATCGCTGGTTAGCGCGCAATAAAATTGCGCACTTACATGAGTATCTCAAAGCCACGCACTCCAGTTCCAGATAATCGATACCTGCTTACTCGGCGTCACTTCCTTATATCCCGCCAATAAGCACCCTTCCCTTTTCAACATACATCTTGCATCACCCTATACGGTAGCCACTCGATGCCTATAGAATCTCACTAGATACAATGAGAGTCGGTAGAACGAGAGCAAATATGGCCAAAGATTGGGATTCACTAACCGATGCCTTAGAGGGCTGGTTTAAGAAATCTTTTCATGATTTGCCAAATCCACTACGCAGACGTGTGATTTATGACTTCAAACCATTTTCTTGGAATGATTTGCACCCTGATCAACGTAGATCTCTTGCCAGGCAGATTGACTACCAGCGCGACCCAGCAACTGAAGGGCACCGGGAGTACTGGTTTGATTTCTATGCTCATCTAAACGACCTACGCCGCCAGATCGCAGAGTGGGAATGCGTGAACGCCCCAACAGCTTCTGATCTGGGAAAAAAGGAAAGCCGCCTAGCGCAGCTAAAACTCGAACTGAGTTGGAGGGTGACTCTAGAGAAATTATTGTCCAAGCGGAACTTTCCACAATATTCATCTAACAGTAGATCCAGACCCTTATCCATTCCACAAGGTCAGCTAGTAGGCCTAGGGAAAGCGCTGGATATTCTGAACCAGAGACTAGAAACCTCGGCCGAAGAAATCTCGGCCTGGGTTTTCCTCAGTGAACTCAATGGCGGGCTCAGATGTTATAGAGAAGCAGGAAATGCCAATGAATATGGAAGGTATTACTTTGAAACGGAAATGGGAGAAGACTATACCGCTGAACTTTCCATTGGCTTATTTGATGTAGAGGAACTTCAGGCTTTTCAACCCAATGAGAGATTTATTACTGGCAAAGCACTGATTGAGCTATGGCAACAGAGTGATCGAGAAAACCCAAAGGCAACAATAGAAACTCTTGTCAGATCTGGTAAATTGACTGATCTACACCCGATTAAAGGAGCTACCAAGGCTTCCACGATTGAAGGCAGTGATTTGCCAGAGCTGGAATCTGGTCTATTTTCCCTATCAGAGATAGAGAAAATCCAGCAAGCTGGAAATATAGTGTTAACCCCGAAAGAAGAACCTGATCAACCTGAAAAGGAAACCCCGGCAGAACGTAAATCCCGACTTCATCTATGGTTCAACAAAGAGGAATCAATAAAAAAAAGAGGCGCCCTCACCAGAACTGCTAAACGAGAGGGTATTACAAGACAAGCCCTAAGTCAGATTCTCGATCGAGCCTCGGATTAATCCCAATCTTACCCTTGCCGTTACCCTTGCCGTTCTATCCCATCCTCTGAATAACTTTCGATAATTCAATTAGATAAAAATTCTTACTTGGCAAGGTTGACGGCAAGATACGTTGCTGCTTTTTAATGCGAAACATTCCATTAACTACCTAAGTACAACTGGAGTGTTCAATGCAGACCACAATCCTACGCTTACCCCAAGTCAAAGCCCGCACGGGCCTTTCAAGATCAACAATTTATCTTCGCATTTCGGAAGGCACGTTTCCCAAACCTGTCTCTCTCGGCGCTCGAGCCGTTGGTTGGATTGACCTTGAAATCCAGGAGTGGCTGAATCAAAGAATTGAATCCAGCCGCAATTAGGAATTGTGAATGGCAAATCACAATCCGAGGTCGGCGAAAATCAATCGCAGCTATACGGTGGAAGAAGTAGCTGATCTTTACGATATTCACAGGAACACCGTCCGCAACTGGCTCAAACAGGGCCTGTCTCACTGCGGGGAAGGACATCCCAAACTAATTCTCGGAAGCGAGCTAAGAAGGTATCTGGAAGAGCGGAAACGCAAGAACAAACACCCCTGCAAAGTTGGACAGATCTATTGCATGAGGTGCCGAAAATCTGTACCTCCAAAGTCAAACGAGGCTGTCCTGCACGTTCCTGACACGGGAGGAGCAACTCTTCAAGGCATCTGTCCAAATTGCTCCTGTAAGTTATTCAGGAAGGTTTCTATGCCCAAGCTGGCAGACTGGCGAGGCGAATTGTCCCTTACAAATATGAAGGCATTAGAACGATTAGATTAGTTCTATTCCCCCTTCGTAAATTGTTAGTTTGAATAGTGAGGACTATGTATGAAAAAGCACAACCCAAATAATGAACGAATTAAGCATAAATACAGAAATTTCCTGAAGGAATCCCAGCGACTATCAGAACAATCGATAGATGCGGTGGACCACGCTCTGGCATCATTCGACAAATACAATGGCTATAAGGAATTCAAACGTTTCCACTATCAACAGGCCATCTCTTTCAAGAGAGATCTCTCTAAACGATTGAATGCGCGAACTGGCAAACCTCTAAGCAAAACGACTTTGCACCGAACTCTTAGGAACCTGAAGGCATTCTTTCAGTGGCTCAGTATGCAACCAGGCTTCAAATCCACAGTCAGTTATCCCGATGCCGAGTATTTCAATCTATCTGAGAAGGACGTCAGGGTGACGTCAGCGCGAAGGCAAAAACGAATTCCTACACTAGATCAAATCAATGTGGCTATAAGCAACATGCCTTCAGGGTCAGCCATTGAGAAACGCGACAAGGCTCTAGTGGCATTTACTATCCTCACCGGTGCCAGAGATAGCGCCACGGCTTCTCTAAGACTGAAGCACGTGGATCTAGATACTGGATGTATACATCAAGACGCCCGAGAAGTAAGGACCAAATTCAGCAAGACTTTTGATACCTATTTCTTTCAAGTGGGAGGTCAATCTAGAGCCATTTTCGATGAATGGGTCGAGTACTTGCGAAAAGAATTGCTTTGGGGAGACGATGATCCGCTTTTCCCATCAACAAGAATGGGACTGAGCAAGGACGGGGAATTCCAAGCTATAGGGCTGAAAAGAGAGAATTGGAAGAATGCAGATCCTATAAGACGCATTTTTAGAAAGTCCTTTGAGGACGTCGGATTGCCCTACTATAGGCCTCATAGCTTTCGCGATACCTTGGTCAAATTGGGAGAGAGAAAGTGCAGAACCCCCGAGGACTTCAAAGCATGGAGCCAAAACCTTGGGCATGAGCAGGTTTTGACGACATTCAGCAGCTATGGAGAGGTATCGGGTTCTCGACAGGCAGACATTATAAGAAACCTAGATGACCAGAAGCGCTCTACTCCCGATGAACTCAAAAAAATGATGAGCAGACTAAATAGCGAGTTTCAGGCACTTGAATAGCCAAAAATTGACCGTTGACTCTATTTGATTGAGCTGAGAATCTCTAAATCATTGTCAGAAGTTCTTAGCAACAGCTCAAACTGAGGAGTGCCATTGGAGGCCAAAAACACCGTCAAGAGTTTAGATGACCAAATTGTCGACTTGTTGATCAAATTTTCTATACCGCTTTATGTTGATTATGAGGACGTTCCAACTCAGATCGGCACGGGATTCATAGTGCATTCAGAGCACGGGTTTTTCCTAGTTTCAGCAGCTCACGTTCTAGATGACGCTCTAACACATGGGATGTATTTTTATTGTAGTCCCAGCCTAAAAAAACACCTTAGCGGGAAGCTGGTTCGGTCGAAAGTAACTCCGGATCGAACTCAAGACTCAATTGATGTGGGAGTGTTACGGCTCTTGGACGGCCCTTTCCCTCCATATCAGGAAGTAGATAAATTTGCTATGGACATTTCTTATCTCAAACCCAGATATGTACCTAGAGAGGGTAGTCAGTATTTGATGATCGGTTATCCATCAACTAAGTCCAAAGTGAGCAGAACCGCTCCATTTGTATCGGTGGCGCCTTACGCATTGACTACCGACTCAGCAGAACCTGAAGAATACCGAAAGCATGCACTGCCTGAGGAGACTCATATATTGCTAAAACTCGACGTCAAAAACGCTTTTGACACCCAGTCCGGCAGACACATGCATTTCCCTAAGCCGCAGGGCATGAGCGGAGCGCCTGTGATCGTGAGCTATGATGATAACGAAGAATCAAGAGTCTTCCCGGTTGTAGGAGTCGCCATTGAGCATAGGGCGACAGCCAGGATAATTGTGGCAACTGATGTAAGGTTCGTTTTGGAAGCAATCGACGTTGCAACCGCTGGAGAAGAGTAATTCGATGCCCCAGAATTGTATCTTCTGCAACAGGCCGGGTAAAAAGACCAAAGAGCACCTTTGGCCTGTCTGGATGCATCCCTATTTATCCAGACAGGGCGAATTGAAGCACAAACGAGGACAACTTACTTCGTTGCTAGGCGAGGAAGTAAGCAGCAAGTCCCTCGAAAGGCAGGGCCATCTCTCTAGTATTCGACTCCGAGTTGTCTGCAAAATTTGTAACAGCGGATGGATGAGTAGACTGGAGTCTAAAACCAAGCCTATCCTTGTTAACATCTTAACTGAGAATTCAGTATTGCTGACAGCGAGTGAACTAGAAACACTCGCTCAGTGGATTGCTATGAAGGCTATCACTGGAGAACATGCGGAGCCTGAGATATTTGTAACTCCAATATCAGACAGGATTGTATTTCAATCTGAACTGGAGATTCCTAGCTATTTTGAAATCTATATCGGAAGCCACAACCATGCCGAGAATACCGCATGGTTAAGAAGGTCGCATACCATGGCTCTTTCTCCGAATGGACCCACACCGCCTCTCAATGGATTGCAACGGAACACGCAAACTATAGCGATGTTGTGTGGCCCAATATTTATATTGGTGATAGCTATTCGGTTGGAAGGCATCAAGCCCAAAGACATTTTCCAGTTTAAGAAATTGAAGAAGATTTTCCCATTAAGTAATTGTGAGTTGAATTGGCCAACTGCCCCGATTATCAACCAAAGCGATCTGTCCCGATTTTCAAATATACTGGACGAGTTGGGAAATCTTCCCAATGTGCATCATCTACCTGAAATTCCTTAATATTTAATCCACCAAGTCGTTATTCCATATCTCGTGTTTGCATCGTTAGATGCTTGTGGTTTTTAAGCTCTACGCAGTGCCAATAGGACCTTCCCGGACTTAAAACAACAATGAAAGGCTCACTAATTGCGTAGCAATTTGGACGCCCGCCTTTCAGGGCGCCGCAAAGGGGTCGAGTTCTAACGAGCTACAACAATTGGTCCGTCAACGAAGCAGAAAAATTGATTCTCAAATTGGAGACTGATGCAACTATTTTATCTTTATAATTCAATGAATTGGGGGTGCCTTCTTGGACAATCTCGGAATTTGATACTCAGGGTTTGGCATTATGTAGTATGCTGCCCTATTGATCTCTCGCAATATGTGAGGATTCTAAAAATGTAGTCTTAGTAGTTGCCCTGGCTTGGGTGGCTATCAAAAAACCTGAGAAGCAAGAAATTACAATGTCTCGACACATGACTTCACGACGATCAAGCTATACCCAGAATGCCTTTGGCATGCTGGCTGTGGTGTTGTTGATTGTCACCAATTTCTCACACATTCATGTGCGGTATTGTTTAGACGGTGAAGAAGCTGCTGTTTCTATACACTTAGAAACCGAAAATTCTCACGATGGAGAATCGCTCGACGAACAAGAATTTGCAGACATCGAAAGCGAACTCTCCCTCGACACACTACTTTCTAAGATGTTTGATGGCTCCGTTCTTTACGTGGCCAGCAATTTCTATCAGACATTCTCCCCTACAAGAACACACACAGTTGTATTGCCCCAGAGCGATTCGGTGCCATCCGAATCCCCTTCATTCTACCTACCGCCCCTCCGAGCACCTCCCGCAGTAGCCTAGTACCACCTATGGACGCAACAGCTCGGTAACGTTTACTGAGTTGAATCCTATACCGGCTATTTGCAGGAGCAATATCGATGAACTTCAAATGTTTGACGATCGTGGTTTGTGCCACCATCGCGAGCACCCTTGCCGGTGCTCAGGAATCTATTACGGGCGTTATCTCACTCCGGGATGCACTCGAAACCACTTTGGCAGCACACCCACGTCTGAGGAGTTTTCCACTGCGCGCAGAAGCGCTGCTCGGGGAGAAGGAAACCGCCGAATTAAGACCTGCTTTCAGAGTCGAAGCTGAAATAGAAGATGCTCTGGGCACTGGGGACATCAAAGACTTCACCGGCGCAGAGGCAACCCTCAGACTGTCCAATGTAGTCGAGATGGGTAACAAGCGAGCTGCACGCGTCGGCTTAGCGAATCGTAGAATCGAGGTTCTTGATGCCGAGCAACAGGTCGTTGAATTGGATTTACTAACTGATGTTGTTAGACGATTTATCGAAGTTGCCTCAGCTCAGGAACTCGTTGCCCTACAAGCGCGAGCAACCGCTATTGCAGAGCAAACCGTCTCCCTTCTCGAACCGCTAGTCAGAGCAGGACAAACTCCTCAGTTAGAGCTAGATAGAGCGAATTCAGCCCTGATACGGGCGCAGGTGGCGGGGCAGTCTGCTGCCGCAATGCTAGCCAGTGCGCGAATCAGGCTGGCCAATATGTGGGCGAGTACCTCGCCCCAATTCGTTGCCGTGGAGTCCAACTTACTCACAGTTGGGCAGGCTGAACCGATCGAGTCGATACTCGCTGGGCTGGAACTGAATCCCGACATTGAGATATATGCCAGTGAGTTTCGGTTGCTGGAAGCCGAACTACTGCTGGCGCAATCTCGCCGGCAGGGAGACATTGGATGGTCGGCTGGAATACGCCATCTGAAAGAGATTGATGACACTGGTTTCGCGTTTGGAGTCTCCATCCCCCTTTTCAATAAGGCTCGCGCTTCCGGAGCAGTCCGCACTGCACGCGCCAACATGCAGGAGATGGAAATGCGGCGGCTGACTACCCTAAACGCAATCAGTGGCGAGGTACTCTCACTACACCAATTGCTTCAGCAAGCTGTCCTAGAAGTAAACACACTTCAACAAAGCGTCATACCAACTCTTGAAACAGTGCAGGAACAAATTCAAACCGCATACGCGGCTGGGAATTATAGCTACGTGGAACTTATTAGCGCCCAACAGGAGTATCTGGACGCTCATTTATCACTAATCTCCAGTGCCACCAACGCACATAAAATTAGAGCTGAGATCGAACGACTTAGCGGATTACCGCTCACCGGTCAGCAATAAGGACAATACTATGAATCAACTAACAGTTAGAAAAGACGTATCCAGAAATCTCTCACTACTTCTCTTTTTCTCCATAACTTTGATAACTGCCAAATTATCTTTTGCGGCAGAAGAGGAGCATGAACACGATGAGGCTGAAATGGAAGTAGTCGAAATTTCAGCCTCAATGGCACAAGAACTAGGCATAGAAACGGAAATTGTGAGTGGCGGCGTGATCAATCGCAGTCTATTGCTCTACGGCAAGACTATGCCCGACCCTCAAAGTGTAAGCCATGTTGCTGCACGCTACCCAGGCATGATCCGGGCAATGATACCCGCGCTCGGGGACACCGTAACAGCCGGGCAAGTAATTGCCATTATCGAGGCAAACAACAGTTTGCAGACGTATGAAATTCTCGCACCCCTAAGCGGTACCGTCGTAGAGAAACATGCCAATCCTGGAGAACAGGCAACAACCCAATCTTTGTTGACGATTGCCAACTACGAAAATATCTGGGTAGACCTGACAATCTTTCCCGGCGACTCGCAACAAGTCAGGTCCGGGATGCCTGTGACAATCAGAATGGAAGCCCTATCTGCTGATAGCAGCATCAGCTACATGAATCCAAGCCAAGGGCAGTCACCTACCGTAATCGCTAGAGTGCCTCTCGAGAACACTGAATCTAGATGGACGCCTGGACTGCTAGTTGAGGGTCTCGTGCATATCGAATCTACTGACGTGAGTATCGCCGTAAAGAATGACGCACTGCAATTATTCGAGAACAATCAAGTTGTCTTCGTCCTGGAAGGAGAAGTATACGAGCCTCGCCCAGTAGTTCTGGGCCGTTCCGACAACAGCATGACTGAAGTTCTGGCGGGACTAAATATTGGTGAGCGCTACGTTGTGTCTAATAGCTATCTGATCAAAGCTGACCTCGAGAAAGACGGCGTAGAGCACGACCACTAGGAGACTCACAATGCTTGGAATTATTATTCATCAAATGATAAAGAGTCGCTGGATTGTCATGCTGGCAGCAGCAACTATATGCGCTTTTGGCGTGTGGAACTTTCAAAACCTGTCCATCGATGCAGTACCGGATATAACCAATGTACAAGTTCAGATAAATACAGAGGCTCCCGGTTACTCGCCATTGGAAGCAGAGCAGCGCATAACCTTCCCCATCGAAACGGCTCTCTCCGGACTACCGCAGCTCTCCTATACCCGTTCGCTTTCTGCTTACGGACTGTCACAAGTAACCGTCGTCTTTGAGGAAGGTACGGACATCTACTTCGCTCGAAACCTTGTTAACTCTCGACTAGGACCGATCAAGAGCCGCCTGCCAGTAGGATTAGAACCCCAGATGGGGCCAATATCCAGTGGCCTTGGCGAAATATTCATGTACACGGTGCGTGCTGAGGAAGGCGCCATACAGGCTAATGGTGAGCCTCATGACCTGTTCTCACTACGCGAGATACAAGACTGGATTATCAAACGACAACTTGTTCTCGTTGATGGCGTAACGGAGGTAAACACCAGCGGGGGCTATGAGAAGCAATATCACGTAACACCTGATCCCTCGAAGTTATTGCGCTGGGAAATATCGATGCAACAGTTAGTTGCTGCCCTTTGGGATAATAATGTCAACCAAGGTGCGGGTTATATCGAACGGAATGGACAGCAGTTAATGGTGCGCTCTCCTGGACAACTTAGCACAATCGACGAGATCGAGAATGTAGCGATACTAACCCGAGACAGCATACCGGTTCGCATTAAGGACGTTGCAGAGGTTTCAATCGGGAAGGAGTTGAGAACGGGGGCGGCTACTCGCTCGGGTGAGGAAGCCGTTATTGGCACAGCATTTATGCTATTGGGCGAGAATTCACGATCGGTAGCTAGACGAGTGGCTGAAAAACTCGACGAAATTAATATCTCTCTGCCTGAAGGAGTTGTAGCCGAAGCGCTGTACGATAGAACCGTACTTGTAGACAACACCATTGCCACTGTGGAAGAAAACCTTCTCGTGGGTGCGTTCCTAGTCATAGTGATTCTCTTTCTGCTACTGGGAAATATGCGCGCCGCCCTGATTACGGCGATGGTTATTCCAATCAGTATGCTCGCCACAATATCGGGCATGGTCGAAGCCGGCGTTTCCGCCAATCTTATGAGTCTAGGCGCCCTCGACTTCGGATTGATCGTCGATGGCGCAGTCATCATCGTTGAGAACTCAATACGCCGACTGGGGATGGCTACAAGAGGTCAGGCAACTTTGAGTCTAAAGGAACGACTGGAGGTCGTTTATGAAGCTACGCATGAGGTAATCAAGCCAAGCCTGTTTGGTGTCGCGATCATTACCCTCGTCTACTTGCCTATATTTTCACTTTCAGGCATCGAGGGAAAAATGTTCCATCCGATGGCAATTACAGTTGTTATGGCGCTGCTTGCCGCAATGGTGCTGTCTATTACTTTTGTACCGGCAGCCGTCGCACTTTTCATCACTGGCAAAGTTTCAGAGAAGCACAATCCGATTATGCGTGGCGCGGAATGGATATACGGACCTGTGCTACAGGCTTCACTGAGACTTCGTTGGCTCGTACTACTACTAGCTTTCTCTACAATTGCCGGCACGGGCTGGCTCGCCAGCACTATGGGTTCAGAATTCATTCCACAGCTAGACGAAGGCGATGTAACTGTTCAGGCGCTACGTACTCCTGGCACTAGCCTTCAGCAATCCATCGAGATGCAGGATATATTGGAGAGGCGCCTGCTCGAATTTCCCGAAGTCCAGGAAGTATTTTCGAGGATTGGTACGCCGGAGATCGCATCCGACCCAATGCCTCCTAGCATTTCCGACACCTTCGTAATCCTCAAAGACAGAAGCGAGTGGCCAGATCCACTGTTGAGGAAAAGTGAATTATTGGAGAATTGGGAAGAGACCCTAGAAGAGCTACCGGGTCAGATTTACGAGGTGACCCAACCGATACAAATGCGCTTCAATGAATTGATCTCGGGAGTCCGATCCGACCTTGGTATTCTGCTCTTTGGAGATGATCTCGACCAACTCAGTGCAACTGCGCGAGAGATTCTAGCAGCTGTAGAAACGATCGATGGCGCCGCCGATGCTAGGATCGAACAGACCGATGGGCTTCCCATGCTGACAGTGATTCCCAAGCGAACAGCTCTTTCCCGCTATGGACTCAGCGTCAAAGATGTTCAGCAACTTATATCCACTGCCGTGGGCGGAGAACCCGCTGGCCTGATCTATGAGGGTGACCGGCGATTTCCATTGGTCGTTCGAGCGCCCGAGGAACTGCGCCTGGATATTGACAGGATTAGCCGTCTGCCTATTCCCGTATCCAAACTGTCCAGTGAGGCTGGCTATGTCCTCCTCTCTGAGGTCGTAGAGATAGAACTAGTTTCCTCGCCCAATCGTATCAGTCGTGAAAATGGCCAGCGCAGAGTTGTAGTTAGCGCAAACGTGAGGGGACGAGATCTTGGCTCCTTCGTTGCTGAAGTACGAGAAGCCATTAGTAGTCAGGTCGAGCTGCCGCCAGGCTATTTTGTCGAGTATGGAGGAACCTTTGAGCAATTAGAGTCGGCGAGCCAACGACTGTCGTTGGTAGTCCCCGCCACCCTGGCATTGATTTTCGGCTTGTTACTAGTTGTATTTGGCTCTATCCGCGACTCTCTCGTCATTTTTACAGGCGTACCGCTTGCCCTTACTGGGGGAGTGCTTGCACTCTGGATGAGAGGCATGCCCCTGTCAATAACAGCAGGAATAGGCTTCATCGCATTATCTGGAATAGCTGTGCTAAATGGGTTAGTGATGCTGTCATTCATAAAAACTCTCTGGCAGGAGAAAGGAGAACTGATTCCTGCAATCACTGAGGGAGCAATGACTCGGCTACGCCCGGTCTTAATGACAGCCCTAGTTGCAAGTTTGGGCTTCATTCCGATGGCGCTTAATACAGGAATCGGCTCAGAAGTTCAGCGCCCCTTAGCTACCGTGGTGATCGGCGGTATAGTTTCATCGACTCTGCTTACTCTTGTTCTACTACCAGCGCTTTACCTGATAGTAAACAAGGGTCGTCAGATAAGGAGTGAATGAGGTAGTTATGCATAACCACTCGGCTAATAGCGAAACCAGCAATCAGAGGATCGGATGGGTCTTTGTACTAAATGTCTCATTTACGATAATCGAGTTCATAGGAGGAATGCTGACCAACAGTACAGCGATTATGGCCGACGCAGTCCATGACCTTGGAGACAGCCTTGCTATCGGGTCCGCCTGGTTTCTAAGTTGGCTTGCCAAAAAGGATGCCGACGACTCGTTCTCATACGGCTATCAGCGTCTCTCTCTGCTTGGTGCCTTGATCAATGGTGTAGTCCTGATAGCCGGCTCTATCTGGGTGTTGATTCAAGCGATTCCCAGACTTTTTGACCCAGTAATGCCTTCGGT
>ERZ887851.2890-NODE-2890-length-12992-cov-8.611811_pt1 | contig 12992 bp, 9 predicted proteins | sample MGYA00521100_ERZ887851 | MGnify/ENA primary metagenome ERZ887851 (study PRJEB32303, sample SAMEA104408602) | aquatic metagenome | biome: Brackish water; feature: Pelagic; material: water | place: Baltic Sea | collected 2014-06-06T16:11:00 | depth 11,444 m ...
TTCACAGCTCGCTGAGTTCTCTTCTCTGGAGGGAATTAAAGGTATGCAGGGCTCACTCGACAATATGGTCAATGGTATGCGCCAGGAGCAAATGGTCGCTGGTGCAAACTTGGTGGGTAAGAAAGTGCAGGTCGCTGGCGGCCACTTTACCGGTGGTAATGGCGCGATTACTCAAGGCTCAATTGACCTTAAGTCTGGCGCCGAATCAATAATTTTAAGTGTTTATGATCCCAAGTCGGGTGATCTGATTTATCGCGACACCCAGGGTGGAAAGCTCCCGGGTCGCGCTGAACTGAACTGGAATGGCCGCGATCGCAGCGGCGAGATTGTCCCTGAAGGGGGCTACCTGATGACCGCGAGTGCGGTAATCAACGGTAAATTGGAAACAGTACCGGTCACTACAATGGCCGATGTTAGAAGTGTCAGCTGGGATCCAGCAGCACAGGAAATTTCGCTTGAAGTGGGAGATGGCGTTTTTGTCGCTCTCGCCGATGTAGAGCGTATTGGAATTTAACAGAAAAATTAGAACGGTAATTGGAGAATAACGTATGTCATTTTATACCTCGTTAACAGGATTGAACGCTGCTACGACTCAGCTGGCTGTGACCTCGAACAACATTGCTAACTCGGGTACTGGCGGCTTTAAGCGCTCAGATACTGACTTCGGCGATATTTTTGCTACCTCCCCCCTCGAGAAGGCGTCGAGTGTTGTGGGTCGAGGCGTCTCGCTCAAGGAGGTGAGTCAGGAGTTCAGTCAGGGTAATATCGAATTCTCTGCAAACTCTCTGGATTTGGCGATTACCGGTGACGGTTTCTTCCCCCTTGAGTCGTCGGATGGCACCAAAATTTATACCCGCAACGGCGCGTTTATGCTCAATGAGCAGAACCAGATGGTCAACAGTGCCGGCCAGGCCCTGCAATCACTGCCGGTGGATTCGACCAACAAGGCCGACTTTGGTGTTGATCCCAGCGCCTTGACGATCCCTCGATCCACGGTGTCGGAATTTTTGCCAACCACGGAAGTTGAGTTAGGCCTAAACCTGCCATCTGAGGTCGAGCCGATTACCGCTACTTTTAATCCCAACAAGCCTGACACCTATCATAAGACGACATCTTTGACCGTTTATGGCACGTCGGGTTCGGCTAATCTGGCGACGATCTACTATGTAAAAACCGCCAACGCCACAGCTGAGACGCCCTTCAACAAATGGCAGACCTATGTTTACGTTGACGATCAGGAAGTCGATACTGCTCTGATCCAGGCCTCAGACACCACTGCCGACCAGTACTTTATTAACAAGTACGGCGAATTGAAGACACGCTCAGAGCTGTTGGAATTGCAGAGCACCAGTGCCGACAGTGAGAAGTATCTGATTACTCAGGGTACCCTCTATAAGAAGTACTCCTACGACGTACTCTCTGAGCCCACTCAGTCAGTACCCGCTAGCGCCAGCTTGGAAATTGCGGATGATTCTACCTATGCCGATGCATTGGATCTAACCAATAACAGCGATGGCGTCGATTTCAGTGCGATGACACGCGCCGAACTCTCAAATATGTTTACGCTATCGATTGATGATTCCAGTGAAGTGAACATTGGCTTGGAACATTTGGCTGGCAGCACGGTTGCTATGTCGGGGGCAGAAATCGCCTTTGAACTGACCAATGTGATCAACGAGCGCTTTGGTGATGGCAGTACATTTGATTTTTCAGACACCACTCAGCAGACACTGAGAATCTATCGCGGCGATGACAATAGCATCTCAATTGATCTCGATATCCCCACTATTTTAGCGACCTACACCACTCTGACCGGAGCGACAGACGCCGATTGGGACGGGCAGGTAGCCTCTGAGCCATTAGCGTTTGCCATAAATGCTGCGCTCGCAGCCAGCGACGATTTTTCTGATATTGAAGTCTCCTACAATCCGGCTAACCAGGGCTTTCGATTTGTCCAGACAGGCAGTACCACCGATACGCTGTATCTGAACGGTGGCGCTGCCGCCAATGATGTTTTCGGCGTACCAGCCGACAGTACCTTCAGCGCAGATGACCTATCAACCATGGGAACGGCCCTGCTGCCATTGGATACCGATGAAGCGGATGTGCTTTTGCGCGGCGTGTTGCCCAATGGTGAAAATATTATTGCCAGTCGCGACCAGCGTTTCGGCATGAAAGTGACTTATGCTGAGGGTGCCTTCACAATTTCATCTGGTACCACCGGTGATACCTCAAGTCTGGCAATTGATGGTGCCACTGAACTGGCGCAAACCCTTTTCGGTATCTCCGAACTGGGCAATTCAGTAGCGCCCGAGACCTCTCAGATTTATAACGTGCCAGCCGTTCGTGGTCAGGCTTCTCAGCCAGCCGTCGTCACTGGCAACCCAATGGGTATCGATCCGCGCAAATCGTTTTCGGTCAACTCTGACAACAGCTCCATGACGGTGATTATTGATTCGATTTCGGCGCAAATTGAGTTAGACGAAGGCCTTTATTCCATCGGTACCTTCACCGAGCATTTGCAGGAAAAAATTAACCTGATGGCCGACTCACTGGGTCGTACCGTTTCTGGCATCACCGTTGCTTACCAGGATGCCACTGAAACATTGAGCATTACTGGCTCAACGACAACTGATAACTCGTTTATTCAGATCGCCGGTCACGCCGACTGGGGGCTTGAGAATATTGCGCCAGGATTTGGTGAAGCCTCTACCTTTATTGAGCTGTTCCCTGACATGTCGGGTACCAGTACAGTTTATGTCACACAAACCAAAGATGGCGACTGGATTGAAACCACCGACGGCGGTGAGTTTGACTCCAATGACGTACCTTACTGGACGCCGATCTTCCTCGATAAGGGTGAGCTGACCTTTGATACCAGTGGTTCGTTGGTCTCGCCAGTTGCTGGTGTAAAGCTTGAAAGTGCCGGCATCACTGGTGGTGATATCACGCTTAACTACGACAACAGCACCCAGTTTAACAGCCCATTCTCGGTATTGAGTCAGTCTCAGAACGGAGCACCTGAAGGTGATCTGGTGGGCGTTAATATTGGTGATGACGGTCTGGTGGTCGCCAGTTACTCAAATGGCTCACAGAAATCTCTGGGTAAAATTATTCTCGCCAACTTTGCCACCCCAAAGGGTCTGCGTCAGGTCGGTGATACCAGTTACTACGCCACATCGGTCTCTGGTGATGCGACATTGGGTGAGCCGGGTGCCGCTGGATTTGGAACCATTCGTGCTGGTGCACGAGAGCGTTCCAACGTGGATTTGACCGCAGAGCTCGTTGACTTGATTACCGCTCAGCGAAACTTCCAGGCCAACGCGAAAGCGATTGAGACCAGTTCATCGTTAACCCAGACCATTATTCAAATCCGCGGTTAATGCCCTAGTTAGGCTCGCGGTAAGAGGAATCTGAAATGGATAAATTAGCTTATACAGCACTGTCGGCAATGCAGAGTCAATCTGTGGTGCGCGCAGCCATTACCAACGAACTGGCGAATGTCTCGACGATCGGCTTTAAGAAGAGTTTTCAGATTGCCTCATCTGCAGTAAAGATCGATGGCCCGGGACATGAGTCACGCTATCAGCCAGGTCTGCAGATTAATGATGTGATCAATCTGAGCCCAGGCACGCCCATGAGCACCGGTCGGCCTCTAGATGTTGCGATGAACGATCAGACTGTATTGGCCGTGCAAAGCGCTGAAGGTGACATTGCCTTTACCCGCCGCGGTGACCTAAAAGTCAGTCCAACAGGTGTACTTGAGAACGCTGAGGGTGAACTAGTGATGGGCGAGGGCGGGCCGATAACGGTACCAGTCGGCAATCTCATTACTGTCAGTCCAGACGGCACTGTGTTTGCCCAGCTTCCCACTGACCCTGAGGCAGCGGCCATTGCCATAGGCCAATTGATGTTGCGTGACGCCAGCCAGACTGAGTTAGTGCGACGCACGGATGGCTTATTCGAGCCCCGTGAAGCGGCGTTAAAGGGGCAGGATTTTCCCACTGGTCCCAAGCCAGTGTCGGTCTCACCAGGCATGCTCGAGGGCAGCAACGTCAACCCGGTGGCAACCATGGTCAAAATGTTAGATTTCAGCCGTCAGTTTGAAATGCAGCTGAAATTAGTTAAAGAGACCCAGTCGATCGACGAAGCTGGCTCAACAATGATGAGAATTCCCTAGGCCTTATAGGGCGTAACTGGAGAGGATAGAAACGATGGATGCTTCACTTTGGATTGCTAAAACAGGCCTAACTGCTCAGCAGACGCGCATGTCAGTTATTTCCAACAACCTGGCTAACGTCAATACCACGGGTTTTAAGAAAGACCGTGCGGTATTCGAAGACCTGCTTTATCAAAACATTGTTCCCGCTGGTGGACAGGTTGACGCTGAGTCAGAAACGCCGACCGGACTGATGTTGGGTACAGGTACTCGCGTTGTGGCAACTGAAAAGCTGCACGCTCAGGGCAATATTATTACCACCGAAAACGCCTTGGATTTGGCGATTTCCGGCGATGGTTATTTCTCGGTGCAGCAGGCTGACGGCACCATCGCCTATAGCCGCGACGGTTCGTTCAAGCTTTCAGCTGATGGCAACCTAGTGACTGCTGGTGGCCAAGCAGTATTGCCTGCCATCACCGTGCCACAGAACGCTGCCAGTCTAACCATTGGTCGCGATGGCATAGTGACAGTGGAATTGGCCAATGGCGGCGGGTCTAGCCAGATCGGTCAGCTGCAGTTATCGCGCTTTGTGAACAACTCTGGATTGCAGCCGATTGGCCGCAATCTGATGCAACAGACCAATGCCAGTGGCGATCCTCTGGTTGTGCTGCCTGGCACTGATGGCGCCGGCATGCTGATGCAGGGAGCTCTCGAAGCCTCTAACGTCAATGTGGTTGAAGAGATGGTCAATATGATTGAGACCCAGCGCGCCTACGAGGTTAACTCCAAGGCAATCTCGGCAGCAGACGGCATGTTGCGCTTCCTGAACAATAATCTTTAAGGCTAGCTTATGAACAGTTTGCGCAGAGTGTTGATTAGTGCGGTAGCGATGTATTTGGGCGCCTGCGCGACTCAGCCTAACCTGATGCCAACGGCCGAGTTTGCGCCGGTACAACCGCTGCCTGCGGCACCAAAAATGCAGGCCACTGGCGCGATCTTTGATAATGGTATGGGCCTGTTTGGCGATCTTCGGGCGTACCAAGGCGCCGACCTCAAGGTGGGCGATTTGATTACAGTGTTGCTGAGTGAGACCACTCAAGCATCGCGAACCAGTGATATCTCTACTAGCCGAGCGTCGACCAATGATGTTGTTACCGAAGCCCAAAAAGATTCTGTGCTAGCTAAGATCGGTCGCGGCACCGGATTCTTTAGTGACTTTAAGCTTGATGGTGGCACGGTCGGCAGTGACGGCACTGGCACCGCCGGTCAGGCTGCGTCATTGACTGGATCTATCTCTGCGATGGTGGTTGAAGTACTCAGCAATGGCAATTTAGTGATTGTCGGTGAAAAGCAGTTGGCACTCACCGAAGGCAGCGAATTTATTCAGGTCAAAGGCATTATTCGGCCGGCCGATATTCAGCCCGACAATACGGTGCTTTCACGACGAATTGCCAATGCACAAATTTCCTATCGCGGTACTGGTGCGCTAGCCAAGGCGTCAACGCCGGGTTGGGGTACGGGACTTATCTTTAAATTCTGGCCGTTTTAAGCGGTTGCAGGAGTGGGCACCATGTTAAAAATGAAAATCATCATCCTGATGAGCGCACTGATAGCCTCTAGCGTATCTGCCGACCGCATCAAGGATCTCACCGATGTCGCCGGCGTTCGTTCGAACAAACTGGTTGGTTTTGGATTAGTTGTGGGTCTTCAGGGAACGGGCGATGGTAAAGATTTGCCACTTTCTGCACAGAGTTTAAAAACTCTGCTATCGGGTTTGGGTGTCAGTGTTGATGGCCCAGTGAGTGATTTTGACCTCGGTGATGCTATGGCGTCACTGGCGACTCAGAATGCCCAGAAAGAAATGAAATTAGAAAATGTCGCAGCGGTAATGGTCACTGCAGAGATGCCAGCCTTTGCCAAGCCTGGCCAGCGAATTGACATCAATGTGTCGGCGATCGGCGTTGCCGAAAGCCTTCGCGGCGGCAACTTGGTTATGACCCAATTGCGCGGTGTCGATGGCAAGACCTACGCATTGGCTCAGGGCGCAATGACTGTCACCGGGATTTCCGAAGATGCAGGTGGCTCCAGCGTGACCATTGGTGTGCCGACCTCCGGGCGCATTCCCAATGGTGCGACCGTTGAACGCCTGGTGGAAACGCCGTTCGACACCTCGGAATATATCGTGCTGAATGTAAAGGACAATGACTTCTCTACCAGCAATGCCATTACCCAGGCGATCAACACCACCTTTGGTGCCGGCGTTGCCAGCGCTCTCGATGGCGTCTCCATCGCCGTTATGGCGCCGGCAGATTCCTCTCAACGCGTCGCGTTTATGAGCATGATTGAAAATCTCGACGTCACTCCCGGCGAGCCGCCAGCCCGAGTTGTGATCAACTCGCGCACCGGCACCGCAGTGATTAACCGCAACGTGCGAGTGACCGCGGTCGCCGTGACGCATGGCACGATCTCGGTAAAAATTTCAGCAACCAATGAAATCAGCCAGCCGGACGCCTTCAGTGACGGCGTCACCGCGGGCGTGACGAACGCCGATATTGAAGTTGAAGAACCGAATAACCAGATGTTCTTGTTCCAGCCGGGCGTTGACCTTCGCGATATTGTCGATGCGGTCAATCAGGTTGGTGCAACGCCGTCGTCGCTAATAGCGATCCTCGAAGCGTTGAAAAGCTCCGGAAGCTTACGCGCTGAGCTGGTGGTGATCTAAATGCAGGACATTACCCTTTCAGCCAAAAGCTATCTCGATTTCGCCGGTCTTGGAAACCTCAAGGCGCGAGCCAAGCGCGACGACGCGGCGGCGGCTCAAGAAGTGGGTCAGCAGTTTGAGGCGATGTTTGTGCAGATGATTTTTAAGTCGATGCGTGAGGCCAATGCGCCGATGAAAAGCGACCTGATGGGTTCGTCTAACGTCGATACCTTTGAGCAAATGTATCACGAAGAGCTCTCTCAGGTGATGGCCCAGCAGGGTACCTTTGGAATGGGCAAATGGCTGAGTGACCAGGTTACTGCTCGATCCTCTGCGGCCAAGGCCATTGAGGCCTACGAGCAGACGCCGATGTCTGGTATGCCGCTGCAAAATACCGCAGCAGCCAAGCCGATGACGCTCGATCGCAGTGCTGCAACACCCGCTTTGCCACTGACGAGGCAACGTTAATTACGTGCCAGCAGCGATTAAAAGAGTAACAACGACTCACGTCAACAACAGATAAAAGGAGGAGGCTATGGCAGATATTCTATCGATCGGAGCAGGCGCTACCCAATTGTATCGTCAAGCCCTTTCCACCGTCAGTAACAATATCGCCAACCTTAATACGGAAGGCTATTCGCGTCAAATATCCGAGACTTCGGAAAATAGCCCAAGCCAGCAGGGCACCGTATTTGTCGGTTCCGGCGCTCGTCTGGACAATATTGAACGCGCCTATGACGAATTTGCTGAGTCGAGCCTGCGCGATAGCGGCAGCAAGCTATCCAATCAGCAGCCTTTGATCGATTACGCCAATCGTGTAGTCGACATTATGGGTTCAGAAGCCTCTGGCCTCAGCAGCGCCATGGACAAATTTTTTGCCGCCGCCAGCGCGCTGAGTGCTGACCCAGCGTCGATTAATTTACGCAGTAGTTTCCTCCGTGATGCAGAAGGCATGGCTTCACGATTCCGCGAGTTATCCGACCAGTTAAACGCTGTCGAGACTGAAACACGAGAGGGTATCGAGAGACAGGTCAACCAGTTAAACAGCCTGACTGAGAAACTGGCGTTTGTGAACAAAGAGCTTAATAAAAAGCTTACCCTCGGCAGTCAGCCGCCGATGATGCTCGACCAGCGCGATCAACTACTGCGTGAGATGTCAGAGATCACCAAGATCCATGTTACCGAGTCCACCTCGGGGCAGGTTACCGTTCGTCTTGCGAGCAGTGCCGGCAGCGTTATTACCGATGGCAAGCTGCACTATGATCTCGGCGTAAACTTTGATGACAATGATCCCGGGCGCGTCGATCTGATTCTCGAGCCCTATGGTGATCGTCGCGTTGCCAGTGCAGTCAGTAATGGTGAGCTCGGAGGGCTAATGAATTTTCGCACTCAGACTCTGGCCCCAGCACTCGACAGCTTTGACTTTTTGGCGCAGACATTGGTTGCAGAGGTTAACCAAGTTCATAGTGCCGGTCTCGATGGTCGCGGCCAGGCCGGTGGCGATCTATTTGCTATCGATTTGGACTTTATCGTCTCCGCGCCGACCGGCAACGCCAATGCGGCTATTGCCGTCGAGGTGATTGATGCCGAAGAATTTGAATATGCCCCTTTCGAAATCACCTGGAATAGCGAGCAAAACAGCTGGATTATCGAAAATCAGAGCAGTGGCGCTGTAACCGTTGCGGATCCTGGCTTTGCTAGCTTTAGCTATGCGGGTCTGTCTATTACCATTGGTGATCAGCCCGTCGACGGTGAAACCTATACCATTGATCCCAAGGTCCGCCCGGCCGGAGGCATGCGTCTTTTAGTTACCGACCCACTCGCTGTGGCTGCGGCAGACACCATGCGAGCCATGTCTGACGCGTCCAATATTGGCGAGGCCACGGTTAGTCTAGAGTATTCGGCCGCAGCTGCTGTTAGTGGTTTCGAGTACGGCGACAGTATTCTAACGCTTGGTAACAACCCAAGCAGTGCAGCCGGTGAAACAATAAGTGGTAGCTATTTAACACCCGCATTTGTGATTCCTAAAGGGGTTGACAGTGCAGCGCTGATGCTGGAAGTCGACTCTGGCAGCGATCTGAGCTTTCAGGTTATGACCAGTGAGGGCGTCCATGTGCTCGGGCACAACATTGATAGCAGTACCCAGGCAATGTTGATGTCGAGTGATTCGGGTTTCCGTGCTGACAGTAGTTACAGCGATTCCTACCTCAATGCCACGGGCTCAGATGCCTATATGGGGCTCGACTTAACCTACGGCTTTTTGGCTCGCGATGTAGAACGTCAAGAGTGGCTGGTTGACGATAATGGTATTAGTACCGAGTCGACAACGACGACCATCAGCGCCACGGCGACATCTGATGATGTATTGCTGCAAAGCAATGCTTCCTCCGTCACTGTCGACCTGATCAGTGCCAATGCGCTGGTGTTAAACGATTACTCTATGGCTGCTCTGCAACTGGAGGCCGGTGCAGACAGTTCGGCTGCCCTGATGGCCACCTGGCTCAATGCAGCTTCTGACTCCACTGGTGTTACCGCTACAGCAACCAATGTCATCACTATTGATGAAGACAGCATTGATTTCACTCAGCAGGTCAATATCAATGATGTACTGATCGGCGATGGCACATTGTTGACGTCGGTGCGCGAGCTGGCCAATGCTATTAATGAACAAAGCGACAGTACCAATGTTGTGGCCAGCGTCACCTATGATGGCAAGCTGCAGGTAACCAACGCCAGCGGCTATGAAGGCGAGAATATTACCCTCTCTAACCCAGACACCACGTCCAGCGATAACGCACTGGGCCAGGCCAATCAGACGTTTGTCGGCCAGCTGCAACTCGATGCAGAAGAAGAAATTCGTTTCACCTTTGGTGATGGCGGGCTGCCAGCCGATTTAGCGGTGCTCGGTTTGCGCACCGGTATTTATGTTGAGGGCACGGTAACCGAGGATCTGGCGGTTTTTGTCACCGGCACGGACAGTGCCAAGATCGCGGCAGGGTTTGCTACGACAGAAGGCGATGAGGTGGCTGCCAGTTCGATTGCGCCATTCACCGTTGAGTTTTCATCGGCTAGCAAATACACCATTACCGATACAGCGACCGGTACCTTGGTTGCCACACGCAGTTACGCTACGGGTGACGATATTGTCCATAAAGGGTTCACTCTAGCCCTCGATGGCGCTCCCGTGGCTGGTGATCAATTTGTTGTCGACAGCAATAAGGACGGCATTGGTGATAATGGCAATATGCTTAATCTGGTCGCCCTTCAAAACAAAGAGTTAATGGCTGATGGCAGCACCCTTAGTGAAGCCTATATTAGTCTGGTCAGCACAGTCGGCAGCAAAGCCGCCCTGGCTACGATGTCTAAAGAGGCGCTGCAAGTTGTCTATGACCAGGCAGTTGCGGCGAAAGATCAAGTGTCTGGAGTGAGTCTGGATCAAGAGGCCGGCGAGCTTATTCGCTTCCAGCAAGCCTATCAGGCCTCGGCGCAGATTATTCAGGTAGCCTCCAAGCTGTTTGATTCGATATTAAGTATTCGTTAAGGAATTGACTTATGAAAGTCTCCACCAGCCAGATTTTTGAGCGCGCCATGACGCAGATGTCTACTCAGCAGGCCAAGGTCTCTGATTTGCAGACACAGTTGGCGACAGGCAAGCAGATTGTGCGTCCCAGCGACGACCCTGATAAGGCCGGAGTTATACAGCGACTGAACAGCGCGTCTAACCGATTAGAGGGCTATAGCGACAACCTCAGGGCTGTCGGTTCGCGTTTGGATACTGAAGAAGCAGCGTTGATGACATCAGAAAAAGTATTACAGCGAATTCGCGAGCTTGCAGTCAAGGCTAACAGCGAAACACTTTCGCAAGAAGACCGACAGATTACCGCCAAAGAGATTCAGGCATTGCGCGACCAAATGCTGTCATTGGCAAATAGTCGAGATAGTGCTCAAAATTACGTGTTTGCTGGATCCATGACGCGCACCGAGCCCTTTGCGGAAGACACGACTGGTGTTATCGCTTATCAGGGTGACGATAACCGTGTCATGGTTGATGTGTCAGATCAGCGTCAGCTTGCGCTCAATCGTCCGGGTTCCGAGGCGTTCTCAAGTATTATTCGTGTGAACACAAGTGGTGAGTCTGAGCGTGTTGGTTTTTTCAGTGCGCTCGATGACTTAGTGGCAGCGCTTAATAGTAATGACAGTGAACTGGTTAACAGAGGATTGGCAGAGGTCAGTGACTTGACTCAATCGATGGCGTTGTCAATTGCCGATGTGGGTAGTCGTATGAGCATTGCTGAGACACAAGTTGATGCGCTAAACGAAACCAAGATCAGGTATGAGTCAATGCTATCTGAGGCTCAAGACCTAGATTATGCTGCAGCCATTACTAAATTGACGGCCGAAATAATGTCTTTAGAGGCTGGGCAGAGTAGTTTCGTAAAAATTTCCCAGCTCAGCTTGTTTGACTATATCCGTTAATGACCAATTGCTGACTTCGCTAATTCAAGATTAGGTACAGAGAATAAAAAATGGCCGATACAACCATATCATCGGATAGTGTTTCAACATCGATCAAAAGTGCCTTAAATGTTGGTTCAGGTGTGGATATTGTCTCCATGGCCCGAGCTCTTACCGATGCTGAGGAAGTGCCCAAGACCGAAGTCATTCAAGCAAAAATTGACGCAACCGAAGCCATGATTTCGGGTTATTCTCTGGTCTCTTATCAACTTGGTATGTTACAGACTTCATTCGAAGCGCTCAATGATGCCAATGAACTCGCTACCAGTACCGGAACGTCGTCGGATGCAGCGACAATCAGTTTTTCTTCGGTCGAAGGCACAGCTGACGAGGGAAGTTATGACATAACTATCTCTCAGCTTGCGCAAGAGCAGATGACGGTATCGGACGAATATAGCGCTACGAACACGGCGTTAAACGGCGGTAGTTCTTTCGCCATCTCTATCACCGTAGGAAGTTCATCCACGACGACAACCTCAATCACCGTCGCAACGGACACGCCAGCCGGTGTTGTCGCGGCTATCAATGGCGCAAATATTGGCATATCAGCATCACTCATTGACACCGGAATTAGTGGCACAAATCAGCGCATAATACTCAAAGGCGATTCAGGTTCTGAAGGCGTCTTCAGTGTCAGTTCGGCTGTGGATATGGGGTTTGGCGATATCAGTAATACTCTGCAGGCAGCACAAGACTCAATAATGACCTTGAATGGCTTGACGGTGACTCGGGACTCAAATCAGGTTTCTGATGTTATTGCCGGAGCCACATTGTCGCTGAATGCGACAACGAATTCTGATGTCCGACTTAGTGTGGCAAAAGACACCTCCACGCTAAAAACGAAAGTCCAGACTATGGTCGACAGCTACAATACTTTCAATGAGTTGATGGGCGAGTTAACCAATTCAGTAGAAGATGAAGATGATGAACTGGTGGGATCGTTGAGAAGAGATCGATCAACTACGCGTTATATTAGCGATCAAGTATACGATGCAGTTTTTGCCGATTCGTCAACTACGTCAGGTGATATAGACGCGCTGAGAGATATCGGCATCAGCGTTGATATCACTGGCAATTTAACCTTTGACGAAACAGAATTTGATACTGCGGTAACGGCTAGTTTTGATGACGTAGTTACGATGCTATCAGCCAACACGTCTGATCAGAACCTTTTTGATGGACAGAGTCAAGGATTAGCCCAGGATGTCGCAACTATTATCGACGCTATCATCGATAGTAGCGGTGTTCTGGCGGTTCAGGATAGTAATGCTGATCAGTACCTTTTAGATTATGCGGACGAGTTGAGTGCGCTAGAGCTGCGAATGGAAGGTCTTTACGATAGGTACTTGACTCAATTCGCGGCAATGGACTCGCTGGTGAATAGTCTAAATAGCACTGGTGATTATATGGAAGCTCAATTAGATAGTATTTCTAAAGCCTATGATAATTAACGATTGCCGTTTTACTTCCCCCTATAAAAACAAAACCCCCGCTACTGTTCTAGCGGGGGTTTTTTAATGTTGGCTCGGTGGGCCGACAACTCACTTTTACTCCAGTAGCGACAATCATAACACTGACTAGTGTGCCTGTGCTCGCACGACAGTTGCCGCTTATTGG
>ERZ887851.2895-NODE-2895-length-12976-cov-7.409411_pt1 | contig 12976 bp, 8 predicted proteins | sample MGYA00521100_ERZ887851 | MGnify/ENA primary metagenome ERZ887851 (study PRJEB32303, sample SAMEA104408602) | aquatic metagenome | biome: Brackish water; feature: Pelagic; material: water | place: Baltic Sea | collected 2014-06-06T16:11:00 | depth 11,444 m ...
CATTAATATGGAGGACAGTCATGTCTAATTGGTCCGCCCCGAAACACACGGCCGTTCTGGTGCTGGAAGATGGCACCACAATTTATGGTTTTGGTGTTGGCGCGACGGGGGAAAGTGTCGGCGAGGTATGTTTCAACACCTCGATGACAGGATATCAAGAAATCCTAACTGACCCTTCATATAGCGAACAAATTGTTACGTTCACATTTCCGCATATCGGGAATGTTGGCACAAATGATGAAGATATAGAGACATCCAACCCCAGCAAAGGGGCGGCTCGTGGATTGATCATTCGCGAAGCCATTACCAACCCATCTAATTATCGCTCGCAATCACATTTTGATGCGTGGCTCACCCAACATAATTTAATCGGTATATCGGGCGTTGATACGCGGGCCATTACCATTCAAATCCGTGAAAATGGGATGTTTAATGCGGCAATTGCGCATAGCCCAAACGGCGAATTTGATATCGCAGCTCTGCAAGAAAAAGCAAAATCCTTTAGAGGGTTAGAAGGCGCAGACTTGGCCGTCGAGGTAACAACAGATAATGTATATGATTGGCAGCAAGCACTATGGCAATGGGATACTGGCTTTGCCGATGGCCAGCCCCGCAAGCATGTTGTCGCAATTGATTATGGAATTAAACAAAATATTTTACGCAGTCTCGCTGAGGTTGGTCTCAAACTAACGATTGTTCCAGCATCTACTGACTTCCAATCTATTGAAGCATTGAACGCGGATGGATATTTTCTTTCCAACGGACCCGGCGATCCAGCAGCAACCGGCTCCCATGCCTTGGAAACAATCAAGCAGTTAGTTGCCACAGGCAAACCTGTTTTCGGCATTTGCCTAGGTCATCAATTGCTCGGCTTAGCACTTGGCGCGCGTACGGTTAAAATGCCTCAAGGCCATCATGGTGCGAACCATCCTGTCAAAGATTTAACGACTGGAAAAGTTGAAATCACATCGATGAACCATGGTTTTGCAATTGATACGCAGAGTTTGCCTAGCGATGTATCACAGACCCATGTCAGTCTGTTTGACGGCAGCAATTGCGGTATTCAACTGAACGGTAAGCCCGTCTTCTCCGTTCAATATCACCCCGAGGCTTCACCCGGGCCACAAGACAGCCATTATATATTTGAGCGCTTTGTCGCTGCATTGGAGAATTAAGCGATGCCAAAACGTAGTGATTTAAAATCGATACTTATCATTGGTGCTGGCCCTATCGTAATTGGGCAAGCTTGTGAGTTTGACTACTCTGGAACACAAGCGTGTAAAGCGCTTCGCGAAGAAGGGTTTCGGGTTATACTCGTAAACTCTAACCCCGCCACAATTATGACCGATCCAGAATTGGCCGATGCGACTTACATTGAGCCGATTACCGCTGAGGTTGTCGCACGTATTATTGATAAAGAGCGGCCCGATGCCGTGTTGCCAACAATGGGTGGACAAACCGCCTTGAATACGGCGATTGAGTTATCCGAAAATGGCACGTTAGAAAAATACGGCGTGCAACTAATCGGCGCCGATTTAGCCGCGATCAAAATGGCTGAAGACCGGTTATTGTTCCGCGATGCGATGGATCGAATTGGCCTTGAGAGCCCACTTTCTAAAATCGCAAACACAATGGAAGAAGCTCAAGAGGCCCTCGACATTATCGGCCTACCGACAATCATTCGCCCCTCTTTCACGCTTGGAGGAACCGGTGGCGGCATTGCATATAATCGTGAAGAATTTATGGAGATCGTCGAAACGGGTCTCGATGCTTCACCGGTAAGCGAAGTCTTAATCGAAGAGAGCGTTCTCGGTTGGAAAGAATATGAGATGGAGGTGGTGCGTGACACCGCTGATAACTGCATCATCATTTGCTCGATTGAGAATATTGATCCCATGGGCGTTCATACTGGTGATAGTATTACCGTCGCCCCTGCCCTGACGCTGACAGACCGAGAATACCAGATCATGCGCAATGCATCGATCGCGGTTTTGAGAGAGATTGGTGTTGAAACAGGTGGGTCGAATGTTCAATTCGCGGTTAACCCTAAGGACGGTCGTCTTGTAGTTATCGAGATGAACCCCCGGGTATCACGCTCCTCAGCTTTGGCCTCTAAGGCCACAGGATTTCCGATTGCGAAAATCGCAGCCAAGCTTGCCGTCGGCTATACGCTAGACGAATTACAAAACGATATCACGAGTGTTACGCCAGCCAGTTTTGAGCCGACCATTGACTATGTTGTGACCAAAATTCCGCGCTTTGCTTTTGAAAAATTCCCAGGTTCGCAGCCGCTACTCAGCACCGCTATGAAGTCAGTTGGTGAAGCTATGGCTATCGGTCGTAGTTTTCAAGAATCGTTGCAAAAAGCGCTCCGCTCGATGGAAACCGGCTTAACAGGCTTGAATGAACCCGAGGGCGCGCCTGACATTTCAACGTCCGAAGGCTTAGCAGAAATGCGGGCAGCGCTGAAAACCGCAACGCCCGGCCGCCTGATTATGGCCGCTCATGCCTTGCGCCAAGGTATGTCGATCGAGGATGTGCACGCCCTGTCCTATTTTGACCCTTGGTTTTTAGAGCAGATCAAAGAACTTACGGATATCGAGCAAGAGATCCGCGAAAAAGGTGCGCCCGACACGCCAGAGAGCATGCGCCAAATCAAAAAAATGGGCTTCTCCGATGCGCGTATCGGTGAGCTAACCGGAGACGGTGAGCAAGTAACTCGCGACAAACGACACGCGCTCAATATTCGTCCTAATTTCCGTTCTATCGATACCTGCGCCGCAGAATTTGCTGCAACAACACCGTATCTATATTCAAGCTATGACACACCAAACACTCTGGTTGAGCAGCAAGAAGCCAACCCAAGCGCTCGCAAAAAAGCTGTCATACTAGGCGGCGGACCAAACCGAATTGGCCAAGGTATTGAATTTGATTATTGTTGCTGCCATGCCGCCTATGCATTGGCGGATATTGATATTGAGAGCATCATGATCAACTGTAACCCTGAAACAGTTTCGACAGATTATGATACCTCAGATCGGTTATATTTTGAGCCACTTACCGAAGAAGATGTTTTAGAAATTTTGGCTTGCGAGAAATCGAATGGTGAACTTGCAGGTGTCATTGTGCAGTTTGGTGGACAAACGCCACTTAAACTTGCAGCTGCACTTGAGCACAATAATATTCCGATACTGGGCACCTCACCGGATGCTATCGACCTTGCGGAAGATCGCGATCGGTTCAAGGACTTGCTTGAACGTCTAAACCTATTGCAGCCACCAAACGGCATCGCTCGGAGCGCAGAAGAAGCGCGCGAAATTGCCAAACGCATCGGCTTTCCGGTGGTCATTCGCCCGTCTTATGTTTTGGGCGGTAGGGCTATGGAAATTGTTAATTCTGATGCGCAGCTTGAGCGTTATATGCGCGAGGCCGTAATTGTATCTGGTACAAGTCCGGTTTTGATTGATGGTTATTTGCGCGATGCTACCGAGCTCGACGTCGATGTTTTATGCGATGGTAAAGACGTTTTTGTTGCTGGCGTCCTCGAGCATATCGAAGAGGCTGGTGTCCATTCTGGCGACAGCGCTTGTTCCATGCCGCCACACTCTTTGCCAAAGGACATAATCGAAGAGCTTAGCCGGCAGGCTTGCAAAATGGCGATTGAGTTAAATGTCATAGGGCTTATGAACGTACAATTTGCTGTTCAAGAAAAACGCATTTACGTCATTGAAGTAAACCCGCGTGCCAGTAGAACCGTTCCATTCGTAGCTAAAGTCCTTGGCCGACCCATTGCCAATATCGCGGCCCGGTTAATGGCTGGTGTTCCGCTTAGCAGCTTCAATTTAAAACCTATCGAGTTGCCTTATTATGCCGTCAAAGAGGCTGTGTTTCCATTTTCAAGATTTCCTGGCGTCGATACAGTTTTGGGTCCGGAAATGCGATCAACGGGCGAAGTTATGGGTATCGACAAGCGTTTTGATATGGCGTTCGGCAAAAGCCAGTTGGGTGCAGGCATAATACTTCCTGTTGCCGGCACGGCCTTTATATCCGTCCGCGAAAGCGATAAGCCACGCTCAGCCCGCATTGCTAAATCACTCGTTGATCATGGCTTTCGTATTATTGCCACGCATGGCACGGCGGCTTATTTACGTGAGCAAGGTGTGGATGTGAAAGACGTGAATAAGGTCATCGAAGGCCGGCCGCATATCGTAGATGCAATGAAAAATGGCGATGTTCAATTGGTAATCAATACGACTGAGGGCGAACGTTCGCTTGCAGATAGTAAGTCAATTCGCAGAACAGCCTTGATGATGAAGATATCTTATTGTACGACGCTTGCAGGTGCTGAAGCCACGGCGGCGGCAATTGTCGCTCAGTCAGAGTTTGAAACAGATGTAATGTCTCTGCAAGATTACGCAAAGCTCCTATAAAATATTATTATTCCCACTTGCAATCTGACCCAATATCAAGAAACATGAAGATAAATATTATATAAGTGCCGAAAGAATAGGGAATTTTACCTGCTCGGCCGAAATGAGGATTTTATGGAAAAGGTTCCGTTAACGCCGCAAGGCTACGAATCGCTGAGCGAAGAAGTTAAGCGTCTGAAGGGTCCAGAGCGGCAAAGAATTATCAAGGCCATTGCCGAAGCGCGTGCGCATGGCGATCTGTCTGAAAATGCTGAATATCACGCCGCGAAAGAACAGCAGAGCCACAATGAAGGGCGCGTGATGGAGCTAGAAGATATGTTGGCTCGAGCTGATGTGATTAACATTCTCGCATTAACTGGCGATAGCGTGAAATTCGGCGCTACGGTTGGCCTTGTGGATGAGGACACCGATGTTGAGGCTACCTACCAAATCGTCGGCGAGTACGAAGCCAATGTCGAATTTGGAAAAATTTCTATCGTTTCGCCGATCGCACGGGCGCTGATCGGAAAATCGACTGGCGACAGTGTCGAGGTCAACACACCTGGCGGCGGCCGCTCTTATGAAATTCTTTCTATAAAATATATTTAGGTTTCAGCCTAAATATCAGCCTAAATATCAATCGGCACGCCAGAAATATTTTTGGATTGGCGGATAGTTAATGATGTTCGCACATGCGCAACATTTGGCGCGGGCGTCAATTCGCGGGTCAGGAAGTTTTGAAAGCTTGCAAGGTCAGCCGACACGCATTTCAAAATAAAATCAATTTCACCATTCAACATATGGCACTCGCGCACTTCTGGCCAATCCATTACCATTTTTTCAAATGCCTGAAGATCTGCCTCCGCCTGGCTATGCAATCCAACCATCGCGAATACCGTGACGCCGAAACCCATTTTAAGCGCGTCTACATCTGCATGATAACCCGTAATATATCCGTTTTCTTCAAGCGCCCGAACACGGCGCAAACATGGGGGGGCCGAAATCCCAATCTGGTTAGACAGCTCTACATTACTAATCCTGCCTTCCGATTGGAGGATGGATATAATTTTTAGATCAATTTTATCAAGCGACTTCATTAAAATAATTTACCTTCACCTAAGTCGCAAACACGACTAATTTAACGCCTGTGAATTTATCACAGCTAACGAACTATGGGTAATAATATTACCGAGTTTTGAAAGATTTGAACAAGTTATGACAGATAAGCCATTGCAGGCATGGATCATCACCAATGGGAACCGAGGCAATGAAGTGCTTTGTGAAGGCGTTGCCGAGCGATTAAATCTTTCTGTAAGGAATATCCACGTAAATTCGGGAAAACGGCTGGCGCCATATTGGCCAGCAATCTGGGCGGCAAAGAAAAACCCCGTAATGAAACCGCCATGGCCGGATATATTACTCGCCAGCTCGCGTCTTGCCGTGCCCTATGCACGTTATATTCGTCGCGCCTCAGGCGGCAAAACATTCACCGTTTTCTTGCACGACCCGCGCGTTTCAACCGCTCTATTCGATCTGGTTTGGGCGCCCGAACATGACCAGCTGAAAGGCGAGAACGTTATATCAACGTTGTTAAGTCCACATAAATTCACCCAGCAGCGCCTCAAAGATGAAGCCAATACTTGGAAAAAACAAGCTCGCCAAACTGCCAGCTAAAGCCAAGACTAAAGCTCAACAACCCATTCTTGCCGTGATGATCGGTGGCCCCAATGATGTCTTTGAATTTAGCGACAGTGAGTGCCAGAAAATTAGCCGAGATATCGCGGCTCTAGCTGATACATATTTCCCAATCATTTCATTATCTAGGCGCAGCCCAGCATCGTTTAAGACACATTTCGAGCAGGCATTACAGGGCAAGGCCTGTTTCATTTATAATGGAGACGGCGAAAACCCGTACCCTGCCATGTTGGGATTGGCCGACCAAGTATTGGTAACAGCCGACAGCACAAATATGCTGAGTGAGGCCTGCGCCTCTGGAAAGCCAATATCCGTCATTCCGCTTAAAAGCCGAAAGTCCTCAAAATTTCAAGACTTTGTCGGGCGGCTGATCGAGGAAAACCTTGTAACACCATTTGACGGACAGCTTTCCGATAGGCCAGCCACACCTCGAGATGATACAGACTGGATTGCTGAGCAAATAAAATCAGCCCTGCAGGCGCGGCAACAAAGCTGTTAAAGCTTGATTTCTTACCCTTAACCCAACCCGTGAAACGGCTATACTAAGGGAAGAATCACAATCTATTTTCAAGCCCGTATTTGGAGACCCCACAGTTATGTCCAGCGCAGTCAACGATCCCAAATCATCAAAACACGCCAAACTCCTCATAATCGGGTCAGGGCCCGCTGGTTATACTGCCGCCGTCTATGCCGCTCGCGCTATGCTCGAGCCAGTTCTCGTGCGCGGCCTCCAGCCTGGCGGACAGCTAACGATCACAACCGATGTGGAAAATTACCCAGGCTTTGCCGATGCCATCCAAGGCCCATGGTTAATGGAGCAAATGGAAGCGCAAGCTAAACATGTCGGCACCGAAATTATCTCTGACATCATTACCGAAGTCGATTTCTCAAAACGCCCTTTTACTATGAAAGGCGACGGTGGAGATATTTACACCGCGGACACAGTCGTTATAGCCACGGGCGCGCAAGCAAAGTGGCTAGGGCTTGAAAGTGAAACCAAGTTCCAAGGCTTTGGCGTTTCGGCATGCGCAACTTGTGATGGGTTTTTCTACCGCAACAAAGAAGTCCTCGTGGTTGGTGGCGGAAATACAGCCGTAGAAGAAGCCCTATTTTTAACGAACTTCGCTAGCAAAGTAACACTCGTTCACCGCCGCGACAGCCTGCGCAGTGAAAAGATTTTGCAGCAACGGTTGTTTAATCACCCTAAAGTTGAATTGGCATGGAACAGTGAAATTGACGAAGTGCTTGGCGACACCGAGCCGCTTGGCGTAACTGGTGCTCGCCTGCGCGACACCGTTACCGGTGAAACGCGTGAGATTTCTGCGGACGGCATTTTTGTTGCCATTGGGCACTCACCTGCTACGTCACTATTTGTTGATCAGCTCACGACCAAACAAGGTGGCTACCTCATCACGGATCCAGATAGTACCGCAACGTCAATTCCTGGCGTGTTTGCGGCCGGCGATGTTACCGACGATATATACCGCCAAGCCGTTACCGCTGCTGGCATGGGGTGCATGGCAGCTCTGGAGGCTGAAAAGTTTTTAGCATCGCAAGAGACTGTGGCCGAAGCCGCGGAATAATTATGTGCCGCCGCCGTATAGAGCGAAGCATTATTTAACTATCTGTTTCGAGACCGCGCCATGGCATTTCTCTGGGCGTGCGGCGACCTGTATTAGACTTTGCCTTTACGCTATTGCTTTTGATTGCCTTACCCGAAAGACCTTTAGGTAAATTGTTTTCAATTGCGCCTTCACCGTCATCTACCTCATGCGCAAGTAACTGTGACAACAAATCGGTTTCGTCCTCAACATGCTTAGCAATCAAATGAACCACGGATCCACTGCGTTGGACTTCACCTGTGATTGCCAATAATCGCCCGCCAATAATCGCTCGCCGATACATCTCAAAACGATCCGCCCACACAACAATATTTCCTGACCCTGTTTCATCCTCCAAAGTAAGAAACACAACACCACGCGCTGTACCCGGCCGCTGGCGGCAAATAACCAGACCAGAAACGCTCGCCCTTTGCCCCGCACGCAACGCCTGAAATTCAGACATTTTTTTATAGGCACCCAGATACCCATGGCGCCGTAGCAACTCAACAGGGTGCGCCTTTAATGACAGGCGCAACGTTGAATAATCCTCAACCACCTCTTCGCCTAACGTCAGAGCGGGAAGGTCTACACTCAAATTATCGGATGGACGCGGATCTGCCGCAAAAGAAAATAACGGCAAAGCTGGTGCCACTTGTTCACGGGTCACGGCCCGCACCGCCCATAACGCATGGCGCCGCGAAAGGCCAAGCGACGCAAAAGCATCGGCGCGTGCAAGCTTCTCCAATGCACTTGCTGATATATTTGAGCGTGCCGCACAATCCGCAACACTATCATAATCGCCAGAAGCACGGCGCGTCGCCAGCAACTTCTCGATTTCAAAACGCTGTATACCCGTCACTTGATGAAAGCCTAACCGCAAGGCCATTTCGTTTCTAGTTTGCTGGTTGCCCGCGTATATTGGTAAACGCTCAAGATCACTATCGTAATCCGATGCATTAATGCAAACTGGCAATGCGTCTACATTTTGACGGCGGGCGTCACTGACGAGTTGAGCTGGCGCGTAAAAACCCATGGGCTGACTATTCAACAAAGCTGCTGTAAAGGCTGCTGGGTAATGGCACTTCAACCACGCGGAAACGTAAACTAATAAAGCAAAACTAGCCGCATGACTTTCTGGAAACCCATACTCCCCGAAGCCTTCGATTTGACGAAAGCAACGCGCCGCAAAGTCGGCCTCATAACCACGCTCCACCATGCCGGCTTTAAGTTTCTCACCAAACTTTTGAATGACACCCGTGCGCCGAAATGCTGCCATGGCCCTACGCAATTGGTCGGACTCGGCGGGGGTAAATCCAGCAGCAACCACAGCAATCCGCATTGCCTGTTCTTGAAATAGGGGAACTCCCAGTGTCTTGCCCAGAACGCTTGCCAGCTCCTGTGACGGATATTCAATTTTCTCAACTCCGTCGCGCCGTCGCAAATACGGGTGCACCATATCTCCCTGAATAGGCCCAGGACGAACAATCGCGACTTGTATCACCAAGTCATAAAAATCTCGCGGCTTGAGGCGCGGCAACATATTCATCTGGGCACGACTTTCGACCTGAAACACCCCCACCGATTCAGCGCGACATAGCATATTATACGTTTCATCGTCCGCGGCAGGGATTGTCGCCAAATCCAGATCTATCCCATAATGTGCAGAAATTAGATCAAAGCTCCGACGGATAGCGGTCAACATACCCAACGCCAAAATATCAATCTTCAGCATCCCCATGGTATCGAGGTCATCTTTGTCCCATTCAATAAAGCTACGATCCGGCATCGCCGCATTTAGAATTGGAACGAGTTTATCCAACGGCTCTTGAGTGATAACAAACCCACCAACATGCTGTGATAAATGGCGCGGAAACCCAATCAGCTGGCCCGCCAAGTAAATAACCATTTTCAACAAGGGTGCATCTGGATCTAACCCAGCCCGTTTCATATGCTCCGTAGATGGTGGCTCACGACCACTGCCCCACCCCAAAGACAACATTGCGGTGGCTATATCTGGCGACAAGCCAACAATCTTTACAAGCTCGCGGATTGCCGATCGCGACCGATATGTGATAACCGTTGCGGCAATTCCAGCGCGGGCGCGTCCATATTTTTGGTAAATATATTGGATCACCTCTTCACGGCGTTCGTGCTCAAAATCGATATCAATGTCGGGAGGTTCATCGCGTTCTGCTGAAACAAAACGTTCAAACAAAAGGTCAAGCTGACTTGGGTCTACCGATGTGATGCCAAGACAATAACAAACAGCCGAGTTAGCGGCAGACCCACGCCCCTGACACAAAATCCTTTGCCCACGTGCGAATTGCACAATGTCATGGACGGTTAAAAAATAGGCCGCATAATCGAGCTGCTGAATAAGCGCTAGCTCATGATCCAATATTTTTTGTAGCTTCTCCGGAACACCTTTCGGAAACCGTCTTTTTACGCCCTCCTTCGTAAGACGCTCAAGCAATTCATGCGGCGTACAGCTCGGGTCAAAGCTGTCATCGGGATACTGATATACGAGCTCTTCCAGACTAAACTGGCACTGCGCAGCTAGTTTCAAACTATTGGCCAAGGCGTGCGGGTAGAGGTGATAAAGTTGTTGTAACCAGGCAACTGTTTTTAGATGACGCTCAGCATTTGCCTGAAGCGCATAACCCGCTTCGCTGAGCTTTACATGCAAGCGGATGCAACTAACTGTATCTTGCAATATACGCCGTTCCGCCACGTGGTACAGCGCGTCATTCCCTGCCAAAATGGATATGCTTAAGTGTTCAGCTAACGCCGATAATTTACTCCACCGCCCGGCGTCATCGGCGCCATAATAAGGCGCTAATAAAAGATATATATGCTCACGCTGATGCGCGCAAAACCTTACGACGCGCGGATCATCCAAATAATCGTCAATGTCTTTTGGCGGCACGATCACCCAAGCAAAATCTGCCTGGCCTGACAAACGAACAACATCTTCAAATTGCAAATCATCCGTCGAAGTCTTCTGACGTTTTTTATTTTTGCGTGATGGTGCCTCTCGGCGTATTTGACTGAGGCATTGTGACAAAGCCCCATAGGCCACTTTGTTATATGGATAAGCAATAACTTCAAAACCACATAAAGTCCGCAACCGTGCACCTGGAATAAACCGAATACCTGCCAGTTTAGCCGCCCGATGCGCACGCACCTGACCGGCCAAACTATTATAATCGGCAATACCAATCGCATGATAACCAAGCTCTTGGGCTTGCATTACCATTTCTTGCGGATGCGATGCGCCTTGTAAAAAACTAAAATTAGAGATGGCTGTTAGTTCAGCAAAACCAAAATCTCTTTGTATATGTTTCTGCTTATTTTTTGCCTCAAGCCCAGACAGATTATCATTTTGTTTCATGCAAATAAGCCGTGTAAATACCACCTCGGTAACGTTGCATTCGGTAAGTCTTGATCATATAAACCATCGCGATATATCCAAAAGCGATAACCATTACTGTCCTCAAGTCGAAAATAATCGCGCGTCAATCCTGTTTTATGGCCGTAGGCAGCCTGCCACCAAGCCGAGCCGATGCGCTCTGGCCCGCGCGCCTCAACAATATTATGAAGTTGTTTTCGCCACCGAAACCGCCTTGGCGCACCTTCTGGAATCTCGGCGATGACTTCCACGCGCTCCGGTGTCGGGAATAAAATTAACGGGCGCTCATATTCTGTAAACACTGGCTGCGCGTTGGATCGTCGCGTAACGGTTGGCTGCTCAGGTACAGACAGAGCCGGAATATAACGCACCGCTTGCTCGGGTATATGACTGGCATGCGGAACCAAGCGAACCAAGGATTTTGCCCCAAGCCTATTGATAATCCGATCTCGTACACCTGCAAACGCTTGAAGTGTTTTTTCTGAAACATCATGCATCTTACCCACGACTGAAGAAGACGAACGATCCGCTGAGTGATATAATCCCAATTGCTCAACATGAACCGGTGCCGTGCGTAAAGCCGTAAGGCTGATTTCATCAACACCAAACGCTGCATCAAACCCGCTTTTAACTTGCTCCAATCGATCTTCCAAAAGCCGCCGAATATGCCCCGCATTTTGCATGGGTTGTGACATAGGAACAGCCAGGCCCAAAGTCGCCCGGTCGGTACGCATGAGACACAAATCAATACGCCGCGCGCCACGACCTTGGCGCTTTAGCTGTGCACTTAACACTTCCGTTAAGCGCCCAATTTCTTGCTGAATAGATGGCAAGTCGGTTTGCGGAACAGCTAAGTTCTTGTGAACATGAAACTCAGGTGGTGGCAAAATAGGTATAATATTTTCTGCCGCCATACCAAACGCCTGATCCATGCGCAAAACAATATCTTCACCAAACCTCTGCGTAAGCGATGGCCGCGCGATGGGTAGTAAAGATGATATTTTTCGTAATCCAAACCGCCGACACAGCTCAACATTTTTTGGATCAATCCGTAACGCCTCAACCGGTAAAGCAGATAAAGCATCCACTTCTTGTCCATTCGGTAAGACCGTCATTTCCATTTGCGAAAAATGCGCAAGCGCCCAAGCAGACCCTATATTCCCCGCTACGCTTGCACGGGCACAAATACCTCGGCGCGCAAACCTATCTATGAGATCACGTATGAGCGCACGCTCGCCGCCAAACAAATGTGCGCACCCCGTAATATCAAGCAATAAACCATATGCGTGATCGTGTTGCTTTACACGCCACCCCAAACCAACCCACGGGCTATAACGCCCAACCCAACGTGCGGCCAATAACAATTTCTTTTCTGTTCTAATTGGATCGAAGTTTTTAACGTCAAGCTTAGGGTCGATAGCCAGCCCATCGACCAACCGTTGCCCTGCTCCAATTCCATATGCACCTGCGGCCTCATTCGCCGCGATGATATAGTCACCTCCTTTGCGAGGTTGCGTAACCACAAGCCTAGCTTGTGGATGTTGCGGTTGCGCACAACACTCAATAACCCAATTAGGAAACCATATCGCTGCGATGCGCTTCGCCATGACGGATCACCCAGACGCTTGATGCATATCAACCCAGTCATCACGATGACGAGCATCTTGATCTTTCTGAACCCGACGCATCTTAATTTGCGCTTCATGGGTTTGTGCATCTAGTTCGCTGTGACGCGCGGCGTCAGCATTGACACGCCAACTCGCTGTTCCGCCAACATGCCGACGCAGTTGGTTTTGCAAACTGAGATTCCATGTGTTGTTCTCACTCGCTTGCACATACCACTTACTGGCGGCCGCAATTGG
>ERZ887851.2896-NODE-2896-length-12965-cov-6.420217_pt1 | contig 12965 bp, 13 predicted proteins | sample MGYA00521100_ERZ887851 | MGnify/ENA primary metagenome ERZ887851 (study PRJEB32303, sample SAMEA104408602) | aquatic metagenome | biome: Brackish water; feature: Pelagic; material: water | place: Baltic Sea | collected 2014-06-06T16:11:00 | depth 11,444 m ...
ACAAGTGGTGTGGGCATAGGTATTGACAGACTTGTGATGATGCTCACAGATCAAACCTCGATACAAGAGGTCCTCCTTTTTCCTCAAATGCGCCCTGAACAATTTTAAACGTTTAAGACTATGCCGCTACCTACAACAGATATGATTATCGCAACGCTAAAAACGATTTTCGACCCCGAGATTCCCGTTGATATTTATGAATTGGGCCTGATATATGAGGTGAAAATCTCAGATGAGGGTGCTGTAGATATCGAAATGACGTTAACCTCCCCAAACTGTCCTGTAGCTGAAAGCTTGCCCAGAGATGTTGAGGACAAGGTTGCGGCAATGGATGGAATTGAAAGCGCAAAAGTTGAAATCGTATTTGATCCACCATGGACACAGGATATGATGAGTGAGGAGGCCAAACTTGAGTGCGGATTCTTATGAAGCCATCCGGTAAAGTGTCCGATTCACCAACGCGTGGAATAGCCATTCTTGGGTCAACTGGGTCAATTGGAACTCAGGCCTTAGATGTCATTCGAGAGCAGTCTGATTTTCTTCATGTAGAGGTTCTGTCAGCTGGAAAGAATGCGGACCTTCTGATCAAGCAGGCGTTAGAATTTAGGCCAAATGCCGTTGTGATCGCCGAGCCTTCACTCCGAGATCGCGTTTTCGACGTGCTCTTTGACGAGGGCATTAAAGTCTATTCTGGTGCGGACGCTCTAGAGCAGGTCGTAGAAATGGAAGGCATAGATATGGTCCTTACGGCACTTGTCGGGGCCGCCGGACTGAAGCCTACTCTAAGTGCGATCCGAGCTGGGAAACACATCGCTCTTGCAAACAAAGAGACGATGGTCGTTGCGGGAGAGCTTGTCACTGCTGAGGCAAAAAAGGCGGGCGTTTATATTCACCCTGTTGACTCGGAACACAGCGCGATTTATCAATGTCTTGCTGGAGAGTTTCACAATCCCCTTGAGAAAATCATTCTGACTGCTTCTGGTGGGCCTTTTCGAGGATACAACACTGAACAGTTGTCGCAAGTAACGAAGGCTCAGGCTCTTAAGCATCCAAATTGGGACATGGGGGCAAAAATCACCATCGACTCCGCATCTATGATGAATAAAGGACTAGAGGTCATTGAGGCCAAATGGCTTTTTGAATTAAATGCGGATCAAATTGAGATCATTGTTCATCCACAGTCTATTATCCACAGCATTGCTCAATTCGAAGATGGGTCCATGAAAGCGCAAATGGGTCTTCCAGACATGAAGCTCCCCATTCAATACGCACTGACCTATCCACGTCGTCTTTCGAATACGTTTCCGAGGTTCAACTTTTTAGACTATCCCGCGTTAACGTTTGAACAACCCGATTTCAAATCGTTCCGAAACCTGGGACTTGCGTTTGACGTTCTCGCAAAAGGAGGAAACGCTCCGTCTGTACTTAACGCAGCGAATGAAGTTGCTGTTGCTCGATTTTTAAATGATGAAGTTGCGTTTCACCAACTCCCTGATATCGTAGAGTTTGCCCTTTCAAAAGTAGGATTCCAATCAAAACCAGACCTCGAAGCTCTCGTCGGTTCTGACACTGAGGCGCGTGCCCGGGCGAGAGAGTTTTAGATTACGTTTCGGCTATACTTTCATAATATCAGCCTCTTTGGTAGATAAGATCTCTTCGACATTTGTGGTATAAGAGTTCGTCATCTCTTGAACTTTGGCCTCGCCTGTCTTGAGCATGTCTTCGCTCAAACCCTCTTCTTTTGCCGATTTAAGAATATCGTTTGCATCTTTTCTCGCATTGCGAATGGATACTCTTGCCGATTCTCCCTCACTTCTTGCGCGTTTGGAAAGTTCGATCCTTCTCTCCTCGGTAAGGGGGGGGACATTGATAATTAAAACCTCTCCGTTATTTACTGGATTTAAGCCCAAATTGGCATTGATAATTCCCGTTGAAATAGGCTCAAGCATAGGTTTCTCCCAAGGCTGTACCACAAGGGTTCTGGCGTCTGTATTGTTCACGTTTGCAACTTGGCTGATAGGCGTCATCGTTCCGTAGTAATCAATCTTGACACTTTCAAGCATAGAAGGGTGAGCTCTTCCAGCCCTCACTTTTTTAAGTTCCATTTTAAGGCGATCTGTCGCCTTGTCCATTTGTTCCTTTGCCTCCTCTAAGGCCATGTCTATTGCTTCCTGCATATCCTTATCTATTTGTGACTTTTATGAAGTAACTACCGTCCCTATCGCCTCACCTTTTGCTACACGAAGTAGATTCCCAGATTTATTCATATCAAAAACGACAATTGGAACACCATTTTCGTTACACAAAGTAAAGGCCGTCATGTCCATCACTTTAATGCCTCTTTCAAAAACTTCTTGAAAGCTGATCTCATCATACTTCGTGGCGTTCGGGTTTTTTTCAGGATCTTCTGTATAAATCCCGTCAACACGTGTTCCTTTTAAAATAACATCTGCGTCTATTTCGACCGCTCTAAGTGCAGCTGCAGAATCGGTCGTGAAAAACGGACTGCCTGTTCCTCCACCAAAAATAACGACCCTTCCTTTTTCCAAATGACGTATGGCGCGTCTTCTAATAAACGGCTCCGCTATTTGTTTTAATTCAATGGCTGACTGAAGCCTTGTGTCAATCCCCTCTTTCTCCAATGAACTTTGTAAAGCCATTGAATTGATTACCGTTGCGAGCATTCCCATGTAATCTCCTTGGGTACGTTCCATGCCGCCTTCTTCAGCTTCAACACCTCTGAAAATATTTCCCCCTCCGATTACGATGGCTACCTGAACCTCTGTGTCCACGAGGGTTTTAATTTCCTTTGCGTATTCCGTTAACCGAACATTGTCAATGCCAAACTGCTTTTCTCCCATGAGAGATTCTCCGCTAAGCTTCAGAAGGATTCTTTTGTACTTCATTGTGTGCACAATATCCGACAAAGAAAGTTTACCACAAACAAAAGAAGGACGCGAGTGCGTCCTTCTTTAAGTTTTGTTGTTTGTTCGGTCGCTTGCCTAGATTATCCCAAGGCAATTCGGCTGAAACTCTCCACTTTTACGCCTGGACAAGATGCTTCAACATACTGTTCAACAGTTAGCTTGTTGTCCTTAATAAATGGTTGATTTACGAGAGTGACCTCCTTGAACCACTTGTTCAAGCGTCCCATAGAAATTTTCTCTGCAAGTTCAGCAGGCTTGCCTTCTTGAATTGCAAGCTCTTTACCAATTTCTTTCTCTTTCGCAATAAGGTCATCTGGAATGAGTGATTGATTCACTGCAACGGGTGCCATTGCAGCAGCTTGCATTGCAACATCTCTTCCCACAGTAGCATCAACTGTACCGCTGAAGCCTACAACAGTCGCAAGACGGTTGCCTGGATGAATGTATGAGATCACTGATTCTCCTTTTGCAATGTCGAACGCTCCGATCTCTATGCGTTCTCCTATCTTTCCTGTTTCCTCAATAATCTTGTCTGCGACAGTTAAATCTGATCCAGGGTAGGTCTTGGCTAAAACAGCCTCCTTAGATTCACAACCTTCTGAGATTGCAAGATTCAATACTGTTTGAGCAACGGAAATAAAATCTGCATTTTGAGCTACAAAATCCGTCTCACAGTTTAAAGACAATACGACACCTGTGTTGCCATCCGTGTTTACGCCTGAAAGAATAACTCCTTCACTTGCCTCACGATCGCCACGCTTTGCAGCGACTTTTTGACCCTTCAAACGAAGAACCTCAACAGCTTTGTCCATATCTCCTTCGGCTTCTTGGAGTGCTTTTTTGCAATCCATCATGCCAGCGCCCGTTTGTGTACGGAGCTTTTTTACTTCAGCAGCGGTAATACTCATAATATTATCTGTAAATAGTGTGATAGACTAGGTTAGTCCTTTTTTACTTCAGCGGGTTTTTCAACCTTGGTAACTTTCTTTCTCGCTCTCTTAGGCTTGACTTCACCCGCTTCAGCTCCTGCGTCTGCCTTGGGCTCTGCTGCTGCGGCTTCCGCTCCAGCTTCAATTGCTGCGGCTGTTGCTGCTGCAGCTTTTTCTGCTTCAGCTTTCGCCTCTGCAGCTTTTGCTTCTTCGCGCTGTTGAGCCATAGCGTCTGCTTCAGCTTTGTCAGCTTTACGTTCGTTTAAACCTTCAGCTACTGCTTCAGCAAGCGTGCGAGTAATTAGATCAATCGATTTCGTTGCGTCATCATTCGCAGGAATCACAAAGTCCACATTGCGGGGATCACTGTTCGTATCAACGATTGCGAATACTGGAATCTTTAGCTTTCTAGCCTCTGCAAGTGCGATGTGTTCTTTCCGGATATCAACGATGAAAATCGCAGCAGGAAGACGTGTCATATCTACAATAGAACCTAGAATTTTATCTAATTTATCACGCTGTCTGCTCACTTGGAGACGCTCACGCTTAGATAGAATTGCTAACGTACCGTCCTCACCCATCTTGTCGATTTGGGTCATCTTACGAATCGCCTTACGAATGGTACCAAAGTTTGTAAGCATACCCCCAGACCAACGCTCTGTCACATAAGGCATCCCTATAGAAGTCGCGTGAGTAGAGACGATGTCCTGACCTTGCTTTTTTGTAGAAACGAAAAGAATCTTCTTTCCGCTTTTTGCAATTTGTTTCATTGCAGCTGCAGCTTCGTCTATCTTAACGACGGTCTTGTGCAGATCAATAATGTGAATTCCTTTCTTCTCTGTGAAGATAAACGGAGCCATGTGTGGATTCCACTTGCTCTTAAGGTGGCCGAAATGTGATCCGGCTTCGAGCAGTTGCTCAAAATTTGTACGGGTAGTCATGATCGTGGTTTACTTTCCTAGTTTAAACAACTCTTAGGTAGCCATTCTCGCTTTGAGAATGAGTCGAAAGAGTTTGGATGCTAAACGGTTTATGAATAATTGAAGACGAATCAGGCGGCTGCCATTAACGTTTTGAGAACTGTTCTTTCTTACGCGCTTTTTTCCGGCCAAACTTCTTACGCTCCACCATACGTGGATCGCGCGTTGTCAAACCTTCAGCTTTAAGGGCTGGCTTGTAATCTGGATCAATCTCTATAAGTGCTTTTGATATCGCCAAACGTACTGCTTCAGCTTGTCCAGTGATACCACCGCCAAATACATTTACTTTAACGTCGTATTTACCTGCTGTTTCAGTAATCTCAAACGGCTGGTTAATTTTATATTGAAGTGTCCCTGTTGGGAAGTACTCTGTATAATCACGCTTATTGATCGTGAATTTCCCCTTGCCTTCTGAAAGGTAGAGTCGAGCTACTGCGTCTTTTCGACGGCCTGATGTGTTAATTACGTCCATGCTTAAGCTTAGTCGTTGAAAGTAATAGCCCTTGGCTGTTGAGCCTCGTGCTTGTGAGTTGCACCAACATATACGTGCATATTGCGGAATAGCGCTCGCCCTAAGGTATTCTTAGGTAGCATACCTCTAACAGCTTCTTCCATCATTGAGAACGGCTTGCGAGCCATCACTTCAGCTGCGGTACGGCTGCGTTGACCACCAGGATACCCTGTATGGCGTATGTATGTTTTCTGATCCCACTTCTTGCCCGACAGAGTAATCTTCTCTGCATTGATGACTACGACATAATCCCCGCAGTCAGCGTGAGGTGTAAAGTTTGGCTTGTGCTTGCCACGAAGTAGTTTTGCTACTTCTGAGGCAATGCGCCCCAAAGTCTGCCCATCAGCGTCAACTAATAGCCATTTCTTGTCGGCGTTCTCCTTATTTGCGGAGATGGTTTTGTAACTTAAGGTATCCACAGAGAATGTGTTGCGTGTTGTAATTTCCCCAAAATTTAGGGATGCAAAGATAGTTAACAATGTGAATAACCAAGCGTTTTAAGTGAACAAAGTTTACTTTTTTCCTTTCCGCCTTTTTAATTCGATGTCATATGTGCAAATCAGCCTGTGCTCGGTCCATGGGTCAGCCGTGTTTTTTTGTTGTTCAACTTGATAGCCAAATGAGGCCCAGCGTCGCTTAGAAGTCTTCGCGCTGAGGACAACTCGCGCACGAAAATCGCTATAATACCAACCCAAATCTTTTTGACGCGTGAAGACCTCTGTGGAAACTGTCGCCTTTAGTTTTTTTGAAACTTGACAGTGTAATGCACCTCGAAGCCTCGCAGCATTTGCGAAACTCTCGTCTTTAAAAGACGATTGATATCGCAATCGACAAGAAACGGACACGTTCTCGGAGACGTCGGTTTTCCATCGTACGGAACCCGAAAGTCGTCGAATGGGGTCCCACATGAAGTTGTCTGCGCGAGACATCCCTAGGCGAAGAGAAGCGGAAACCTTGAAGTCTGGGGCAAATGGGGAAAGATCTTGAGAGATTCCAACATCTGTAAAAGCTGAGCCCAGGCGAGAAAGGTCGTAGTCCCATCGTGCCTGCGCTTCTACTTCGTAGCTGAAGTTTTCAAAAACATCTTGAGAGATCCCTGCGCCAGACCAAAGACCATAATCTGTCCACTGTGCATTTAGATTGTCCACAGTAACAAGGATCAAGATCGCGATCAAGTGTGTTCGAATGATCGCCGTCTTAGTAATCGTCATAGATAACAAATGGGTCTAGAGTTACAACGTCGTCTTTGTCCTGGATCTCGATTTCATAGGAAACAGCGACTCTAGGCAATGGTGTTGAGGTGACGGACGTGTCCTCTGAGTATACATATAGGGTATAGTCACCTGTGCGAAGCCATTCGAATGTAAAATCGCCATCAGGATTCGTGTCTACCTTGTCGTCAGGACCTAAGTGATCCCCATAAATAATAAATACCTCCACATTTGAAGCCGCAATCGTGTCGACATTGGATGAGGGATTGTTTAGTTGTACTCTTCTTATAAGTTCAACAGAACCCGTAATACTCGCTCTGCCACCTTCTCCGGGGGTCCTTATACACGAAAATAAGCTGAGAGAAATAAATAGTAGGAAAGTCGTTAATATTTGGATGCTTTTCATAATGCCAAATTACATGCAAATCGTACCTTGTCACCGCAAATGCACAATTTAGATTCTATACACAATATGAACACCCTTCAGTTGGGAGAAGGAAGGTTGGAGGTAATTTGCGGTCCGATGTTTTCAGGAAAAACAGAAGAACTGCTGCGCCGAGTTAGAAGAGCTGTCATTGCACATCAACCCACGTTGCTTATTAAGCCGGCAACCGACACCCGATACGCGGTCAACGAGATTGTTTCTCACGATAAAAACGCAATGCCTTCTAAGGTGGTTTCGAAGAGCAAGGACATCCTTGAATCTCTTGATGTTGATGGCCGAAGCGCACTCGTAATCGCTATTGACGAGGCGCAATTCTTCGATGAAGACCTTCCTGATGTGTGTAACGAGCTAGCTAATAGGGGGTTAAGAGTTATTGTGGCGGGTTTAGATTTGGATTTTACAGGAAAACCCTTTGGCGCTATGCCTACGCTTTTGGCTTTGGCTGAAGAAGTGACCAAGCTCCATTCTGTGTGTGTAGAAACAGGCCGAGACGCTCATTTTTCTCACCGAATTGCAGGAGGGTTTGACACTGTCGAACTTGGGGAAAAGGACAGCTACGTGCCTTTGGCAAGACATGCATTTGTCGCTTTCAGGGCGCCAAAAAAGAAAACAGATTTCGAGTCGGATGATTAAAACCGAGGATGCACGTCACGTAACATCTTTAACTCTTGATCTGAAAAAGGTTTCGCATAATTTGAAACGAATCAGGTCGACAGTAGGATCTGATGGTGTCATCGCAGTCGTCAAGGGTTACGGTTACGGAACGAATGAACTCGCGTTGTCAAAACTCTTGGAGCGCGAAGGGGTTGATTATTTGGCGGTCGCATACGTAGATGAGGGAGTGAGGTTAAGAGAGGACGGGGTCAGCGCTCCGATTTTCGTGATGAACCCCGATTCAATGACATTTGAAGCGCTTAAGAAGTACCATCTCGAGCCCACAATTGTTTCTTTGGCACAACTTAGAAGCTACATCAGCTGGAGAGAGTTGTCCGAAAAGACGCCACAGCGGATACATTTAAACTTTGACTCAGGGATGCACCGACTGGGGTTTAAGGAGGAGGAGTTAAATGACGTTGTTGAGATCCTACGCGTTACAGATAACATTGAAATCGCGACTGTATATACACACCTTGCTGGAGCTGAATCATCTTCACTTGATCATTCAACCTTAAAACAATTTGAACGTTACGACAATATTTGCACCCAGTTAAGAACAGGGTTTAAGGATTCACGTCTGTTACAATCCTTTAAGACGCACGCATTAAATTCATCTGGAGTCGTCCGTTTCCCAGATCACAAATACGACTTCGTTCGGGTGGGTATTGCACTTTTGGGATCTGAACTTTCACACAATGATTGGGGCCTCGAGCCTGCCGTAAGCTTTAACACTGTTGTTTCCCAAGTCATCAAGCTGCCGAAAAATGAAGGGTTGAGTTACGGATTTACTGATGCGTCAACAAAGGACAGAACGATCGCGTGGATCCCCGTTGGTTATGCGGATGGATACCCAAGGAGCTTGAGCAACGGTGTAGGCCAGGTGTGTGTAGGAAAGGGGACTGAGAAGTTTATGGCCAAGGTTGTGGGCCGAATTTGTATGGACCTTACGGCGATAGATGTGACCAATAGAAGTGTAAAGGCTGGAGACCCCGTTGAGTTATTTGGAGACGAGATCAGCCTAAACGAGGTTGCGAAAAAAGCCGGCACGATCTCTTATGAGATTATCTCAAACATCCATCAGAGGGTGGTCAGAAAATAGCGGGATCGTAAGGCGAGAGATCGCTAACAGCTGGAAAAAACTCTACCAAAGACAAGGAGCACTCTCCGCGTTCGGACAGTGCTCCAGCCTTAACCAATACCCATGATGTATTCTATGAGAAATCATCTGGGCTAATGTCGAAATCACGCGACATTGACTTTCTAATCAACATCTAAACGCTTTAAAGTAAGAAATGGTTGTTCCGTGCTTTAAAAAAACATTCACTGAATGAATCGAATCAGTCTATTCTTTTGAGTCTGTAGGTCATTTTAACCGTCCACCAGTACATGACCGGAACCAGAATAAGGGTTAGGAATGTCGCAAAAGTTAATCCGTAGATGATTGCCCAACTCATCGGTTTCCAAAACACATTGTTGTCCCCTCCAATATAAAAATGTGGATCAAAAGTGGTGATGAGACTTACAAAGTCAATGTTTATACCTATTGCGAGTGGAAGAAGTCCCAAAACAGTTGTGATCGCTGTAAGCAGAACTGGACGAAGTCTCGTTTTTCCGCCATGTATAATGGCCTTTACAACAAGGTTAAATGGAAGGCTCGACCCTTCGGAAACATCATGTTCAACTTTGTATCTCTCAACAACGATATTGATATAATCAAGAAGAACGATGGCGTTATTTACCACAACACCCGCAAGAGAAATAATTCCAATCATCGTCATGATAATGACGAAATCCATTTGGAAAATCACAAGACCTAATAGGACGCCTATGAGTGAAAAGAACACGCTGAAACCGATAATAAATGGTGTTGTCACGCTGTTAAATTGTGACACAATGATCAAGAAAATCAGAAACAAAGCGATCAGAAGCGCCTTTGAAAGGAACGCCATTTCTTTTGCTTGTTCCTCTTGTTGACCTGTAAAAGACACATCAATGCCTGTGGGCATTGAAAATTCCGATAATTTAGACTCCAGTTTTGAAACAATGTCATTCGCATTGTACCCCTCTAATGTGTTTGAGCTTATGGTAATAACCCTGTCCAAATCTTTGCGTTTCATCACACTAAACGTTGATGCACGAACAGAGGTCGCCACAGCACTTATCGGCACCTCCTTGATTTGACCGTCGCTTTGGCTGCGAAAGATGATTTTTTGATTCATCAGCGCAGATGAGTTGTTGCGGTATTTTTCCTCAAAGCGAAGGTTAATGGGGTAATCGTCCTCACCGTCCTTAAACGTTCCTATTTCTCTGCCGAAAAGTGCAGCCCTCATGTTGGATCCTATTTCTCGGGTTGAAATGCCATATCGACGCGCCTTGTCTCTGTCAATATTAATCGCCATTTCTGGTTTGCTCTTGTTGACGTCTATTTTTAAATCTTCGACACCAGCTACGTCTTGCGTATTTAAGTAATGACGAATTCGTTCCGCAGTCTCAAGAAGTTGGTCGTAATCTTCTCCGCGCAATTCTATGTTAATTGGAAGGGCTTGGGGAGGTCCGTCAGAATTTTTTGTCACGACTACATCCGCATCGGGATACCCTTTTAGGTCTGAACGAATGGCGTTTAAGACCGTGGTCGTAGAAATGCCTTTTCTTTGCTGAAACTTCACAAAACTCACAGCGATACGTGCTTTGTGGGGGGTGTTGCCAATGCTGGCTCCCTCGGCAGGGTCGCTGGTTCCGTTTCCTACTTGAGCAATAACAGAATTCACCATAAAGGATTCAAGCTCTCCCGTTTGTTCGTTTGGTTTTTTAAACTGCTCGCCTTCAATGACAGCAAGCACTCTTTTCTCAATATCCTTGGTGACCTCATTTGTGATTTCCAGATCTGTTCCAATGGGTTTAGAGATGAAAATATTGAGATATTGAGGTTGATTGACCGGGAAGAACTCAACCTTAGGAGGAAAAATCCCCATGAGAACAAAGGACAGGATCATGAGGCCAAAAGTGCCAAAAAAGAAAAGTGAAGGGCGCCGTCCACTTAAAACAAACGACAAGATGGCTTCATATCTCCGCTCCAACCATGGAAGAAATTTGGTTTGAAATACCTTTGTGCTTGGAGAGAAAACATAGGTGTTCAATCCTGTCAACAAAGCGGAAATAAGCAAAATATTGCCGAATGCGACCACGCCCACCAGGTACATGACCGCAGCTATTCCGCCTAGAATAGTCATTGTTTTCCAAGTTCTGCGGACATCGTGTTTTTGCTCGCCCACTTTCATATAAAGCGCTGTTAAAACTGGATTTATGACCAGAGCTACAAACAACGACGACCCCAGAACAATGATGAGTGTAATGGGTAAATATTTCATGAATTCACCAATGATTCCGGGCCAAAAAGCAAGAGGTGTAAAAGCCGCCAGGGTTGTGCCAGTAGACGCAATGATGGGCCATGCGACCTCCCCTACGCCATATTTGGCGGCCTCAAAGGGTGAGAAACCTTCATCCATAAATCGATACACGTTCTCCACGACGACAATCCCATTGTCAACCAACATCCCCAATGCCAAAACCAACGCAAAAAGAACCATCGTATTGAATGTGATCCCTATGGCTCCAAGGATCATGAAGCTCATGAACATAGACAAAGGAATTGCCACCCCCACAAAAAGCGCATTCCTGAGACCCAGAAAGAACAACAACACACCGACGACCAAGAGGATCCCAAAGATGATCGAATTTTGAAGTTCATCTACTTGAGTTCTCGTTGCATCGCTTTGGTCTGCCGTAATTGTAACCAATATATCTCTCGGGAGGACGTCTCGTTTTGCCTTTGCAATAATTGCATTTATTTCATCCGAAGCCTGAAGAAGGTTTTCCCCTGCGCGTTTAACGATATCTAACGTAACAACGGGCTTCGTGTATTCACGGGCATAGCTTTCTTTGGCTTTCTCCACAAACTTGACTGTAGCGATGTCTCGAACATAGACTGGGCTGTCGTTTTCAGCTTTGACAATGACTGACTCAATATCCTCCATGGTGTTGAAGTCTCCCCTCACCTGGATGTTTCTTAAAACGCCATCCACGAGGAGGTCACCTCCTGCAATCGTTAAGTTTTCTGCTGACAAGGCTCCGGCAATGTCATTGAAGCTGACAAGCATTGCTTCGGCTCTCAGATAGTTTACTTCTATTTCAACCTCAAAATCTGAGGCGCCACGAATGTCAACTTTTGAAATTTGTTGTAAATCCTCAATTTCATCCTCAAGATATTCAGCATATTTCTTGAGGGTTAGAAGCGAGTAGTCTCCCGATAGATTCACGTTCATCACGGGCATCATTTCGGAGAAATTAAGCTCCGTTACGCTTGGGTCTGCAGGCAAATCCTTTGGAAATTCTGAGTCTGATTTCACCTTGTCAACCGCATCCTTTACTTTTCGTAGCGCCTCGGATGGGGTCATGTCAAAGTTGAACTTCACATCGATTGTGCTGAAACCTTGACTGCTCGAAGAGGTGATCTCATCCACGCCAGAAATCGCATTTATTTCTTTCTCTAGCGGCCTTGTGATGAGCTTCTCCATGTTTGCAGGACTGTTTCCTGGATAGGCGGTCACAACGAATATTTCTGGGATCACAATCTCTGGAAAACTATCCTTGGGGACGGTGATATAACTATAAATCCCACTGAAAGTGATCAGCGCGATAAGAACGAAAACGGTTGTTCTGTTGTTTATACTAAGCGTGGTTAGCCAAAACTCTCTAAGTGTTTTGCTCATCTTATTTGGCAATTAAAGAAACTTGATCTCCATCCATAAGGCGATCTCCTCCCCTATTAATAACCATCTCTCCCGCAACAAGTCCGTCTTTAATGAGGATTCTTCCCTCTGAGGTAATGCCCGTTTCAAGGATGCGCTTCGATGCCGTTCCGTTTTTGTAAACAAACACGAAGTCTTTTCCCTTTGAGTCTTGTGTAACAAGTGCCGAGGGAAGGGTGATTGCCGACGCCAAATCCAAATCTGTGATCCACAGTGTCGCAACCATATTTGGGATAAAACTCCCTGATTTGGGCAAATCCACAGTAATGTCCACCGAGCGGTTCGCTGGGTTGATATATGCGCCAATCCGGCGAGTGGTGGACTCAATGGGTTCTTGTCCCGCAATCTCTACAACGACACGGCCTCCCTTTTTCAGAGAACCCACGTAATTGTCACTCACCATAGCACGTACATACAGTTCGCTCAGATCAATCACCCTTACGCAAGGCATTGCAGGAGATGCCAATTCCCCTCTCTTGACAAAAATCCGATCCACG